>ENA-UOWE01003067-UOWE01003067.1-activated-sludge-metagenome-genome-assembly--contig:-NODE-3067-length-17581-cov-11.733139_pt1 | contig 17581 bp, 13 predicted proteins | sample MGYA00249841_ERZ761562 | MGnify/ENA primary metagenome ERZ761562 (study PRJEB28883, sample SAMN05720200) | activated sludge metagenome | isolation source: Anaerobic digester | place: Japan... | reverse complement strand
TCAATTATAACCGCTTTAGCAGATTTAATCAACACTTTTACCTTAGCATCATATGAGAAAAATATTTTTGATTAGTAAATTATTTGTCATTTACAAAAATTTACGCAAATTTTTGTATAACGTTTTCTATTTTTAGTTGTTATATATATAAAAGAAAAGGAGAAAATTTTATGAAAAACAAAAAACATCTATTCCATTTTATAGTGTCGGAATCTATGAATAATAACGTCATAGATTTTTTACTAAAAGAGTTCAAAATTAATACGTTCAGCGAGTTATTTGAAACTATGTTTCGCCTTATTGACAAAAAAATCTCAAAAATGAAGAGAGTAATCGGAAATCATCGCTCCGAATACGCCGTTATAGACAATACCGACGATAAAAGGTTGGATAAATACCTTAGAATCAGCGAAGCGGACTATCTTCAAATAAAAAGATGGCATTCTTTGTATAACGAATTCGGTATGGCTTCGACGGTCCGCGATATTATACTGTTTTTTTATAACGGCGTTATGAAATACGGATTGGAAGGATTTCTTGAGCTCGTTGGTAAGAAATTGAAGCTTGATAAATTGAAAAACGACTTTTTGGGTAAAATGACACAACTGTTAAATATTACCGCCAAAAAACAGCTATTATACGCGCTCGTAATCGAAAATTATCCCAAATACGTCCACTCTACCTAAAATTAATTTATATTCCGCAATATATCACATAAGCGCCGAGCAGTGAAAACCGCCGTCAATATAAATAACCATTCCGGTAACCATTTTACTTAAGTCAGATCCGAGATAGATAGCCGAACCGGCGATATCCTCTCCATCGACGTGTCTTTTCATAAACGTATTTTTAACAAAATTATTGTACATATCTAAAAAACCCGGTATCGAGCGAGCCGCCACAGTCCTCATCGGCGCCGGAGATAAGGCGTTTACTCGTATATTTTTCTCGCCAACTTCGTAAGCAAGGTATCTGACAGAAGATTCCAGCGCGGCTTTTGCGCATCCCATAGCGTTATACGCCGGCAAAGCCCGAACGGAACCGATATAAGTCAACGTCATAATCGAGCCGCCGCCTCTTTTTTCCATAAGAGGAATACAATATTTGGACATTTTAATTAAGGTAAAGCATGATACGTCCATTGCCAATTTAAATCCCTCGGAAGTAGAATTGGTTATTCCGCCGGCGAGTTCGTTTTTATTTGCGAAAGCTATGCCATGTAAAAATATATCCAATCCGCCGAATTTCTTGTCGATTTCAGTAAATAAATGATGAAGATGATCGTCGTTAGTCGCGTCGCACTCCATCGTCAACTCTGCATTAAGATTCTCGCTTAATTTATCAAGCGTCTCTTTCAACCGAGATCCTTGATATGTCAATATTAATTTAGCCCCCTCTCTGGAAAATCCTTTCGCAATGTGGTAAGCGATTGAATTCTCGTTAGTTATTCCCGTTATAAGCGCTATTTTATCTTTTAAAATCATATTATTTCTCCAAAATTTAGATTGTTACAATTAATATATTACAAATGAAAAATTATTGCAACAATTTTTATTTTAAAAATGTACCCTCGCCGGTTTTTTAGGGAGGAATGAGAACTCTTGAGACAGTTCCTTCAAATTGACACATATGTATCAAACTATAAGATGAAATACAGCGACGCATATGCGTCGAATTTATTTTCCCCGCCCCAAAAGACCGACGGGGCTTAAAAATAAAATAATAGCGTATAAGTTAATAAAATCAATTAGCATAACTTATTTAATTATGTTATAATTTTGATCATGGAGGATTATATGAAACTTGAGTATTCTAACAGGATGGATAAAAATCTCGTTCAGCTTTTTTACGAAGCGGTAAAAAAATACCCCGAGCATATTATTTTCAGATTTAAAGACAAGTCGGGTAAGTTTAATTCCATAAAATACGGCGAATTTTACGAAAAGGTCTGCGATTTTGCTCAAGGATTGATTGATTTGAAACTCGACGGCAAACGAATGGCGATTATATCCGACAATTGCGTCGAGTGGATGATAGCCGTTATCGCCTCAATGGGCTTAGGAGGAACGGACGTCCCTCGAGGGCTCAATTGCCCCGACGGCGAACTTAAATATATCTTAAATCACGCCGACGCAGATTTTATCGCCATTCATAATAGAGACGGAAATGATAAACTTAATAAAAACGGCGTCGGGGATAACCTTAAAAGAATAATATTTAACGCGGACGGAATAACGCTAAAACCTAACGAGATAACTTTTGACGAAGTTTGCGCTCTAGGAAAGAAGATCAGGAACGGCGACGACGCTTTTTTTATCGAAAGATTTTCAAAAGTAAAACCCGACGATCTATGTTCGATAATATACACGTCCGGAACAACCGGCGCCCCAAAAGGAGTAATGCTCTCGCATAAAAATCTAACCTATTCGCCGACCGAAACCCCGGGGAGAGTTACCGCTTACGACGACGACCGCTGGATGAGTATTCTTCCGATATGGCACGTCGGCGAGAGATTTTTTGAGTTTATGGCGATTATTCACGGCGTAACGCTTATTTTATCTTCAATTTACGCTATGCGAGAGGATATGATTAAAGAAAAGCCGCATCTTATACCGGGAGTGCCGCTTGTTTGGAAGAAAAGTATGGACGGAATTATCAAAGGGATAGAGGATAGCGGCAAAGGTAAAATATTCCATTTTTTCTATAATAAAAGCTTAAGCTATATAAAAGCCCGAAGAGTCCTCAGAAAAAAGGATATTAGGTTTAAAAAACCGGGATTTTCAGAAAACATTTCTGCCTTTTTTAAAATGATGATAAATCTTCCTCTTCATAAACTCGGCTCGTCTTTAGTTTATTCGAAAATCAGAGCTAAAACCGGCGGACATATCAGAACGATTACGTCGGGCGGCGGAAAACTTCAAAACGAATGCGACGATTTTTTTGAAATAGTCGGATTTGACGTAATAGACGGCTACGGTTCTACGGAGACCGCCGTTATAGTAACGATACGAAGCGACGACGACGTCAAGTATTCGATCGGCAAAATTACGCCTCGAACTTCCTATAAAATCGTAAACGAGCAAACCGGAACAATATGTAAAATTGGGGAGACCGGAATTTTGTTTGTAAAAGGCGACCAGATATTTATGGGATACTATAAAAACGACGAAGCGACTAAAAAAGCGTTTGATAAAGACGGGTATTTTAATACCGGCGATCTTGTATGCGAAACGGCGACGGGCAATCTGGTATTTACCGGACGAGCAAAAGACACAATTGTGCTTGCTAACGGCGAGAACGTCGAACCGGAGCCGATAGAGATGGCGCTGGAAGATTCGCTATATATCAAATACGCTCTGGTAAGCGGACAGGACAAAGAGGGGCTATCCGCTCTGATAGTTCCAAACGTAGATAATTTGAAAAAAGTATTTAAATTTGATGAAAAAGCGCCGGGAATATTATCGGAAATACTAAAACAAGCCGAAGTGAACGATTTCTATAAAAAGGAGATAAAAAGCAAGGTTAATAGTTCGAGGGGATTTTTATTTCACGAATTGATAAAAGACTTTTCGTTATTGCCAAACGATTTTGAGGTCGGCGTCGAACTTACAAATACGATGAAAAAGAAACGAAACGTTATTATAGAGAAATACAAATAGTTCCTCAAAAAAGTTGAAGACTTTTTTGAGGACTCAAATTTATATCCTTTTCTTTGCTTCGACCATCTTGTTATGAAGTCTATCCGCTTGCAAACAGAATACTTCGATCTGCGCTTGCGTAACTTGCGTAAACGGGTTGCCGTCCGATTCTATCGGCAAAAACGGCAGATTGCGAACGCCCATTTTATCAAGCTCTTCGTAAAGCGGATATTTACGCGAAAGCGCGATCTTATGAACAAGATTCATATTGGTTTTTAACAAACTTTCTACCATTCGAGACGGAAGACACGCAAAAGGTCCTATCGATATAACTCCGCACGCGTCGTTAAGGATATATTTCAACGCCGCTCCGGTCGTTATCGGCACTTCGCCTCTCAAATAGGGACTTACTATCAATCTCGACGAATTTATTATCTCCTTAATATTTATATAAGTCGGTTTGTAAAATCCGCAATTCGCAAAAATATCTTTGATCTGTTTATCGATTTTTTGTTGGAAAAACGACTTGAAGAAAAAGTAGATCTTCTTAAACGGACTGACGTTTATTTCGGTGAGATCGTTCATAAGACAATAATCGATATAAAACAGGACTTCCATAAACGGCACAATATGGGCGATAAATCCCTTTTCGGCGAGAAAACCCTCGATATTTCTTCTTGCAAAGTGATCGTTTCGGACGTATATTTCGCCCGTTATAGTTATGAATTTTGCGTCGTCTATCTCCATTTTTCTGGGGATCTCCGAGATTCGTTTTGCCGATAGTTTCAGGCGTTTATTGAGAGACATTTTTTCCCGCCCGCCGAAATTGTCGGTAATTTTGGCAAACTCCTCCTCCATAACTTTCAAGCCGTACTCTTTGTCTTCGGCGAGAACGATTATGCCGTTCTTTATAGTCTCAAAAACGTCGCCGAGAACAAAGGATTTAAAAAGCGTCAACAAAAGTCCCGTTCCAAATCCGGCGTAACCTTTTCGGTCGTCGAGTCTAAAAACCGCAAAATTCTCTATCTTGTTGCGTTTGATAAAGTTATTAAATCCGTTGTAATACTGCTCCAATCGGCATGGGGAGGTGTCCGTGGCGTGCAGAAGCACCAACGGCTCTCCCTTTTTGTGATGATCCCGGATGTAGGTCATCATATTGCCCATCATTATAGCTAACGGCAAACACTCTTTACTCGACGACTGCGAACGACCAAGTTTGATGCTCTCCATCGTAGTCGGCGGGACGAGCCGTCCTTTGATCCCGATTTTATTGAGGTATTCGTTCGCAGGTCCCATAACGTATCGCGACAAAGAAGGAAACATAAAGGTGTATTTATCGGATCTGGCGGATATAACGGTTTTTCCGTCGGATAGATGAATCTTAGCTTTAAACCCTTCCCCTTCTATCCAAGCCGGCTTGAAATCGCTCTTCTCTTTTTCTTCCAATTTATTGTTTTTTTGTAGTTCTCTATAATATTTGACGACGTCCAAGAACGCTTCGATTCGGGTATTGACTCCGGCGTCGGCGCTGTGACTGTCAAGTTCCAAAGTTAGCGACGGTTTGCCTTCGAGCTCTTCCCTGAAAAGCTCGACCATAAAAGAATCGGGTCCGCAACTGAAATTCGTGATAAAAGTTCCAAACAATTGCGGGTGTCTTTTTACTATCTGAACGGCTTTGAGAATCGTCTCCCCCATACCCCAATGCATAAACGGCTCGAAGGTCTCCCCTTCAAAATTTAGTATATCGTAAGGAAATATCTCGATACCGCGCGACGTAAATTTTCTGGGAATTCCGAGGTTCGCTTTTTCAGTAAAAGCGTTATACGACCTTCCAAAAAGAACGACTCCGATTTTATCGGGATTCTTCTCGAGTTCGGTAAGCAAATCCGCCCCGATTTTTTTCATTTCTGCAAAAAACTCTCTTTGCAGTTTTAGAGCTTCGTCGAAAGCGGCGGCGGCGTCCGACGCTTTACGCCCGAGTTTGTCGACGGCAAGCCGAATAAAAACTTTCTTCTCCCTATCGATTCCTCTTGAAAAATCGAGTAACGGTATAAGCATCTCGGTATTACCTATCTTATCCTTAAAGGTCGCCTTCATCGTAAAGGGTTCGCCTTGATTGAATACGCACGCTTTACGGTAACCGATTTGCTTAGAACAATTGTCGCATCCTCCGTCCGTCTCGATCTGAACAAGGTGCGGCATAAAGATATAGTCCGGCTTTTTTTCTAAGAGATCCCAGAAAAACCCGTGAGCCAACTGCATCGGATAACAGAATGAAGATAGTTGGGACTCCTCCCCCTCTTTTGCGCTATGTTCCGATACTATGACTTTAAAACCAAGTTTGCTGAAAAAGTTGTAGTATAGCGGAAAATACGTATTTGTATAAAAACTTCTGTTTATGCCTATAACCTTGTTTTCTGAAACGGGATATTCGGGAGCGTATTTCCCGAAAAGCAGTCTTTCCCTTCGCGACACTACGTCTAATCTGTCTTCGTCAAATTTCAATTTATGGATAATATTGTAATATTTATTGCAAGCGCCGCCGAATGCGTAAGTTTTGCCGTCGATGATTATCGATAGAATTTCGCAGCCTATATCGCACTTCTCTTGCCCGCCGGCGCACTTGAAATTTTTACCGTAAGTTACCTCTCTATTAATAAGCGCGTCGAGATCAAATTCGACCGGCTCTAAAAGATTGTTGTCGAGACGCTTTTTCGCTTCGAGCGCCACTCCAAAAGCCCCCATAAGCCCCGGATCCGGCGGAACGATTATCTCCTTGCCGGTCAGAGCCGCCATTGCGACCGGCACCGCTTTATTATAACATACCCCGCCTTGCATAAAAACCTTCTCGCCGACGCGTCTATTCCCTTTTACCCTGTTGGCATAGTTCATACAAATCGAATAAACGAGTCCGGCGATCATATCTTCCCTATTTATACCTTCCTGACTCGCGACTTTTATATCAGACCCGATAAACGCGGCGCATTGGTCGTTAAAATTCGGCGGATTTTGCGCTTTTAAAGCGATATCTCCGATATCCTGCATTTTTACTCCCAACGTTTCAAGCGCCGACTCTTCAAGAAAACTTCCCGTTCCCGCCGAACACGCTTCGTTCATCGCATAATCGGCGGGCACTCCGTTTACTAAATATGTGTATTTGGCGTCCTGTCCGCCGATTTCAAATATCGTATCTACGTCTTTATCGAAGAAAACGCTCGCCGCGGCGTGGCATACTATCTCGTTTATGACGCATTTTGTAAACCCATGAAGTCCGACTATCTGCCTACCCGAACCTGTAACGCCTAAAGCGATTATTTTTACTTTTTTATCCCCTATTTGTCTTTTTATCTCTTTGTAACAATTGCGCGCCGCTTCAACCGGGTTGCCGTTAGTCCGCAGATAAACGTCCGCAATCATTTTATCGGTACTTTTGTTAAATAAAACCGCTTTTGTCGTGGTCGAGCCGACGTCCACCCCCAATATGCAGACGTCGCCGTCTTCAGGCTTACCGTGTTCAATTGATTTAAATTTAACTTTATCTATCGAACCGGAGAGTTTCTTCAAAAATTCAAACGAACTCTTTCCCTCCAAATAGACGCTTTCGATACCGTTATACGGCTTCGTCTCATGCTTCAAGCCGTATAGAGCCGCCCCAAGCGCCTCGAAATAATACGACTCCTCGGGAATATATAATTTATCAACCTGCTCTTTTAGGAAATTTACGACGACGCGGTTTTTTGTAACTCCGCCGGTCATAATAACGTTTTTTTGCGGAATAGACGACAACAACTCGGTAATCTTACCGGATATCATTCTGCACAATCCGGCGACGACGGCGCCTTTAGACTCGCCGATATTCAACGCGTGAGTGCAGTCCGATTTGCAAAATACCGAACATCTCCCCGATATTTTGTGCGGATGCTGATTTTCGGCTAACGCTATCGCCTCGTCGGCGTTTAAATTCATTCTGCGAATCTGCTGTAAAAAAAACTCTCCCGTTCCCGAAGCGCATTTGTTGCCTATATATACCTTTGATATATAACGGTCTTTGTCAAGTTCGTAAACGATCGTCGTCTCTCCCCCCGCCGATACAAGAACGTTATAATTTTCGTCGCCGAGATTGAGATATTGTAAAGAATACTCTATCGCCTCCGGTTCGGTTATCGTCGTAAGATTGACGTTTTCTCGAAATTTTCTGCCGGTAACGGTAATTTTATCAAATTTCGAGGCGTTTATCCCCCCTAAAATATCCAAAAAATTCTGTTTCGCGTTCCCCTCGTGCGACTTTGATATAATATTATCTATCTTAATTTTTCCATCGACTTCGCTAATCTCTACAAAAGTTATTGTCGAAGCCCCCAAACATATTCCAAGCGATTTCATAAATTCTCCGATTGTTTTAATTCCGATTAATATACAAAAATATTATAAAAAAGTCTAGTTTTTTGTATATCGTTTACGTTCTCCGTCGGTTTTTTGGGGCGAAGAAGATTTTTTTATCTTAGCTCATATGCGTCAAATTTATTTTTGACACATATGGGCATTTTTTTGTCGCAGAAAATATTGACGCATATGTCAAATTATTTTCATCCCCCAAAAAAAACCTACGGATATATCGTTTGCTTTTTTGATATATCGGTATATCGACGAGTATGTCGTTAAATTCAAAAATTAACGGAATTTATCGTAATATTTAATTTTAAGACCCCGCCGGTCGATTATCTATTGATAACTATTTTGGAGAGCGCCCGGTGGGAAAGATCCTTGTCGCAGGACAGATATATTTGGACAGTTCGCTTTTAGTCGATAGATTCCCGATCCCTTACGTTCCGGTAAATTACGCTAAGTTCGGTATGAATATCGATCTTGGCGGCTCGGCGTTTTTTACGGCAAAAGCGCTCTCCTCTTTAGGCGACAATATCGATCTTCTTTCGGTAATATCGAACGACTATTTAGGCAAAGTTATCAGAGAGCGGCTTAAATACGATCTTATATACGACAAATATCTGGTTAATATTCTTAAACAGACTCCCACCTCTTTAAACATGATTGATAAGATAGGAAACAGACAGACGTATTACGATATGAAAGACGTCGACGATATTAATTACCCCATAGAGTACTATGAAATGGCTATTAAAGAGTGTTCGATAGCTATTTTGGAAAACACCAAATTTTGCGCTCCGTTTTTAGAGAGAAGTAAAAGACATAAAAAAATGATATTTACTAATTTTCTAACGTTTTCGGAGAGAGAGGAAGAAAAAAATGTCTTATTTTTTGAAAATTCTAACGTAGTTTTCATATTGGGCAAATTATTAAGCGGTAAAATAGAAGATTGGATCGATAAAATTCTGAATAAATATAACGTCGATATTATAATCGTCGATATGGAAGAGAAAGGGGCGTATTTAGCCGTAAAAAAAGATAATTTTGTCGAAAGATTCCCTTTTGTCAAAGTTAGGGATATAGTCGATAATATAGGCTCAAACGAAGCGCTTCTATCCTGTTTTACGCACTACTACAACAGATATCTGGATCCTTGCGACGCTATAAAAAAAGCGATACTGTTCGCTTCGTATCAAAGAGGCGAATACGGCTCCACAATGGGATTTTTAGGCGAGCGGGAATTGAATAATTTATACGCGACGATTTATCAGCAATAGTCGCGCTAAAAAGCCGATAAAATTTACTCGAAATAATTTGATATAGTATTCTAATTCTGATAAAATCTACTGCGAAAATTTCGCGCCAAGAGGTAAAAAAAAATATGCCGATGAAGATTATTATTACGAAAGATTTTGACGATATGAGCGCAACCGCGTCTGAGATAGTCGTCGACGATATAAAACAATTCCAAAAGACAAAACAAAAAAAAGATAACTACGTATTGGGGCTCGCTACGGGAAATACCCCGACCGGTTTGTATAAAAAACTCGCAAAAGCGGCAAATTCAAACGAATTTGATCCGGAAGCAATTGTATCGTTTAATCTTGACGAATATATAGGGCTTCCCGGCGATACCTCTTCCGAAAGAGTTTTGCATCCGGAGAGTTACGCTTTTTTTATGGTACAGGAGTTATTCGGTTTGTTGAATAAAAAATTCAAAAAGAGTTACGTCCCCGCCGGAACGGAAATCGATCTCAATAAATTGCTAGCAGAACTGGATAAATATAAAAACGATTCAAGCGTTTACGAATTTATCGGAAGCGACGCCGGCAAACAAATTCTTATTAAACCGAACGGTCCCAGCGATTATCTCAATTATATCAATAAAGAGATATTAGACGCTTATATGGATAAAATCAAGAAATTCGGAGGAATAGACCTCCATATCGTCGGCGTCGGAGGTAGAGGACATCTCGCTTTTCACGAATGCGGCATACCGCTCGATCGGGAAGCGTTATTAGTAAAGCTCGACGACAATACCGTCGGAAACGCCGTCGTCGACGGGCACTTTAAAGAGGAAGTTTTTGCTCCTAAATACGCTATATCTATGGGAGCTAAAGCGATTTACAGAGCAAAGACGGTGTTATTGGTCGCAAACGGAAAGCGCAAATCCGAATCGATAGCCGCTTCCCTTCTCGGCGACGTTACCGATAAAGTTCCTATTTCTATGGGGCAGGAATACGCTAAAAACGGCGGAAATATGATATACGTTATTGAAAAAGAAGCGGCGGCGGGATTATTGAATAAATTTGACGAATTAAAAAGAAAAGGATTTGAAGTCGTCAATAAGCTCTAAATCATTAATTATTAAAATTTTCTTTCATTTAGCTTGAAATATTTTGCAACTTATAGTATAAAAAAGATAAATTACGGGCTGTAGCGCAGCTTGGTTTAGCGCACATGTCTGGGGGACATGCGGTCGGCCGTTCAAATCGGCTCAGCCCGATTTTTTTATAATTTTCTCCTACTTAATTTAATTAATCGGAAATTATGAATAATGAAGAAACATACGGTCAAGTCGGTCCGCCGGAAGACTTTCGGGACTTCTCTTTGGATAGTCTAGACGGGATTTTCGCCGCTAATAAATTCAGCGCAGATAAAATAAAAAACTTCTTTCTACAATTGAAAAGGCAAAAAATTTCGTCTCTTTCCGAATTAAAAAATGTGAAGAATATTTCCGCTATAATAAATCTTTTACCCTTTAAAACTCTGGACGTCGTCTCTTCGGTTAAGGATAAAGATAATAATGAAAAGATTGTTTTTAAAACAACCGACGGTTTTTTTATAGAATCCGTATTGATGCGTTCGAAGAAAAAAATTTCGATTTGCGTTTCCGTTCAGATCGGTTGTAAAATCGGCTGTAACTTTTGTACGACGGCAAAAATCGGATTTGTCAGAAATTTATCCGCATGGGAGATTATGGAACAAATCAGAATTATTTATTCGACAAAAATATATCCCGATAGGCTTTCATGCGTATCTATAATGGGTATGGGCGAACCTTTCGACAATCTTGAAAACGTTTTTAAAGCGGTCGAATGGATGAATTCCAGCTACGGTTATCAGATCTCCCGCGAAAAGATAACGATATCCACTTCCGGTTTTATACCTTTCGATAATTTTCTTTTATACCCCAAACCGACAAACCTCGCGGTATCGCTTCATTCAGCAAAGGAGGAGGTCAGGAGTAAAATTATGAATAAATCTCCTATTAGTCTTGAAAAACTAAAGAAATATATGATAGAATATGTAAAGCGAAGCGGGATAGCTATAACAGTCGAATATTGCCTTATAAATGGTCTAAACGACTCAGATAGCGACGCTATTGAGCTATCGGAGTTTTTATCCGACCTATTTTGTAAAGTTAATATATTGAATTTCAATACGACAATTGTCGGAAAAACAACAAACGATTCCGCTCCGGATCTTCGGGCGTCGCGCGCTTCGTTTTTTAAATCCGTAACAAACGATAAAATTAGGCGGTTTGTCGATATTTTGAAATCTCGCGGCATACCGACCGACGCTTTACAGAAAAAGTCTTGCGACCGATATCGGAGCCGGATGCGGTCAGTTGGGATTTAGCGCAAATAATATTAAACCGACGACGATTTAATATATTGATTAATTTTATATTTTCAATTATAATGTTCCCTATATCTTAATTTAAAGCAACGTTTCGGAGGATATATGAAAAAATTATATTTATTAAGACACGCTAAGTCCAGCTGGGACGACTCCTCTATTCCCGACTATGAAAGAGATTTAAACGACAGAGGCAGAAGAGAAGCTAAAAAAATGGGCGAGTACTTTCTGGAGAAGAACATTATTCCGGATATGATAATTTGCTCTCCTTCCAAACGAACCCGCGAAACGTACAAATTAGTCGTAAGCGAATTGGGAAAAATAATACAGACTATTTTTGAAGATAATATTTACGAAGCTTCCATTTCAGACATTTTTGACGCGATATCTGTGGTTCCAAAAGAAGTCGACTCTCTTTTAATTATCGGCCACAATCCGGGAATGGAAGATGCGCTGGAGAAGATAACAAATATCCCGGGGATTATCGACAAGTTTGGGACTTGTTCGTTAGCCGAGCTGGAAGTCGACATTCAAAAATGGGGCGATCTTTATAAAACCTCGGCAAAATTAACTAATTTTGTATCTCCAAAAACGCTTTAAGCCCTACCATTCGATTATTTTCTGCTTTTTATCTCAAGACTATCTATTTTTTCGCTAAAGTAAGCTACCATATCCAGAAAATCTCTTCTTCCCTGAGTTAATCTTGCCGGTTCGGAAGGTCGCTCCACATATTCGTCCAATACTATATCCCCTTTATTTATAATCCAAACTCTGTCCCCCAAAAATATCGCTTCGGGTATATCGTGCGTTACAAGAAGCGCCGTAACTTCCTGTTCGGGATTTAAAAAAAGCAACTCTACCATCAGGTCTTGCATCTCCCACCTGATCTTCCTATCAAGCGCGCCGAACGGCTCGTCCATAAGAATAATCTTAGTCTTCATACAAAGCGTGCGGGCTATAGCGACCCTCTGTTGCATACCTCCGGATAACTGATGCGGATATTTATATTCGGCGCCGGTCAGATACATTTTATCGACCCAATGTTTCGCCTCCTCTCTGGCTATATTTTTTTTAATCTTCTTTACTTTGATCAAAGGATAAGCGATATTATCTATAACGTTTAAAAACGGGAAAGACGAATATTTCTGAAAAATCATTCCTCTCTCCATACCGGGACCTTCTATCTTATTATTCAAAAGAAACATCTCTCCGGTCGTAGGCTCCAAAAGTCCAGCAATGAGTTTTAATATAGTCGATTTACCGCTCCCGGACGCGCCTAATATCGATATTACCTCCGATTTGCCCTCAATATCTTCGATGCTGAAATTCAAATTCGGTATAACCAGATGATCGCCAAATTTTTTACTAACATTTTTAGCGGATAATATAGGAACGTCTCTTCTTTTTTCTTTGTCCCGTTCAAAACTGATTTTTTGCAATCTGTTAAATATATCGGGATTAATATTTGGTTCGATGTAAATTTTATCTTTAATTGTAACGTTATTCGTCATCTTTTGTCCCTCTCGTGCTTAAATAAAGCCCATCCGGATATCTTAAATATGTATGAAAAAAAGAATGCAAAAAATATTATAATAAAAAATATGGCGTACATATCCGCAATCTGGAATCTCCTCTGTCTCGCAATAAACAACCATCCTATTCCATTAATCGCCTCTCCTCCGCCGGTATTAATCATCTCGGCAAATATTATATACCCCCAACCGAGTCCGAATACGGCGGATAGATGCTTCCACACTCTCGGCAGAGCCGTTGGAATAATCACAAACAATATTGTCTGTATCTGCGAAAAACCGAGAGTGTACGCCGTATCCAGATAAAGACCGTCCACCTCGTCCATCTCCTTCATAACAAGACCTATTAAAACAAATATCATCCCCAAGGTTAAAAACGCTATTTTCTGAAACTCGCCGATACCGAATATTGCCTGAGTCAACGGTATAAGCGCCGCGATAGGTATAAAAGTTCCGATAACTATAATAGGATTAATAAACGCTTTTGCTCGGGAGCTTACGCTCATCAATACTCCGATCGGTAGAGCTAACGCGACGACTAACAAAAAAGCGACAATCTCTCTTTTTAAACTCATCCATACCGCGTAGAATAACGACTTCTTCCATACAAAACCTTCGGCTTTGGTATCGCCGGTTCCTTTGATAAGCGACGGAAACGTTTTGACTATGTCGATAGGATTTGGCAACACATTTCTTGAAATAATTCTGTTCTCAGGAGTTTTTGCCGACGTTAAAGCAAACCAAACGGAAAAAAGCAAAATAAAAGCCAATAAGCCGTATATAAACTTTTTTAACCCTGAAATTTCTTTCCTTATCCATATTTTTCTTTTCATATTTCCCGCCTAAATACATTGTATTTATATAATACCATATATTATCCCATATTAAAATAAAATTCCAAAAAAAGTTATATTTATTATGCGCCCCGCCGCGCTTCCTGATGAAAATTTGACACATATGGAGCTGTATGCGCCGCGTCGCTCCCCGATAAAAAATGACACATATGGAGCTAAGAACCAAAATGACACATATGCGTCAAAATAAATTTTTTTCACGGCATTTAACAAATTCCTCTTGACGACGATGAAAATTTGAATTAAATTATATAGATATAGTTAGAATTATCGCGGAGGTAAAATATGCAAATAATGCAAAAACTGCAAAATCGGGGGGGGAACTCTACTAGGTAAGAGAGGAAAATTAATTTTATTAATTTCTGCTCTCGTCCTGATTGGCTTATCCTACCTTTTGATCTCCTGCTCGCAAGCCGCGTTCAAGGCGGCGAACGACGAACCTACGACGACTACTATTCCAAAAGTAAAAGCGCCGACCTTTTCAGTCGAGTCGGGGACAAAGTTTAAATCTTCCATATTGGTAGACATAAATTGTTCGACGAGAGACGCCGTTATACGATATAGTTACGATAATGTTAATTGGGTTATCGGAACTATACTGCTGATAAGCGAGACTAAAACGGTTTACGCTAAAGCGACCAAAGACGGTATGATCGACTCCGACGTCGTATCGGCGATATATATATGTACAAACGCGGCGACGTCGACGACCACAAGCTCAATCCAAGATGTCTCGACTACGCTCCCCTCGACTACTACTACGACAAGCGTTAAGACGTCGACTACGATTGATGCATACGCGTCTACGACTACGACGACAACTATACCGAAGGTAAAAGCGCCGACTTTTTCAGTCGAGTCGGGGACAAAGTTTAAATCTCCCGTATTGGTAGACATAAATTGTTCGACGAGAGACGCCGTTATACGATATAGTTACGATAATGTTAATTGGGTTATCGGAACTATACTGCTGATAAGCGAGACTAAAACGGTTTACGCTAAAGCGACCAAAGACGGTATGATCGACTCCGACGTCGTATCGGCGATATATATATGTACCGCCGTCTCGACTACGTCAACTTCGACGTCAACGACAATAGCTTCAACTACAACGACTTCAACTTCGACGTCAACGACGATCGCTCCGACTACTACTACGTCGACTACTACAACAACGACGATTGCTCCGACCACGTCTACGTCTGTCGCTTCAATGACAACTTCGACGTCTACGACGATCGCTCCGTTATATGAAGTAACTTTTAATTCAGACGGAGGAAGTTTTGTAAATTCGCAAACAATAAATTATGGGGGAAAAGTAACTCAACCGATAGATCCTACAAAAACGAATTATATTTTTTCAGGGTGGTATAAAGAATCTACTCTAATCAACCTATGGAACTTTGACTCAGATACTATAACGACTGATACTATACTTTACGCCGGATGGATGCTTGATTCTAATCCCGCGCTATGGGCGAAAAGCGTAACTGCGGGGAATGACTATTCATATTTTAATTCCGTCGCGGTAGATAGTTCGGGTAACGTTTACGCGGCGGGGTATCAAAGCAGAACGGGAAGTTTTACTTACGGACCCGGGGTTAGCGTCGCGGGGAGTGGTTCAAGTAATGTAGTTCTTGTGAAGTATAACTCTTCGGGAAACGCTCTATGGGCTAAGAGCGTAACGGCAGGGACGAGCGAATCGCGGTTTAATTCCGTCGCCGTGGATAGTTCGGGTAACGTTTACGCGGCGGGGTATCAAAGAGGAACGGGAAGTTTTACTTACGGACCCGGGGTTAGCGTCGCGGGGAGTGGTTCAAGTAATGTAGTTCTTGTGAAATACGACTCCTCCGGAACGGCGCTATGGGCGAAAAGCGTAACTGCGGGGTATGCCTACTCGGAGTTTAATTCCGTCGCGGTAGATAGTTCGGGTAACGTTTACGCGGCGGGGTATCAAGGGGGAACGGGAAGTTTTACTTACGGACCCGGGGTTAGCGTCGCGGGGAGTGGTTCAAGTAATGTAGTTCTTGTGAAATACGACTCCTCCGGAACGGCGCTATGGGCGAAAAGCGTAACTGCGGGGTATGCCTACTCGGAGTTTAATTCCGTCGCGGTAGATAGTTCGGGTAACGTTTACGCGGCGGGGTATCAAGGGGGAACGGGAAGTTTTACTTACGGACCCGGGGTTAGCGTCGCGGGGAGTGGTTCAAGTAATGTAGTTCTTGTGAAGTATAACTCTTCGGGGACAGCGCTATGGGCTAAGAGCGTAACGGCGGGGACGAATTGGTCGAAATTTAATTCTGTCGCGGTAGATAGTTCGGGTAACGTTTACGCGGCGGGGTATCAAAGCGGAACGGGAAGTTATACTTACGGACCCGGAGTCAGCGTCGCGGGGAGTTATTCAAACTGGAATGTAGTTCTCGTGAAGTACGGCGCGACGCCGTAGGGGCAGTAGCCCCTTCAGGTTGCGCCCTTACGGGCGAAACCTGAAGGGGACTGGGAGACATGCGGGGAAGGACATATCGTAATGTTTTTAGAATTTTATAGGGGTTAGGATATGGAAAAATTAAGTATTTGGGAGTTGTTTTTATCAGAATTAATGAGAAATATTAAGCCGTCAAAACCTGAAATAGAAAATCAATTTAAGTATTTTATTGAAAAAAAGTTTTGTACAGAAAAAAACTATAATAATTTAATTAATGTGAGGTTTTTTGCCGCTTATGAACAAGCAATTAATGAATATCTACATCCGCCAGAAGAGTGGAGACAGGGAAATATTAAATCAGAAATGATTCATTTAGGTACCATATATGAGGGATCCTAGATATTCTTGTTAAAAAATACCTTTCAAATCCCGATATCGTAACTTCTAAAAACATTAAAATTCCTAAAAAATATATTAAAGATAATATATTAACTTTTTTTCAACTGATAGAAATTTCTAAAAAATTAGAGGTGTTTGATCCAATAATGATAAAAAATATCGATGATATAAGAACTGAAAGAAATAAAATACATTTAAATAATATTAATCCTACTTCTGATGGTGAAAAAGATCATGAATATTTTCGAGTAGTATCAATAAGGAGAAATCTAGATATTTTTATAGATAATGTAAAAAAAATACTAGATAATTTTTAATATTAAAAAAAAGTCAGAATAAAGAGAACATATTATGGAAAATTTAGGACTAAAATTTAGTTTATACGACTTCTTTGGTTATTTTATCCCGGGATTTGTGTGTATATAAATATTTAGCTGAACTCAACCCCCCGTCCCCCTCCTCTTTGGCTAAAGAGAAGGGGGAGATTTAAGAATAAAGCTGTTGTAAATTTGATCCAACCGGGGGATGAGTTCGTAGTCCTCGTTGGGTTTGTTATTTAATTCGCGCGGTTGATAGAGAAAAGGGCTCGACCATAGCGATCGCCAACGCTAGTCCATCCGTGGACGTCGGTCGGTTTTGGCGTTATTACCCATCTATGGTAAAAGTCAACGATAATCTTTGTTTTTTTGAATAAACTAAACTCTT
>ENA-UOWE01003062-UOWE01003062.1-activated-sludge-metagenome-genome-assembly--contig:-NODE-3062-length-17597-cov-5.750257_pt1 | contig 17597 bp, 14 predicted proteins | sample MGYA00249841_ERZ761562 | MGnify/ENA primary metagenome ERZ761562 (study PRJEB28883, sample SAMN05720200) | activated sludge metagenome | isolation source: Anaerobic digester | place: Japan... | reverse complement strand
AAACTCATTATTTGCCAACTACCCTCTCCCAAGCCAATATCTGGTTTTAAATATAAACTCAATTTAAGCAAATTACCCTCGCCATCGAAAAAAGCACGGATTGCCTCTCCGTGAAAAGTTGTACTTCTCATTCCTTCAATAACATAATCTCCGGTAATTTCCATAAACTGTGCTTCGTCCACTCCCGCTTCCAACATATAGGGTTGGACATATTTCCGATAACCAGCGTTTATCCATTCAATATTCATATTGTTTTCTTCGTTTAAGTCACTTACTATTTTTTTTAATTTTGATTTTAATTTGTTTTCATCCCAACTAGCTGTTATTGGTAAATTTTGTGGATTCTCTGGCATATTAGAATACTGAATATAGGAAAGCTCTTTTTGAATATACAGGTTTGTTCCTTCACCTCCAAAATAGTTTTTAATTTTATTTTCTTTTTCACTGTCTATTATTTTTCTGGTTGCTATTAATTTAGGCAATTTTTCCGGAAAACTTGTCTCTAAACTATTTCCCCAATTAACTTTTTCTATTGTTTTCAAAGTTTCGGGAAAAACGTCTTTTTTTACTATCCCCGATTGTAGTGATTTTTCTGGAACTTGAACCGAATTTTTTTGATCTTTAGGCTTATTTGTTGTCAAATACATTACTAAAAATAACATTCCCAATACTATCCACCAATATTTTTTAAGTAATTGCATATCTTATTTTACCCTCCTCCACAAGCGGCATTATATTCTGCTTGGCTCATACCAAAATAAAGCCCGGCGTTGCTTGAATTAATATTTGCACCTACCACCTCATAGTGTAAATGTGGACCTGTTGAGAATCCATTATTATCCGACCAGCCAATTTGTTGACCGGCTTCAACTTTTTGTCCGTTGACAACTATATTTCCCCCGGGTGGCATGTGCGCATAGCGGATAAAAAAATCATCACCATTAATATTACTGTGAACATCCACATAAACTCCATAACCATTTCCTTCCCCCACATAAGCTGTTCCGGCAAATGTTGAGTAAATCGGCGTTCCATTAACTACTGAAAAATCCATTGCCCAGATTCCTCGATGGGAAAAACTTCCAAAAGGACACTGGGTTACGGGACCTCCCGTCCCCGCCCTCCCCGGTACAATAATTATGTCACCCACCATTCCGTTTCCCTGGCTTACACTACAAATATAGACCAAACCGTCGTCACCAACTATTTCCTTCGTTGGTCCGGTTAGATCAAAAGGAGTCCCTTCTTGATCACAATTTTTACCCCCTTTTTCCACAAAAATATCTTTTGGCATTGGTACACTAGCTATCCAGTCCCAGGTTCTATTTTTCATGTCCTCATAATATTCCCGACCAGTTTGCCCTGTCTGCTTCTGTCCTACGTCAGGATCACATTGTCCCGTCAAATATCTTGACGCCCATGCTAACCAATATCCATCGGGTCCATTTAATTTTGGATCATTTAAGTCACAGGCACTAGCCGGATCTAACCGTAAAAAATTTTTAATTTGCGCGTCAAAATTATTTTGTATTGAACTATCGTTTATTCCAAAATCCTGAATTAATCCGTGATCATAGTTACTAGCTCCTGATTCGTGAACCCAAGCCCATAAAGAATATAGAGGATTTATTCCGGCACATAAAGATCTGTTAACTACATCATTAAAACACTCTTGAGCATAATCCTTTCCACTTTTCCAGTCTCTGGCTATTCTAAAATAATTTTCCTTTCCTCCCCGCAATCCTGGTACTTCATTTTCTGGGGCATTTTGATCACAATTTATCACTCCTTCTGGCAACCCTCCCGGTCCGGTACCTCTTTTTAAAACGCAGGCTGTTAAATCCGCCGGTGGAACAATTGAAGAAATTTGCTGTTGTTGAAACAAAGTATAAAGAAAAGATCCAACAAAAAAAATAATAATTACAGGTGCCAATATCGCCCCTATTTGTAGGGTTCCTAAAAGAGCCGGTATTCCCACTAAAAAAGCGCCGATATCGAAAGTAAATTGAGCCACTTCTCCAACAAATTTACCTAGCCCTAAAGTTTCGGAAAAAAACTTTTTAACACCATTCATATCGGTGTTAAGAACTTTTCCTATAATTTTTTTACCTGCATTAATTATTGGTTTTACAACCATCACCGCCGCCGCTACCACAGCAATTACCTGTCCTACCACTGGCAAGGCTTGAAAGGCAGTCACCACAGCAGCCATGGATCCACCTGCTGCCGCTGTTCCTCCTGCTGCCGCCACCCCTCCGGCCTCGACAGCCCCTTTACTTAGGATCGATTTTAAAATCATGCTTATTCCCTTAGTTGTCCCTTCTTTGGCTATAACAGCGGCCGAATTTTGAATAAAAGCCGCCATTGCCTGATTCCCAATTTTTTGAGCTATGAAAGTAGCCGCCTTTTCCGATCCTTTTAAAAATAAGGTTTGAGGCAAAGCCTGTATCTTACCAGCTAAACCTGTTACTCTTTGTACTTGATTTATGGTTCTTAATAGTTGGGGGTTTTTTTGTATAGCGCCTATTAAATTTTCCGTTAATCGAACCTCTCTTACCTTTGGTAGTTTTTCCCAACCTATTTTTTCTCTAACATTGTTATATTTACTAATTAATAAATTTAATTTTTTTGGCGATTTTACTAAATTTTTTGCCAAAAACTCTGCTTCACGGGCGCTTTCTTCCATCACCCAAGCACTTTTTTCCTCTGTGTTAGCTTGTACAAAATTTACCACCTGTTTCTGTGGAGTTTCTGCAATTAAATTATTTGGGTCATTATTTAGATCATTTACTACACTAACGTATTCTCTTATCAACTTTTCATCCTCAACCCCCCTCTGTCTTAATTCCGTTGAGATTTTTTCTTCCAATTTTTCTGCCCGAAAATAGACAATATCCTGCAAATTTTCCTCTTTAAAGTTTTCAGACACAACCTTTAATTCTCTTATAGTAGGGCTTTTATCAGCTAAATTTACCAATTCTTCAGGCAAAACCAACTCTTCATTATTTTCCCACGACTCCAAAACTGCAACCCTCAATTCCTCCTGACTTTTTTTAGAGATAGGCAAATCTTCAACCTTTAAGTTTTCTGCTACTCGTTGACTAATCTTTTTTGCCTCAGCTTCTACTTTAATTTCAGCTCTAATTTGATTCACTTTAGACACTACATTTTTCGTTTCTTCACTGTTTTTTCCATATTTATCTTCCAATCTCTTTTCAAGATTGTTTTTGTCTCCTACTACCGCTTTCTCGATTTCCTCATTTATTTTTCTTGTTTCTTGTTTCTCGTTTCTTATTTCTTTTATTTCCCCAACAACTTTTTTTATTTCCTTTTTATTCAAAGTCTTTGCCAGTTCCTGTTTTAAGGCCTTTTCATTAAATTTTTCCTCTTCTACCGCCTTTTTAACAATTTCTCTCGTTTCTTGTTTCTCGTTTCTTGTTTCTTGTTTCTCGTTTCTTTCCTCTTGTTCTAGTTGTATTTTTGCTATTTTTTCTACCTTATAATTTTCAATTTCTGGTCTTTGTCTCACCAGTTCATCTTGTTTCCTTATAAAAGACTCTACGTTTTTTTGTCCGGTTAACTCATAAATTTTCCTAGAAATTATTTTCCTGTCTTCTTCTCCTTCTGCCTTTTCATATTCTTCCAATAATTGCTTTAAATCCTGTTTATTTAAAGCCTTAGATTCGCTCTCGGTTATTTCTTTACCCAATTCTTCTATTAATTGTTCCTTAATTTCCGGTGGTAATATTTCCAACCTAGAAATTATTTTATTTAAATCTTTTTCATCAAAATCGCTCAAAAGGTGCAATTTTTCAAAAACCTCCCGAGTCTTATCAAACAAATCCCTATTTTCCGATAATTTTTTATCTCCAGATTCTTGAAATTGACGCAGAGAAGCAATTAAATATGAAATATTATTTTGCTTCTGACTCATGATTTAAATTATACCCTAGACTTTATCTTCATCACCAAACAATTCTTCGTAAGTCAACTTATTCTCATCTTCGGTTTTAGTTGTTTCTTGTTTCTGTACTTTGTGTACCTCTTGTTGCTGTGTCCTGGCAAGCTGTGGAGGTTGGGGAATTTTTACCTCTTCTTGTTGGTTTAACAAAAAAATTGGTTTTTTCGCCTCTTTTTTTGGTTCTTCCACTACTGCCTTAAACAATTCCTGTGACTTTGGTATCCCTACTTCCTGCTCGCCCGTTGTAGCTTGTAGAGCGGAGTCGGGCTTGCCCGCCGGTGAGGCAGATTCTTCCTTTTCTTCCATCTCCTCAATTCTTTTTCTTAATTTTTCCTCAGGTCCTTCTTCGATCACCACTTCTTCTTGCTTGCCCGCCGTAGCCCGTAGAGCGGAGTCGGGCTTGCCCGTCGTAGCCTGTAGAGCGGAGTCGGGCTTGCCCGTTGTAGCTTGTAGAGCGGAGTCGGGCTTCTCCTCTATCGTTTGCTCGCCCGCCGGTGAGGCGGGTATCTTGTTTCTTGTATCTATTTCTTCCTGTTTTTGGGCAATTTTTTTTCTCAACAATTCTTCTGGGTTGGAAGTAATCAAATCGTGCTCTTCCTTTGAGGCGATTACCTGTATTGCCACATGGTTTTGTCCCGCGAAAAATATTCCCTCCCCTTTATCCGCTGATAATAATAACTGTTTTTCTCCTTCAGACAAATAAAAAGTATTTCCTATCAAATCTATGGCCGCACTGTGTTGCTTTAATAAAATTTGAATAGCACTATTAGTCACAATTTCTTTACCGTAAGGGGTTTGCAAAAAATCATCCACATCTTGAGTAATAGTGGTTACACCCAAATAATATTTTCGTCCTCTTTTTACAATCCCTCTCAGAAATGTCGCAGAATCGTCATATTGCATCAAATACCAAGCTTCATCAACCACCAAAATTCTCTTTTTAAGCTCTTTTTTTATCACTGTCCAGATATAATCCAGAATTATGTGCATAGCTATGGGTCGTAACGATTCTTCAAGATTTTTAATTCCAAAAACAACGAAAGGATTATTCAGGTTAACGGTTGTTTTTTGATTAAAAATACCCGCAAAAGAACCTTTGATATATTTTTCCATTCTTGCGGCCAAATTTCTTGCCTTCTCCTCTTCCATTCCGATTAGGGCTTTATACAGATCCTCAATCAGGGGTGCTTCTTTTGTTTGCGTTTCCGGATCTGGAGTAATCCCTTTGGCTTTATAAGCATCCATCACCGCTTTATCCAAAATTGATTCCTCTATTGGATCCATAGCCCCCAACATTATCTTAAACATTTTATGTAAAGTTAGAACTTTATCGTTAAGTGCGTTTTCTCCTTCTTCTACAACCAGCGACAAGTCAAAGGGGTTTATTTTTGATTCTTCACCATAGCCAAAAGCAATATATTGTCCTCCGACCGAATCCGACAAGTTTTTATATTCATTCTCCGGGTCTATTACAATAATTTCTGTTCCCAACATCAACGATCTCATCGCCTCAAGCTTTATCATGTATGATTTACCCGCACCCGCCGAGGCAAATACCACTGAATTATAATTTTGCATCGAAAAACGATCAAAAATTACCAGTGAACCGTTATGCTCGTTAATACCATACATTATTCCCTTATCGTCAGACAAATCCGAGGAGACAAAAGGAAAAGTCGACGCCAGGGAGGTTGTATCCATATTTCTAGTAATATTTAGTCGGTCTGAGCACAAGGGGAGTGTAGTCACCCAGCCTTCATTCATCTGTAAAGTGGCGTTTTTAGAAACTATCATTAGTGCTCCTAGGGCCGATTCTAGATTTTTTGTCGCCCTATCTAAATCTTCCTTAGTGTTGGCCGACAGTGTCATATAAAGCCCAAACTGAAAAAATCTTTCTTCTCCCTTCACCAAATCTGTTTGCAAATTTAAAGCGTCTTCCAGTTTTGCCTGTGTTGCCGGATTAACCACTCTACCTCTTTGTATATCAGTACTAATTTCTGCCTCCATTTCAGCAATTTTTCGTCGTAAATCATCTAAAATTTCCTTACCATCTGTAGGATAAATAAACATCGACACTCTCATCGAGGCATCAAAATTAATCAATGGGGATAGCCAATTTAAACCTACAAAGCGTGGATATCCGGCCACAAAGCAAGTCCGATAATACTTATTGTCAATTCGGATATGATTAAAATCTACTTCCACTGCCGACGGAGCAATCAAATCTTTTATCGATACCAATCCCTCCACAAATTCCTTTGCCACGCCGGAGCCATCGGAGGCGGGCTTATTCTCCTCTTGTTTCTTGTTTCCCATTTCTTGTTTCTTATTTGTTAATTTATCCAATATTCCCATGTTATTTTTTAAGACTCACCACTGGAGCCGTGTAGTCTACATTTTGTAATTTTTGATTACTAAAAGTGTCTTCGTTATAACTTCTATAATAGAGTTCAATCAATTCTTTTGTATTCAATACCTGTACATCCAATCCCAGTCTGGAAAAAAGTCTGGTAACGTGATCTCTTTTTGGTTGTAATGAAGCTTTCGCTTTTTCTAATATGTATTCCTTAGAGAAAGGCAGTCCTTGCTCTTTTTTAATTGGATTTATTACCCCCAAAATCTGTTTTTGTGCTCCCTTAACGCCTAATTCCACCTTAGAAAAAGGAATAACCACATAAAAAGTTTTCGACAACACGTCATTTCTTTTGACCGTTTCTTCAATAAATTTTCGATAAGACACAATCCGTTCTTTGAGCTTTGGATTACTTTGTTGCTTTACGGCCTCATCCAAGCGGGTTAAGTAATTACCCACATCTTTAGTCGTTGAACTGATCACAATTTGCACATTAAAATTCAATGAATTTAATATCCCCCCATAAGCAAATACCAAGGCCTGTTGTTCCCTTTCTGATAAAAGGTCAAAATTAACCGAAGATAGCATTAAAACTTGAGCAGCCGACCCGTCACGCAACAGCACTATTCCGTCAATAATATCTTCTATTGGCAGATTATCCTGAGTACTTCCCTTGATAGCAAATTTTAATGGTTCGTTTGGCATGTCTTTATTAATAATAACTTATTTTAAGCTTTAGCGATTATTTTTATAGGTTCTACGATTTTATTTTCCAGTAATATTTCTACCCGATCAAATTTTAATCCTTCTTTGTCGGTAACAATCAGGTATTTGCCACTACTTAATGGAGTTAGTGTTTTAAATTGCCCCAACTGGTTTGTTTTTAACACTCGGGATGAATTGCCATTCTTGTCCTGCAAATCTACAATTGCCCCCTCGACAATTTTTTGATTAGAATCCAATACCATCCCCACAAGAATATTGGGCGATTTTGGAATTGTAGGCATAGGTATACTCCCAAATACCACCTCACCTGTTGCTTCCAGTTTTTGGGTTTTTAAATCCAGCCTTGGCGCCGTCCCTACTTCTTGTCTCTCGTCTCTTGTTTCTCGTTTCTCGTTTCTTGTATCTTGTTTCTCGTTTCTTGTATCTTGTTTCTCGTTTCTCGTTTCTTGTTTACCCGTCCGTAGTCCCGAGCCCGTCGAGGGACGAAGGAGGGCTTCCCCCCTTTCTCTTCCGACCGATGGTAACGAGTTAATAAACTCCTCTACCTTTTTCTCTTCCTTTTGTGGAACTTCAATTTTTTCTTCACTTTCCGTTTTAATCGTTTTACTTAAATCAATGTCCAACCAATTTTCCGGTTTTTTCTTTTTATAAAGATATATGGTAGGTGAATAAATTGATTTTAAAAAAGCCATCATCCAAGTTTCCAGAGGTCTATCCTGATAGGGTAAAAACGCCATCGCCAAACCTCCCAATGCAAAAATAATTATGAGTGGCCATTTAATAAAAAACACAATTGGCATTGCATTCACAATTACTGCCAAAATTATCCCTCCTGCCGCTTTCCCAAATTGTTTTAGAGTCATTTCCCCAACCAACTTAAACTCATACGAGCTAATTTGTTGCGGAATCGGATGCTGTTCCATTATTAAATTCTACCTTATTTGTCTAACTTCTGAACTTTTAATTAAAATTCTTCGTATCTAACCCCCTCTTTCGTCAAAGAGGGGGTTGGGGGTGATTTTTTCTAGATTCTATATAATACTCTTATGTCTCATCTAGTGATTATTGACGGTCACGCTATCGCTCATCGTGCCTATCATTCAATCCCAATCCTCACTCTTGACGGACAACCGGTAAACGCCATTTATGGGTTTTACTCGATGTTGTTGTCATCCATAGATACGCTCAAACCTAGCCATCTACTAGTTTGTCTTGATTCTCCCGGACCAAATTTTAGAAACGAAGAATTTCTTGGTTACCGTGCCAAGCGTGCCCCTGCCGATCGTGCACTTGTTTCTCAATTACCGCTTATACCTGAAACCCTAACTTCTGTTGGTATTCCCTCTATTTCTATGGGTGGCTATGAAGCCGATGATCTCATTGGCACCCTGTCTTGTCGGGCCTCTCGTCTCAAAAATAAAAAGACCAAAAAAGATTTTTTTAAAAAAATAACAATTATCACCGGTGACAAAGATTTAATGCAATTAGTTGATTCCAAAACCACCCTTTTTGTTCCCATTCGGGGTATCTCCGAGAGCAAAATTTATGATGAATCAGGTGTTAAAGAACGTTTAGGTGTGACTCCAAAACAAGTAATCGACCTAAAAGCCTTAATGGGGGATATGTCTGACAACTATCCCGGTGTCGCCGGTATTGGTCCCAAAACTGCTATCAACCTTTTGGAAAAATATCAGAATCTTGATAATATTTATCAAAATTTGCCCCAAATTAAACCTATTGTTCGGGAAAAATTAGAAAATGATCGCGACAATGCCTATCTTTCCCAAAAATTAGCCACTATTGTTTGTAATATCCCCCTAAAATTTAAATTTAAAACTGCCCTTCTCAACCAGGATAAATTTCTCGGTCTTTTGTCCCTTTTTGAAGAATACAATTTTAAATCTCTCTCTTCTCGTCTCAAAAAAAAATTAAATAATAGCCCCACTTCCTCAAAGGGGGCGGTCCGTAGGACCGGGGGATTTAATCCCAATCAAACCTCTTTATTTTAGTCTTTGCTATCATAAGCCAATGCGTATTGCTCTTGTTCAGGATTATCTCAAAGAATATGGCGGGGCCGAAGCGGTCTTTGAAACTCTCGCCGATATATTTCCTGATGCCGACATCTATACCACCCTATATTGCCCCCGTTTTTTTGGGCCACACCGGAAGCGTTTAGAAAAAAAATGGGGGAATAGAGTTCACCAATCTTTTTTCAAATACATCCCTTTTGCTTCTAAGATTATTTCTCCTCTTCGTTTACTTTCTCCGTTAGCTTTTAAATCTTTCAACTTCTCCTCTTATGACCTAATCATTACTTCCGCTACTGGTGCTTATTTCCCCAATGCTTTACGTAAAAAAAACGCCAAGCTAATTTGTTATTGTCACACCCCCCCTCGATATCTTTATGGACTTCCTACTGCGCGCAATTTCAAAAAATATCCTTTCGTCGAATTTTTGTCGAATATTGCCAACCACTTTTTACGTTTGGCAGATTTTAAATATTCTCAAAACGTTGACCAATTTATTGCCAATTCCAAAACCACCGCTGCTCGTATTCAAAAATTTTACCATCGTGACTCTGTCGTCATCAATCCTCCCATTGATCTTCCAAAAATGGAGGCGAAGCATAATTTTTCCCGCGCGCAATCATCCGAGTGGCGTTCGTACGAGGGCGTGAGCACGGAGAAAAATTCATGCGAGCCGTACTTTCTGACAGGTGGTCGTCTGGCTCGTGCCAAACGTTACGATATCGCTATCGAAGCCTGTAATCAATTAAAAGTTCCTTTAAAAGTCTTTGGTCGGGATTTTGCTGGTTTTGAAGCTGAATTAAAAAAAATAGCTGGTTTACCCGCCGGAGCTTCAGCGAAGGCTGGGTCCTACATCGAGTTTTTAGGTGAAATCACTCAAGAAGAAAAGTCTAAATTATTTTCGGAGGCTAAGGCCTATCTCTTTTGTTCTGACAATGAAGACTTTGGTATGGTATCTGTTGAGGCCCAATCTTATGGTTGTCCTGTAATTGGTTACAATAGTGGGGGTATTCGGGAAACAGTAATTGACGGTAAAACAGGTATTCTTTTCAGCAAACTTACTCCGGAATCCTGTGCCACCGCCATCAAAAAATTAAAAAAATCAAAAATAAAACCAAATGATTGTGTCCACAATGCCTCAAGTTTTTCCACTAAAAATTTTATTTCTAAAATTAAGTCACTCGTTTCTAGTATCTAGTTTCTTGTCTCTATTTTTTTCTATTGCTCAACCACTTCTCCACGTCAATCCCCGCCCTTGCACCTGCCCCTGCTGCCACAATTGCTTGTCGATAAAAATCATCCATGCAATCTCCGGCCGCAAAAATTCCCGGCATAGAAGTCATTGTTTTATAAATTGCATCCTTTCCCACAACAATATATCCATATTCATTTAATTCCACCATGTCTTTAACAAAACCAGTTGCTGGTTCTCGCCCGATGGCCACAAATAACCCATTTACAGGTAAAATTTTTTCTTCACCACTAATAACATTTTTTATTCTCAACGCTTCCAATTTTTCTTTACCAATTATTTCCGTCACCACGCTGTCCCATATTTTTTCAACAGCTTTATTTTCCATCACTAATTTTGCTTCTACAGAAGTAGCCCGGAGTTCATTTCGGCGGTGAATCAAATATACTTTTTTTGCTAATTTTGATAAAAAATCGACATCTTTGCAGGCTACGTTTCCTCCTCCTACTACCGCAACCTCTTTGTCTCGAAAAAACATTCCATCACAGGTAGCGCAGGAACAAACACCCTTACCTATCAATTCTTTTTCGTTATCTAACCCCAACCATTTTGTTTTCGCTCCCGTAGCCACTATGACCGCTTTTGCATTTAAAATTTCTCCACTATCGAGAGATACTTCAAAAATTTCATTCTTTTTCTCAATTTTTTCCACCCGACCCTGTTTTACTTCTACTCCCCAATTTTTTACCTGTTCTTGAATATCCATCATCAACTTTAAACCCCCAATACCATTTGGGAAACCTGGCCAATTATCTACCTTCGTAGTAATCGTTAGTTGGCCTCCCGGGATATCTCCTGCAATTACTATTGCCTCTAAACCAGATCGGGCATTATAAATTGCCGCCGTTAATCCTGCTGGCCCAGAACCGATTATTATAGAATCAAAAATTTTTCCTTCCATAAAGCTATTGTAACCTATCATAAAAATAAATTCTTTGCGTTAAAGATATTCCCCCTCTTTCGTCAAAGAGGGGGTTGGGGGTGATTTTTTCAAAAATCTATATAATGAATTAATGTACCGCTCTGTCCCTAAGGTTTTTAAATTTATCTTCAAGGTCATTACTGATCGTTCTGCTCTCCTTTTTTGGACAATGGTTCGTTTCATTTCTGCAGTTTTACCATTAATTACCATTTTTCTTTATTCCCGGGTTATCAGTCAATTAGAATTAAAACTACCCCTAAAAACAATTATTTTAACCATTTTTCTCATTTTTCTAGTCAGATTAGCTGATAATTATCTTCGTCTTATATCTATTTCCAAATTAGAAGAATTAATTAATGGACTTAGTTTTGACATCCACAACTATTTTTTATCAGATTTAAAATCTGAAAATAGAGTTGAGCGCAATGCTACTGTTCAGGCTATCCGCAACTTTTCTGATGCTGCTTCCACCACCCTTAACCTTATTAAGCAACCCGGCATCGATTCCATTGTTTCTTTATTTTTTATTCCCGTTATCTTATTTTTTATTGATTTTCCTTCTTTTATCATCACTATTACCTATTCTGTTACTTACTTTTTCGTCGATATTTACACCACCCAGCGCTATTCTGAATTAAAAGATATTCAAAATTCAAAAACCGAAGCTTATTACGCCAAACTCCAGGAAGCCAAGGATTTTGATCTTGAACAAATTTCCTATACCCGCCATTTTCACCGACTTACCCACTGGTCCTTTAACGAATGGTCTATTCTTCAAAATACCTCGGTTGTTTTTTACGTTATTAGCCTGTTTTATTTAACCCTTTCTGTGTATAACGGCAACAAAGATCTCTCTACTCTTGTTTTAATTATGGGCTATATCACCCAAACTCAAACCTATCTCAATGCCTTTTCAAACATTATGGACAGTACTACCGATATGAATGTCGGTTTACATCATCTAGCTAAAAATAAAACTATCACCGCCATAGATATCGACGATCTAACTTAGATATAATACGATATGCCCGAACTGCCAGAAGTAGAAGTTGTAAGGTTATCTTTAGAAGCTTATCTTACCGGTAAAAGAATTCAAAAAATAGAAATTCTTAATAAAAAATCTTTTATTGGTGATCCACGTCTTGTCGAAGGCCAAAAAATAATAAAATTTTCTCGAATAGGAAAACAACTCTCAATTTACCTTAGCAATGGCTATATTTTACTAGTCCACTTGAAAATGACCGGTCAATTTATTTATGGCGATGCTTTAATGGGTCATCCCACCAAAGACGCTTTTAAACAACTTCCCAATAAATCTACCAGAATCATCTTCTATTTTTCCCCTCCTTCCTCAAAGAGGGGAATCAAAGGGGAGATTTTATATTTTAACGATCAACGTAAGTTTGGTTGGATAAAATTACTCAATCAGACAGAGTTGGTTGAGGCCCAATCGAATTTAGGTCGTGACGTTTTCGCCAAAAACTTTACTCCACGATATGTCTTTACCCAGCTCCAAAAATCGCGCCGTCCGGTCAAAGTTGCCCTTTTAGACCAAAAATATTTTGCTGGCATTGGCAATATTTATGCCAACGATGCTCTTTTTTTAGCAAAAATCCTACCAACTATCCCGGCCAACAAAATTACACAATCTCAAGCAAAATCAATTCACCACCACTTAATCGATATCATGCATCAATCAGTACTGGCTGGTGGTTATACCGCCAAGGACAACCAATATCTTCATCCCGATGGCTCTAAAGGGGGAAGCCAATTCTTTTATCGGGTTTATGATAAAAAAGGAGAGCCGTGCATAAAGTGTGGCACCAAAATTAAATACCTAAAACTCGCCGGTCGTGGCACTTTTTTCTGTCCCCACTGTCAAAAATAACCCCTTTCCAATCTATTCTTATCTCTTGTTTCTTGTATCTTGTTTCTTGTTTATAATTCTTTATATGAAAGGATTTATCGAATTCATCAAAAAACAAGGTGTCGTCGGTTTAGCCACAGGTTTTCTTTTGGGTGGTGCCGTCTCCAAATTAGTCTCCGCTCTCGTTACCGACATTGTTAATCCATTTTTGGGGATTATTTTAGGTATGGCTGGTGGTTTATCTGATGCCACTTTTAAAATCGGTCCCGTTACTATCCTCTATGGCCATTTTATTTCTGTTTTTATTGATTTTTTGGTTATTGCCTTGGTCGTATATGTTCTTATTCGATTTCTTGATTTAGACAAGAAATCTTCTTCAAAAAGTCGTGTAAAATAAGACATGCTTTTATTATCTTTCTTATTTCTCGTTTCTTATTTCTCTTTTCTTGTTTCTCCAATACAGGCACAATGTCCTGTTTGTATTGTTACCGTCGGCGGGGGAATGTTTTTAGCCCAAAGATTGGGTGTAGATAGTCTTTTAGTTTCCCTTTGGATTTCTGCCCTCAATACCGCCATAGCTTATTGGTTAGCCGACAAAAGTAAAGTAAAATTTTTCAAAAACTCCTATATAAATTCTTTGATTCTTTTTATTACCACTTTGACCTATTTTCAATTTACCAATCAACTAAGTCAAAAAATTACCATAGGTCTAGCCATTGGTATGTTCACCATGTTCTTTGCTAATTGGTTTTATCCCTATATCAAGGCGAAAAATGGTGGGAAAACCCCCTTCGCATACGCTAAGGTGGTTATCCCTTTGGTTTCACTTCTTTTAATAACTTTATTTCTTAAATTAATTTTTAAACTCTAACCATGTCTAAAAAAAATCAAACCCCCGACATTGACCTTCAGGCTTTCATGAATAAAGTTAAAGCCGCCGAAGCTGGAAACAAACTTGATTTAAGCTCCGACGAAGATCTCTCTATTGGCATCATGAATTTAATTAGTATCGAAGAACACTTGTTTTTTACTGCCAATAAAACCGGCAAAATCAAATATTTTAATCTTCTTAACGAAGTCCGGGAAATGAGAAAAGAATTACTAAAACTCATTGTAAAAAATCCAGAAGGAGAAATATGGTGTACCAGCAAGCATCTCTTGGCGGCTTCCATGAGACTTTTTGAAGTTGGCACCAAGGCTCAAACCAAAGGTGACAAAAAATCTGCTCTCAACTTTTTCCACAAGTCTTACCATCTCTATAATTTATTTTGGGGCATTAATCTCGGTCTTATTGGTAACAAGGATTTAAAGTCTCCTTTATCAAAGAAAGATTCAGAAAGATTGAAAACCAAAGACGCCCCAATCAACTATGAAAAATCCGATCTTATGGGGAAAGTTAGCGGCATTATCAGCAAAATTCTCGATTGTTGTCGCGAGTAATTAGTATCCCAGACTCTCCTTAAGCTTATTTCTGTCCAGAATTGTTACCTGCCTTTTTTCGTTATCAATCAACCTTTTCTTTTCCATTTTTAGCATTTGCAAGGTTACTGTTTCTCTAGTTAATCCGGTCATACTTGCAATTAATCGGTGAGTAATTTTAAATTTAACATTAATTTTACCGCCACGATTCACTCCGAATTCCTTTGCAAGGTTATACAAGTAACCAGCCACTTTTTTATAGGCATCACCGGAAACTAATTGGGAAATATAATCGGTTAAATCCAAAAATTTCTCTGCCACCTCCAAATCTATTGCTTTTGCCACCTCTTCATTGTTTTTTAAAAATTTTTCAAAATCGTTTTTTGGTATTACCCATACTTCCACTGGTGTCAAACTTTCAACGTTGTGACGACTTTTATTGCCGGTTTTTACGGATAATATAGATAAAAACTCTAGTGGTTGGAAAATTTGAATTCCGACCTCTCTATCCATATCGTCCAAATCATACGCCCAAGCGTAACCACTTCTAGTCCAGTAAACTGAGCTCACTTCTTGACCAGCTTCTAAAATTACTTGACCTTTTTTATACTTTTTGAGGGGGTAGTCAACCAAGAAAGCCTCAAGTTTTTTATTAATTACATCAGTCATTTTCACCTGCCTTAATAACTACTAAATTCTATCACATTTGTTATAATCTTTCCAATTCTTTTTGCCAGTTTTTTACAACATCAAAACCTTTTTGCCAAAATTCCTTTTCTTCAATTTTTACCCCAACACCTTTTAGCAGTTCTACGGGGTTTTTACTTCCTCCTGTACTCAATAATTTTTCAATTTTTTTCAAAAAACTTTTATCCTGTTTATATTTCATAAACAGCGAATAAGACAATAATTCCCCGAAATTATAGGCATAACAATAAAAAGGACTTTCAAAAATATGTGAAATATAAGACCATTCATAAGCAAAGATTGGCTCAATTTCCACTGAATTTCCAAACTGTTCTCTCAAGTTTTTCAGATACATCATACTTAATTTTTCTGAATTTAAGCCTTCCGCCATTCTCTTATGTGCCTCAATTTCAAATTTGACAAAATAATTCTGTCTACAAATTGTTGCATAAGCATCGGCCATTTTTTCTGCCAACCAAGCTTTTTTTATTTTTTTATTCTTTTCTATCGAAAGCATTTTTTCAAACAAAACCAACTCTGCCAAAGTCGAAGCTGTTTCCGCCAAAGGTAAATTTGCCTGTTGCACTGAAGCTAGGTGTTTATTGGCTAAAAGTGAATGTACTCCGTGTCCCAGTTCATGTGCCAGAGTGCTTAGATCACGACTTTTTCCAGTAAAATTAAGCATAATATAAGGACTGATTTTTGGCTCTACCGTTGCACAAAATGCTCCTGATCTTTTATTTTCTCCTGGGTTTACGTCAATGTGTTCATCATTAATAATTTTTTGAGCACCATTATAGAAATTTTCTGAAAACTCACCGAACGCGTCCAGTACTAATTTTTTTGCCTGTTCAAAGCTATAATTTTTGTCAATTTTCATCAACGGAGCATAAATATCACTTCTTTTTAATTTTTTTAATCCCAATTCCTTGGCTTTCCAATCAAAATACTGCCAGAATACTTTTCTATTATCCGAGCAGACAGAAAGCAAGCTCTCCACCGCTTTATTTGGAATATCATTTCCCCAATTTCTAACTTCAATAGAATTTTTATAACCTCGCAATTTTGCTTCATAAGCCCAGTCTTTAACTATTCCCTGATATATGGCAAAAAACTTATCTATATTTTCTTTTTGCTTATTCAACAAGGCCTTATATGCAGCCTCTCTTAATTCTCTTTTTGGACTATAAACCAAAGCCAATAATTCTGCCTGACTCTTTATTTTTTTCTTGCCAATTTTATAGCTAAATTCTGTTGAAATCATTTCTCTTAATTCGTCCAAAACTTCCGTTCCGGAAGCATCTTTATGACGGATAATTTCTTCTTCTCTTTCCTCAAGGGAATATTTTGCTCCTTTTCGACTTCTTGTAAGTGAATACTCCAAATCATCTATTACCGAAAAAAGCCTTTTGGCGTTTTCGTCATCTAAAAAAGGTTTTCTTTTTCCTTGTATCCATAGCCCAATCTTTACCCCTTCTCCGGAAATATTTAATCCCAAGTCTTCAGCCCGGCTTTTCATTATTTTAGCCTTTTTATTTTTTTGATTCACTGCTTCAATCAAGTGTGGCAAATAACTCAATCTGGCCATTTTTATTCCTATTTCCTCTTCAAACAACAACAATTTTTTAAAACTATCTTGGCTCATTTTTGGGGATAATTTTTTTACCCATTTTTTCAACTCTTCCCCATCCTTTTCAATTTCTTTGTACAAGCCATCAAACTCATTTTCTTTCAAAATATCATCAAGTTTCCATTTCATTCACTATTTTACCTCACCTTTCTGTTTCATTTCTTTCTCCAATTTCTCTCTTTCTTTTTTATCCAATGTAAAACAATTTTTATTACTAAATTTTTCTCCCCGCCCTGTCAAGGGAGGGGTTAGGGGAGGGTTTTTTCTTCGTTGTCTATCCAATTCATACATAACAATTCCGGCAGTTACTGATATATTTAAACTCTGTACCATTCCTTTCATCGGAATATAAATTTTTTCATCAGCCCCTTTTATCGCCTCGTCTGACAAACCCCGATGTTCGTTTCCAAACACTACCGCCGTCCTTGAAGATTGAGGATTGAAGATTGAAGATTGAAGATTGAAGATTGTAGATTGTAAACTCTTTGCTTCTTTGTCTAGTACCGTAGCGTATATCTTAAAACCATCTTTTTTAAGTTCCGTATAGCACTTTTCAATGCTGTCAAAAATTTTGAAACTCAACCATTTGTTGGCGCTACTTGAAGATGCCTTGCCAATTTTCTTTGGATTTATCGGTTTTTCTTTTGAATAAACCATATAAATTTTTTGAAACCCAAAAGCATCGGCAGTTCTCCACACTGCCCCCGCGTTATGCGGATCAGCAATATTTTCCAATACTATTACTCCTTCCTG
>ENA-UOWE01003044-UOWE01003044.1-activated-sludge-metagenome-genome-assembly--contig:-NODE-3044-length-17669-cov-6.102021_pt1 | contig 17669 bp, 18 predicted proteins | sample MGYA00249841_ERZ761562 | MGnify/ENA primary metagenome ERZ761562 (study PRJEB28883, sample SAMN05720200) | activated sludge metagenome | isolation source: Anaerobic digester | place: Japan... | reverse complement strand
TTGCCATTATTTCCGAAGCTGCGGTGATCATAAAATAATCCTGTCTTAAAAAACCATTGCTCTTGGGTCCTATTCCTACTATTATCTCTCTGAGAACTCTATCGTTCATATCAAGGCATCTTTTCCAGATAACCTCTCTAAGATCTATATTAAGTGAGTTTCCATGGAATATATGATTATCTATCAGTGCGGAAAGAAGGTTATTAGCTGCCGTCACAGCATGTATATCCCCTGTAAAGTGAAGGTTTATATCTTCCATTGGCACAACCTGCGAGTATCCTCCGCCAGCTGCTCCGCCCTTAACACCGAAAACCGGACCGAGAGAAGGTTCACGTAATGCAATAACAGCTTTTTTGCCGATTTTATTAAGTGCCTGACCCAGACCAACCGTAGTCGTAGATTTTCCTTCTCCCGCAGGAGTAGGAGTTATAGCACTTACAAGCACTAATTTTCCATCCGGCTTGCTGCTCAGCCTCTTAAGTATATCAAGCGAAAGTTTTGCTTTATACTTTCCGTAAGGCTCTATCTCATTTTCGAGTATACAGGCTTGGGCTGCGATGGTGTGTATATCCTTCATTTTGCAGCTTTGGGCAATCTCAATATCGCTGGGTATGGTTTTCATACTACTCCCCCTATTTTATGAAATATTTTTCATGCTATAATTATATCAACTTAAAAGCTTTTTTCAAAAAACATTTTTTAGGGAATGTACAAGTATTTATAGTCTGTTTTACACAGATTTGACGCTTTTATACAATATTCAACCTAAAGCCGGCTTTATAGGAGGTATTTATGAAAAATGTACACGTGTCAATTCTACAGCTTGATGTTTCTGACAGAAAAGAAAGTAACCTTTCAAACTTATCTGAACAGATGAAAAAAATAAAAGATTTTTCTCCTGACTTCACCGTTCTCGGAGAAATGTTTAACTGTCCTTACGATATAAGCTGTTTTAAAGATTTTTCAGAATCAGAAGATTCCGTCATAACGATTAAATATCTTTCATCTCTTGCAAAGGAATACTCTACCGTTCTTATAGGAGGCTCTATTCCCGAAAACGATAGTGGAAAGATATTTAACACATCTTTTATATTTTCCAAAGAAGGGAAGATCATTGGTAAACACCGTAAAGTACATCTTTTTGATGTAAACCTTCGAAGAGAAGGCGATGAGGTTACTTTTAAAGAGTCCATAGTGCTTTCGCCGGGAAACTCAGCAACGGTTATCGATACAGATATTTGTCCGATAGGCGTTTGTATATGCTATGATGCAAGATTTCCTGAACTTACGAGAAAGATGGCCCTTATGGGGGCACAGATAGTTTTTATTCCTGCTGCCTTCAATAACATAACCGGTCCGGCACACTGGGAGTTGACTATGCGGAGCAGAGCATTGGATAACCAGCTTTTTGTATGCGCCTGCTCAACTGCCTTAAACTCCTCCTTTACTTATCATTCGTACGGACATTCAATGGCCATAGACCCATGGGGAAAGGTATTAGGCTCCCTGGAGTATGAAAACGGAATCTTGAATGTTGAGCTTGACCTTGAGCTTATATCAGAAATAAGATCCAAACTACCTCTTTTAAAACATAGAAGAGAGGATGTTTACTTATGACAGAACAGAATGTTATAATACGGCTTGTAGCTGCGAAAGATAGAAAAAAGAGAAGAAAAATGTTTGGAATGCAGGTCATCCTTACTTAAAAAAATCCAGAGCCTGATCATTACTCAGGCTCTGGAATAATTTCACCACATCTTTCCGGTAAGCTTTATCACTTCTTCCTTGTTTTCCAAAAGCTCCGGAATATCAACAGTTATGTTCTTTGAAAGATCAAGCTTTATAGTTTTTTCAACAACACGCAAAGTATTTCCGTCCTCATCGGCAACTCTTAGTTTTAACTTATGTGAAGAGCCTACCAGATAAAATACGGCAGCATCGTCATATGTGATTTCTGTTTCCGCAGCTCCGTCAAAAGAAATTCCTACAATCTGTGCGGCTTCATATGTGATACCATGCCTATCAATATCTTCATTTCTCATAACAACTGTACGCTGTCTTCCAAGGACAAACATCCAAACTCCTAACAACACAAGAAGTGCTATCAGAATAAGTATAAACACTGTTCTTTTCACAATAATAGCCTCCTCTGCCTTATTTCTCTGCCTGAGGCTGTTTTTCTGCTTTCACGCCTCTAAGACTTCTTCTTTCCATTTCTTTATCTTTCTGACGCCTCCATGCATGAAGAACCAGCGCAATAGCTATTATTCCATAAGAAATAAACTGCCTGAAATATTCACCCAGCATTGCCTGTCCGATGAGATTCTTTCCTGCCATAGGAGAAACAACAAACATCATGTGAAAAAGTATTACTCCTATGAACACATTCGGAATGGTTGCTCTGGAAACCGTTGCACCGCCTATAAGTATGGCGGCTATTGAAAATACTCCGGTCTGGTCATGGCTGTTGTAAGTGCTCAATGTACCCATGTTCTGAAGAAAGATTATCTGTCCGTATCCGGCCAGAACCGTTGAAATTACTATCGAAATGATTCTCGTACGGTCAACAGGTATGCCGGCGGACTGTGCAACTTTCATATCCTGGGCTATGGCTCTCATATCCTGCCCAAGCTTGGTCTTTCTGAACCACAGTATGAATAAGCATAGCAAAGCTATGATGAAAAAAGTGCCCAGAGGTATGGAAATCTCTCCTATCTTTAATGGAATCATATTGTCAAATACCTGTCTGACACCGTCAAGAGCGATGGTGTTTCTTATACCGTATCCTCTTGAAAGAACCAGAGAAGGACTTTTTACAGGAATTATCCCTCCCATGAAATAAAGAACAACAAGCTGATAAACACCATTAATGAAAAAACCCAGTATGTACGACGTTGCCATTTCTCTTCCCTTAGCCCTGTTGAGGACACTTCCGCAAAGAATCCCCAGAAGTATGGAAATAGGAGTTGATATGAGCATGGCAAGCACAAGTCCAGGTATTCCTACTATAGACCAGTCTGTAATAAATATGAGACCTATCTGACCTGCCATTGCTCCCAGCACCATACCGAAATTCAGTCCCATACCCGCTAAAATAGGAAGCAAAAGGGATAGAACCAGAAATGAGTTTCTACCGATTCTAGTTATCATCTCCTGTATCAAATAGGTGGCACTGAACCCGGAAACAGGAACAGCAAGCAATGTAATAACTACAAAAAGTATTGGAACGGCGTTACTTATAAAAAAATTCTTTAATTTTTCTGTAAAAGTAAGATTCTGACTCATGATTTCACCTTCGTTGTCTTTCTGGTAAGTGCATAAACAATCATACCATTGGAAACTATTATTCTTATAACTTCCGAAAGATCTGTCTTCAAGAAATTATTTATTACGGAAGGAGTCATTGTAAGTATCCCCTGAAAGAGTATTGTCCCTACAATAACGTTGGTTATAGTAGCCTTATGAACCGAGGCCCCTCCCAAAAGAATGGCAGCCACAGCCGGAAAAGCCATGAAAAGGGGACTTGTATACAACTGTATAAACCCATAGCTCTGCTGGTAAACCAAAATACCGACTGCACCCAATACTGTAGAAATTATCACCGAGATAGTTCTCATTTTGTTCACATCTACTCCTGAAGCTCTCGCAAAATCGGGGTTAGAACCGACAGCCGTCATGGCAGTACCTGTTTTGGTATGAAAAAATGCCCATACCAAAAATGCCATTACTGCAAAAAATATAAACAAACCCGTGGGGAAAGTAAAATCGCCTATTTTTATAGCCAAAAAGTTATCTATGATATTGAACCAGTATCCTTCAAGGGTAATGGTTGTTCTAAGACCAGATCCCCCGTACCCCCATACCATCGCAGGGCTCTTGAAAGGAAGAACAAGCCACATCATACACATAAACATTACGGAAGAAAGACCGACGTATGTTGATATGACCATCTCTTCACCCTTTACCCTGTTGAGCATCTTTCCGTATCCCCAACCCAGTACAGCTGCAATTGCACATGAAAGGATAATTGCCGTAATAAAGCCCATAACTCCGGTTATACCCATTTCCATAGTGGTTACAGCACCCAAAAGCCCGGATATTACACCCAAAGGAAGACCAAAATTAAGTCCGCATCCAGACTGAACCATCGGTACCATAGAAAGCACAAGTACACCGTTCATACCAAATCTCACCAAAGTATCTTTTAAAGAAACTGCAAGACTGACCTTAGCAAAAGGAGCAGCCACAAAAAGGGAAAGAAGAAAAAAACCGATTATAACCCTTGGCCATCCCGCCTTATTAATAAACTGTCTTAATCTATTCATTGTGCACTCACCTTCTCTTTACTTTCATCAACCTTTCCAGCCATAAGCAGACCAAAGTCTTCGGTTGCTGCAGTTGCAGGAAGTATACCCGCCACTTTACCTTCGTCCACTATGGCTATGTTGTCACATATAGACCTTAGCTCTTCCAACTCCGAGGAAGTCATTATTATAGTTGTACCATACTTTTGATTGTACTGCTTAAGAGTATCCAGAACCAGTTTTTTTGCACCTATATCGATTCCCCTTGTCGGCTCTGAAACAAACAGAATCTTTGGATTCACGGCAAATGCTTTGGCAAGACATATCTTCTGCTGATTTCCACCGGAAAGCTCCTGAACAGGCTGTTTTTCATCCACACATTTGATATCCAGAATCTTTATGTACTCTTTTGCCAGCTCCGAAATCTTTTTATCGTCCCTCCACTTTACCAGTCCGCCGATGAAGCTCTTAAGATATTTGTTTTGAGTCTGCATTACAGTGAAGGATATATTCCAGTCTATTGGCTCTTCAAGCAACAGACCCACACCTCTCCTGTCTTCTGCTACAAAAGCCATACCTGCTTTGAGGGCTTTTTCCGGTGCGTTCATCTCAAGTTTTTTTCCAAAGACCTCAATCCTTCCGCCGGCTTCATAAAGACCCATTATTCCGTTTGGAATACCAAGCTTGCCCTGGCCTGCCAACCCTCCTATTCCGAATATCTCACCTTCACGAACTTCAAAGCTTACATCTCTGACAGTCTCTCCCGGCATGTCCACCCAAAGATTTTCAACTTTCAAAACCGTATCTCCAAGTTTTTTTTCATTTTTCACTTCGTCTTTTTTTTCTTCTATGTTTCTTCCGACCATCCACTGAGCTATCTGCCTTATCGAGGTATCTTTCGCAGGACTCTGCATAACAGTCTTGCCATCTCTCAGAACCAGAATCTTATCACAGACATCTATTATTTCTTTGAGCCTGTGCGAAATAAAAATTATGGCTATTCCCATATCCGAAAGCCTTTTCAAAGACTGTATCAAAATATCTGCTTCACTTTCTGTGAGAACTGCCGTAGGCTCGTCCAAAACCAGAATCTTCATATTTTTTCTGTCAAGCTCTCTGGCTATCTCGGTAAACTGCTTATGACCGACCGGCATCTCCGCCACCAGCATATTCGGATCTATTTTTACTCCTAGGGCACTTATTGCCTTTTCCGCTCTATCTTTCATATCCACACGGTCAAGAGTCTTAAGCCTGGATCCGAATACCTCTACAAGAAAGTTGTATTTAAGAGACTCCCTGTTCAGCATTATATTTTCAATGGTGGTAAATCCCGGAATTAGCGAGAACTCCTGATGAACCATGCCTATTCCGGCATCCAGCGCATCAAAAGCATTTTTAAAATTCACTTCCTTTCCGTCTATTATTACCTTGCCCTGGTAACCTCCCGTTTCAGATATCACCGACATACCGAAAAGGATATTCATTAAAGTAGATTTCCCGGCACCGTTTTCTCCTACCAGACCCAGAATTTCACCTTTTTTCAGTTCAAAACTTACGTTTTCCAAAACCCTGTTTCCATAATAATCCTTAGTTATGTTTTCCATTTTCAGAACAACCTGTTCAGATACCATCAACTCCACCTCTTTATCAAAAAGATAAGGGAACAAAAGTTCCCTTATCTCATTTCGGAAAGTTTTAACTTACTTTATACCGAAGTACTTTTCAGGAACAGTTATCTTTGTCATTCCCAGATAACCTTTTCCAAAAACATAAGTATCCTGGTAAAGCAGGAAGTGATTCTTAGACTTTATTCCTGTATTCATATCCTTATAGTTGCTTCCGTTCCATTCTGCGCCGGGCGTATAAACATTATATGCAGCAAGAAGATCCTTAAGGTTGTTCAGCTTGGCTTTACCCTCAATTATATTCTTTGCATACTCTCCAAGACCTGCTGTAGTTGCATAACCGTATGAGTAAGCCCATGTTCCCATTCTGCCTTTTCCGCCTTTGGCTATAACTGCCTCTTCAACTTTCTTAAGTATTGCAGGCCAGTTCCCCTGTTCTGCCTTAAGGTCAACTCCAAGCGCTCCCGGATATCCCATGAGAGGCGATGGAAGATCGGCTTCTATAAAGTATCCGCCAAGCTCTGCTATTCTCTTGAGAAGAGGATCCGTATGTGCATCGTTTGTACAGAAAAATGCTGTTTCCTGACCATACTTCTTAAGCCATGCCGGAACCTTTTCAAGAATAAACTGCTGTGCTCCTGCAACTCCAACATCGCTTGTAGGATCCGGGGCTGTTTCAAATACAAACTTTATCCCTAGATCTTTACATGCCTGTTCCATTATGTTTCTCCTTCTTGAAAGAAGCTCATAGCCCATATGTCTTGGGAAGGATATATGTACGAATGTTTTTGCTCCAAGCATCTTTGCAGCATAGATTATAGTATATCCTCTGGCAATGTTGTCTGCGTTTATCGCTATGTCTGAAACCGGTGCAATAACGCCTGGGTCTTCATGAGGCTCTCCAGCAAAAAGAAGAATGTCGGGACGTTTTTCTCTAACCTTTCTGAAAGCTTCAGCAGTTCCCGGAACAGCTTGGTTAACAATTATCGCTTTCATCAAAGGATCGTCTGCGAGACCTGCTATTTGAGCAATGGTTGTTTCCATTTCAGACATAAAGTTGTCCGGATATGTAAGGTGGGTAATCATACCGCCGGATGCCGAGTCTCCGTAGTTCTTTATAAGAGCCTCTGCTCCTCTTAGATCATCTTCAGACTGGGAAACCGTACCGGTTACTACTCCAATGTGAAAAGCCGCTGCTGAGAATGCGAAAACCGAAAACATCGCTACTACCAGTAAAACCAATAGCTTTTTCATTCATCTTCCCCCCTATGGTTTTTATTAGCGTTTGTAATAATACGCAACAAAATGATAACATATTGTTCTTTAGTTGTCAAATTTGAAAAACTTATCATTAATATTATCTGAGAATATTAATACTATATATTTTAATGAAATTTTTGATGAGTTTCTTGTATAAAGTATTAACGTCATGCGTTTCCAGTTAATCTCAAAAAGCTACTCCAAGGTAACCGAAAGTAAATTCATGCTTTCAGAAAGAATAATCTTTCATTATGATATAATATATAATCATCTGTGCAATTACTTTCTCAGAGAAAATATGAATAAAGAAGTTGAAAATTATCTTCAGCAAATAGGACCATTTGATAATGATACAACACTACTTGTCAAATCAGAAAAACAGAAAACAGCCAGTATGTGTTATGCTGTGAATGGGTATGATGAGTATCTTTAGATAAGCATTTTGGATATTACCTACGATATTAACCTTAAGGTCAAAATCTCTCTAATTAAGAATCATGAAAAATAAGATTTTATGTTGTATAATACATACTACATTAATATAAAACGGAGGTTGATCTATGGACGAAAAAGAAAAGGAAGTTCCCAAAGGGGAAAATTCCTCTGAGGAAGTAGCAAGACTCAAGGCAAAGATTCTTGAATACGAAAGAACTATGGAGTATCAGAAGAAACTTGAAGACTCTCTAAAAAAGAGCGAAGAGATCTATAAACTTCTCACCGAAAACTCCACGGATATAATTTCTAAACATTCTTCCGACGGAATCTTCACCTTTGTTTCTCCCTCCATAAAAAATATACTGGGATACTCGGCGGAGGAGCTTATAGGTACATCTATCTATCAACTTTTTAATCCTCAGGACCTTATAAGCGTGAAAAGAGCTTTTTCCTCTATTCTGGCCTTGCCGACATCATCTACTTTTTCTTACAGAATAAAGAAAAAAGACGGTGCGTACCTTTGGTTTGAAACTACAGGCAAGTCCATCAGAGATGAATTTTCCGGAGTTGTAAAGGGTATTATCCTTATTTCACGAAATATTAACGAAAAAAAGCTTATAGAGAGCGAACTTACTTTCAGAAACGACCTTCGCAACCTCACCGAAAAGATATCAAACAGGCTAAATTCATCAAAAATTCAGGATATTGAAGATGATCTCATAGCTCTTTCCACAGATGTAGCTAAGCTTTTTTCATACGACGACGGTGATGTGTTTATATTCAATGAAGAGTTCAAGAGTATAATGCCTAACGTTTACGGAAAACTTAGAGCAAATATAGTGCTTGAACATACTCACCCTGATCTTCTTGATGATTTTCAAAAGTACACCGGAAAAAGTATCCGTTCTTTTGCTTTTTTTCCTTTAAGTATAGAGAAAAATGTAATAGGCATGCTTGCACTCTACAATTTCCAGAAGGAAAGCAGTATTACAGAGAGTCTTAACAACAATATACGAACTGTTCTTGAGATCTTCGCCAGTGCCCTGGGAAGAATGCTTGACAACTATAAAATTGTTTCGCTCAACTCCACCATTAAAGTTATTTTGGACAACATACCGCAAGCTTACATACATATAAACAACGAAGGTCTTATATCCAACATAAACTCTAAGGCACAGGAGTACCTGCCCCTTAAGAAGGACGATCCTTTGGCCAAGATTGTTTCCGACAACTCTATATTTTTAAAGGATTCCAAGTTTGACAGAGAGTTTAAAATAGCGTGGGAGAAAAGACTTCCTGTTTCTTTTGAAGAGTTCGACATATCCGACAACTCATGGTATGAAGTACGTATGATACCCGATTCAGACGGACTCAGTCTATTTTTCAGGGATATCACTCAACAGAAAACTTCTGAAGAAAAACTTGTTGAATATGCAACAAAAGACTCGCTTACCGGCGTGCTGAACAGAAGGGCAGGACTCATACACCTGCAAAAACTAATAAATATATGCAAGACTCAGAACAAAAAACTCTGCATCGGTTGTATTGACATTGACAACCTTAAAAAGATCAACGATAAGTATGGTCAGAATGAAGGTGATTTTCTTCTGACCCTTGTGATTAAAACTTTGCGCGAAAATCTCAGGGAAGGAGATATAATATGCAGAGTCGGAGGCGACGAGTTTCTGATAATATTTCCAGATGCTTCAATTGAAGAAATCTTACAGCTCTGGGAAGAAATAGACAGCATCTTCAGACAGTTCAACGAAACGAAGAAGAAACCTTACAGCATTTATATCAACAGGGGTTTTTCTCAGTTCGATCAGCAGAAAAATTCAACTCTTGATGCTATGCTTGCAAATGCAGACAGGGAACTTACAGCTTTTTCAAAGAAACCAAAAAGTTCAAAATAACTTTTCATTATATTAAATTTGAAGTAATCCGGCATTAAGAGTATGCCGGATTACTTTTTGCCCTCATTTTTTCAGTTTACACTGGATACTTATTATTTTAACCTTCAATAACAAACACATATGCTAAAATCTCTTCAGAGATAATTGGAGGTGGACAATGCTGGTACCTTTGAGCAGTCTGAAAATAGGAATGAAAGGAAAGATACAGTCAATTGACTTTGAGGAACAGATAAAGGAACGGTTTTTGGCAATGGGATTTGTTCCGGGCAAAGATATAGAGCTGGTACATGTTTCACCTTTTGGTGATCCTATGGTTTTTCTTATTGACGATAATAAAATTATGATACGCAGGGAACAGGCAGGCAAAATACTTATAGATGTAGGATTCCTGATTGACACTTTATTCAACATACCAGACGGGATGTGTGAGGTTTTCACAATAGACTCCGGAATGATGCTTTACGAAAGATTGAAAAGTCTTGGTATCTATCCTGGAATCACAGGAGAAAAACATCTTTATAAAGGAAGAATCTTTTTCAGGACTAACCAAAAGGATATTCTTATGGGTAAAAGAATAAGCAGAAAAATTTTATGTAAAAAATATCTCTGAAAGCGGTGATCTATGGCATTTGAAGTATCAATAATAGGAAATCCGAATGTTGGCAAGACATCCTTGTTTAATATAATAACCGGAACACGCCAGTATGTTGCTAACTGGCCAGGGGTAACCGTAGAAAAAAAGATCGGATCATTTTCATACAAAGGCCACAACTTCAAATTGGTCGATCTTCCCGGAATATATACTCTTTCCGCATGCAGCGAAGACGAAAGGGTTGCAAGGGATTATTTTTTGAACGAGTCACCCGACGCAGTTATAATAGTTGCCGATGCACTTAATCTCGAACGGTCAATGCATCTGATGATACAGATTCTTGAGATGAACCTTCCGGCGGTTTTGGCTATTAACTCTATTGACGAAGCCGAAGAAAAGGGAAGAATAATTAATCCGGAAGTTATTTCAAAAACTTTTAACATTCCGGTTGTTCTCACATCTGCAAAAACCATGAAAGGTATCCCACAGTTGCTTGAGGCTATTCACAGAACCTCTGAACAGAAAAAGTTCCATGATATTAACTTTCAGTATCCCGCTGAGGTAAACAAATATATAGAGACTTTTAAGTCTATGGCAGCAAAGTATCCTTCACTTTCTGGTTTTGACCATGAATGGCTGGGCATTTATTTCCTTGAGTTCGGAGCAGGATCCATCCGCATGGACGCTGAGCTTTCACAAAGCATCTGCACCTCATTTGACATGAAAAAACTCAAGGATATCTATCTGAACTGGAAGTACGGTCTGATACGCAACCTTACTGACATGAGCATAGTCAGCCTCGGACGCAACTGGTCACTCAGAGATGTTCTTGATCATGTTCTTACGCACAAAGTGCTTGGCCTTCTCATTTATCTTGTGGCACTTTTCTTTGTATTCTCAATGACATTCAGCATAGCCACACCATTAAGCGATCTTCTCAATCTTTTTTTTAGTAAACTTTCCTCTTGGGCAGGTTCTGTAATTTCCGTACCATGGCTGAAATCTCTTGTCACAACAGGTATAATCGAAGGAGTCGGTGGTGTTCTTGCCTTCATTCCACAAATATTTGTCCTCTTCTTTTTCATGGGCTTTCTTGAAGAGTCCGGGTATCTTCCACGGGCAGCGTTCCTTGTAGACAAGATCGTCAGGAATTTCGGCCTTTCCGGCAGATCCTTCATGTCAATAATACTTGGCTTTGGATGCAACGTTCCTGCTATAATGTCCACACGTACCATATCCAGCACTAAGGAGCGTCTGGCCCTACTTCTGAGTATACCTTTCGCTTCATGCAGTGCAAGACTTCCTGTATATATAATCATTATCGGGGCTTTTTTCCCAAAACATGCAGCACTTATAATGTTTTTGCTATATATTTCAAGTATCCTTCTTGTGCTTCTTTCTGCCAAACTTTTGCAGGTATTCGTAACCAAAACTGATGATATACCGTTTACAATAGAGCTCCCAAGATTCAGACTCCCTACGGCTAAAAATCTTTTCCTTTATACGTGGGAGAAAACTGAACATTTTTTGCGTAAAGCCTCCGGAATAATTCTCATTGCTTCCATTTTAATATGGTTTTTATCGTATTTTCCATCTGCGAGCGATATACAGAACAGTTTCGCCGCAACCATAGGCAGGTCTTTTGAATTTCTAACCAGGCATCTTGGGTGGGACTGGCATACAAACACGGCTTTGGTTTTCGGAGTAGCCGCCAAAGAAGTAATTGTTTCCACGTACGCAGCAACACTTAATACAGATCCTGCCGCACTTAAAGATGCTCTTGCATCTTCAATGTCCCCTCAGTCGGCGTTAGCTCTCCTCTATTTTATAATGGCATATATTCCTTGTTTTGCCACATTAAGCGCTGTAAAACTAGAAACCGCTTCATATAAATGGACTGCTTTCACCTTCATATATACGATATTTACTGCTTATATACTTGCAAATATAGTATTTTTCATAGGAGGCTTGATTCTGTGAAAAAAAATCTTGTACTTATTTTTATTATGACAGTATCAATCACACTTGCCTTTTTTAAGTTCACTTATGATATATTCATTTCAATAGGATTTTTTACCGTTTTTCTTACAAGTGTGTACGGTTTTTTTGCTTACGATCCGATATGGTATCATAAATCTGCCCATGTCATAATAAGCAGTATGATCGGTTTCTTGATTGGGACATATGAGCTTTTTAAATACTTATCTTCCTTTCTTTCAAAGGTTGTTGATCCGTCAATTTTACCTTCAGCAGATCTTTGGACAGTTTTTTTCGGAATTTTATGCTTCTTAGTTATGATATACGAAGTAGCAATGCTTAAAAAAAGCAAATAAGTACTTGCACTTTCGAACTTTATATGATATAATAAATTCTGTCTTTGAATACGCCTGTAGCTCAATTGGTAGAGCGGTGGTCTCCAAAATCACAGGCTGGGGGTTCAAGCCCCTCCGGGCGTGCCATATGTCCTTTCTATAAACAGAAAGGACATATTGTTTTATGCCAATGGCTCTTAAGTATTTTTGAATTATGAAACAAACTTGTTTTTCCTATGCTGAGTTCTGATTTTTCTTCTATTTTAATCATTTATTCTTAATTAACTGGACTATTTAATAGTTATCAGAGGTTTTATTTTTTTTTCTTTAAATTGCCGACTTTATTTTATGTCCTTAATAATGTAAAATAGAACTTGAGAATATGAAATTTTTTTCTTGAATATTTTTTCATAGGAGGGATTTATCGTGATTAAGATGGTTAGAAAAAACTATTTGATGACTCCAGGACCGGCTCCGGTACCGATAGATATTCTTTTGGCTGGTGCTCAGGATACAATTCACCACAGAACACCACAGTATCTTGAAATACAGAAAAAGGCTCTCGAAGGGGCAAAAGTTTTGTTTCAGACCAGCAACGATGTAATTCTTATGTCTTCTTCAGGAACAGGAGCAATGGAAACTGCAGTTTCCAATCTTGTAAATCCCGGTGATAAGGTAATTGTTATTAATTCCGGTAAGTTTGGCGAAAGATGGCTCAAGCTGTGCAAAACTTTCGGTGCAAATATTGTTGAAGAAAAGCTTGATTGGGGAGTAGCAATACAGCCGGAACGATTAAGCACTTTGCTTAAAGAACATCCGGATACCAAAATTGTATTCACACAGCTTAACGAAACTTCAACCGGCGGTAGGCAGCCTATAAAGGAGTTAGCAGCTATAACAAGAAATACCGATACTCTGATAGTTGTAGATGCAATATCCGGTCTGCTCGCAATGGAACTTAAAATGGACGAATGGGGCGTAGATGTCGTTATTACCGGCGTTCAGAAGGGTTTCATGATGCCTCCAGGCGTTGCACTTATCTCACTTAACGAAAGAGCGTGGAAAGCAGTTGAAAACTGTAAAACTCCAAGATTCTACTTTGATCTTAGACAGTATAAAAAGAACTACCCGGATTCACCATGGACCCCTCCGATAAATCTTATCTATCAGCTTGAGAGAGCCGTGGAAATGCTCTTAAAAGAGGGTATAGAAAACATCTGGGCACGTCACGAGCTTCTTGCCCAGGCAACAAGAGCCGCCGTTCAGGCACTTGGACTTAAGCTTTACGCCAAGGATCCCGGAAACGTTCTCACTTCAGTATGTATGCCGGAAAACATATCTTCCTCCAAGATTATAAAGATGCTAAGAGACGATTGGGGAGTAGTCTTTGCCGACGGTCAGGACGATGTAAAAGGAAAAATAGCAAGAATAGCTCATCTCGGCTATATGTCACAGTTTGATATAATAACTGCTATTGCTGCCCTTGAGATGGGTCTTACAAAGTTCGGATACAATGTTGAACTCGGAAAAGGAGTAAGAGCAGCTCAGGAAGTCTTCATGAAGGCAGGGATATAGCATGCTTATACATATAAACGATCCTTTGGACAAGCAGGCTACCCAGACACTTTCAAAACTTCTTCCTGGACATACTATAATTTCTCAGCATCTTGAGACGGCAGACCTTATAGCCAAGATGCCAGAAATAGATGTTCTTGTAATAAGAAGCGCAACCAAGGCCACCAAAGAAATTATCGATGCCGGAACCAATCTTAAACTTATTGCAAGAGCAGGCATGGGGCTTGACAACGTCGATCAGAATGCCGCTAAGGCAAGAAATATAAAAGTAATAAATACCCCTGGCGCCAACTCTCTTTCAGTTGCAGAATTGGTAGCAGGGATGATACTTTCCATAGACAGATTCCTTGTAAGATCTACCACTGGCATGATCGAAGGAAAGTGGGAGAAAAAAAGTCTTGAGGGGTTTGAACTCTCAGGAAAGACACTTGGTATAGTAGGCTTTGGAAATATTGGTAAGCTTCTTTCAAAGATACTCTCCGGCTTTAATCTTAAAGTAATGGTATACGACGTTTTTGAGATAGCCCAGGAAACTTTAAAGGAGTACAATGTAAAACAGGTATCACTTGAAGAAATTTATTCAAACTGCGATATAATATCTTTCCATGTTCCAAAAACTGAAAAGACGACCCATATGGTTTCTGATAAAGAGTTCGAAATGATGAAAAAAGGCGTTATAATTATCAATGCATCAAGAGGAGGCATAATAGACGAACATGCCCTTTTAAGAGCATTGGAAAGCGAAAAAGTCTTTGGAGCGGGACTTGATGTATACGAAGAAGAGCCTCCCAAATCAGAAGTATATCAAAAACTCTTTAAAATGCCAAATGTGGTACTTACTCCTCATATTGGCGCCGCTACTGTCGAAGCTCAGTGGAGAGTAGGCATGGACATTGTAGACCGTATTGTAAAAGAGGTTAAAAATTTCTGATTTTGAATTTTATATATAGTGTGGTATAATATTTTTTGGACTTGAAATGGTCTCATATCCTATCGGGAGGTGTATTGATGAAAGTCTTTGTAGATAAGGACGCTTGCATTGGCTGCGGAGTATGTGAAAATCTTTGCCCTGACGTTTTCAAAGTTGGAGATGACGGAAAGGCTGAAGCTATTGCTCCCCAGACAGATGCTCCTTGTGCAAAAGATGCTGCAGATTCTTGTCCAGTACAGGCAATATCAATCGAAGAGTAATTCTTTAACTGTTAGCCGGGCGTTTACCGCCCGGCTAACTTTTTTGTACTTTAAAATAAAAACACTCGCATTAACCTTTTGCATTTGTAAAAAAAGAAGTCTTAAGGTATAATTACTTTGTACGTACTTGGAAACCTGACTTGATAATAATAGAATTTGGGGGCGGAAGAGATGAATGACTCAAAGGTATTTGTGGTTACATCAGGAAAAGGGGGAGTCGGTAAGACTACCGTAACAGCCAACTTAGGAGCATGTCTTGCCCTTCTTGGCTATAATGTCTGTCTTATAGACGCTGATATTGGCCTGAAAAACCTCGATCTTGTCCTTGGACTTGAAAACAGGGTAGTTTACACCATAATAGACGTTGTTCGTGGAAATAAAGATCCTCTTGAAGCCGTTGTAAAACATAAGTTCCTCAAAAATCTCAACCTTCTGGCTTCTTCACAGATTGCCAATAAGGATATGGTATCAGAACAGGATATGATAAATCTTGTAAATGAACTTTCAAAACATTACCACTACATAATAATTGACTGTCCGGCAGGTATCGAAAGAGGCTTCAAAAACTCCATTGCTCCTGCCCAGCAGGCCATAATAGTTACAACTCCAGAGCTTACTGCTATCAGCGATGCGGACAGGGTAATTGGCATGCTAGAAAACCAGGGTTTTTCGGAACAGAGAGTCTCGCTTATTGTAAACAGGCTTAAACCGAGAATGGTTCAAAGAGATAAGATGGTTTCACCGGAAGAGATTAAAAATGCTCTTGCTGTAGAACTGTTAGGAGTAGTACCTGACAGTGAGGAAATAATCGTATCTACCAATGAAGGCAATCCGTTGGTTCTTGACGAAAGAAACAGGCTATCTATTCCTTTTAAAAACATTGCACAGAGAATTTTAGGAAATCCGATACCCATTAGTGAAGATATCGCAGGCTTCTCGGAAGATGGATTCCTGGGGTTCATAAAAAAGCTACTGGGGAGAAGGTGATTCCTGTGGCATGGTGGTCTCCTGCAAAAAAAGATTCAAACAGAGATATAGCAGTCAAGAGGATGAATGACATTGTTGCCAACAGACGCGAAGCATGCGCCACGGCTATAAAGTTTGAAAACAAATCCGAAGAAGAAATTGAGTCGATAGTCACATACATAAAGGATTATGCCTGCAGAAATCTCAGCGTCAATGAAAAGGATGTCAAGGTACACATTTCAAAGGACGGAAACATTGTAACTATAATCGCCAGCATAGCTTATAAGTGAGTTTTTCTTTTCTTTCAAGCTATAAGTGTTTTTATATAGTCTAGCAGTATTACTGCACCTAATGAAGGCAGGAAGTTTCCTACCTTTATTTCTTTTATATCAAGAAGTCTTATTCCTATTGCCAGAACCATGACCCCGCCCACAGCAGTAAAGTTCAGCAGATAAGCTTCTCGGGAAAGGAAGCTTAAAAAAACGGCAAAGCTCACCAAAAGTCCCTGGATAATCATAACGCTCACTGCAGACGCTATTACCCCAAAACCGTATACTGAACCGAATACGACTGATGATATTCCGTCCAGAAGAGATTTGAGGTATATTATAGAGTTGTCGTTTGATATGCCTGCATTTATGCAGCCAAGAACAGTCATAGGCCCAACCACAAAAAGAACCGTTGAACTTACAAAGCCTTTTACAAACTTAGTTTGACCGTCAGACTTTTCGATTCTGCCGGAAAGTCTGGCCAGACGTCCCTCAATATCAATGACTTCCCCAGCAACACCGCCTATCGAAAGAGCTCCCAGAACAACAAGAAAATTTTCGGCTTTGAGTCCCATCTGTATTCCCATTATTATTGTGGTAAGAGCTACACTTGTAAACAGAATCTTTTGAATTTTTTCAGAGAGCTTTTTACCTATAAGCAATCCAAGGATTCCGCCGGCTATAATCGCAACGGCATTGACTATTACAGATATATTAAACATTTTTCCTCCGATAGTTTTAAGATTTATTCCATTTTCATACAACCTAACACAGTATTTATAAAACTAATTGTTGTACATTTATACTACCAAATATAGTATAATATAATTAACTTATTTTTGCAATGAAGGGACTGATTGCGATGATAGACTCAATTCTGAAAATTATTGAACATCAGTATCCTAAAGACTTTTTCACAAGTATTACAAAAGAAATCGCCCTTTCGCTTAGGGAAAAGTTTGGGATAGATTCCTTTATCTTTATATTTGAAAACGAACGCAATATTCTTAAACTTTTGGGCTCTTCTGTGGATATGGATCCCAGAGATGATGACCTGAAAGTATACTATACTGATTTTCCGGAGCTTTTTGAAGAACTGAAAAAAAACAATATCGTAGAACTGAGCTTTAATGAGTCTTTTTCGATTTATACCCTGAAAGATGAAAAAAATGTTTTCTTTTACCCTGTTTTTTCAGGCGAGTCATTCATGGGAGCGGTTGTTTTGAC
>ENA-UOWE01003035-UOWE01003035.1-activated-sludge-metagenome-genome-assembly--contig:-NODE-3035-length-17711-cov-4.248131_pt1 | contig 17711 bp, 18 predicted proteins | sample MGYA00249841_ERZ761562 | MGnify/ENA primary metagenome ERZ761562 (study PRJEB28883, sample SAMN05720200) | activated sludge metagenome | isolation source: Anaerobic digester | place: Japan... | reverse complement strand
AAAACACGGAAGGAAGAGCAGCTGGTAGGACGATCCTGCTCAGCATGACATGCTCTTTCAGTCCCAGCGTCCTGGCGGAATTGAGGATGCGTTGATCTATGTTGAAGACCCCGTTCACCGTGCCGACGAATATGGGCCAGAATGCTCCGATGAATAATACAAATACTGAGGCGCTGCTGAAGGTGGGCAGGAGCACAATAGCATAGGGCAGATAAACAGTGGGAGGTATGGGCGATACTGCCTTGGCTATGGGATAAGCCGTATCAAAGGCCCTCTTTCTCCATCCGATGAAAAGCGCCAGTGGTATGGCTGCGACCAGGCCCAGCAGGTATCCAGAGAGGAGTATAGAAAAGGAGCTGATCATTCCCACCAGCATGATTCTGTAATCCACTCTGAAGACGTCAAACACCCTCTCAGGCGACGGAAACAGAAATGGATCAAGCAGATCCAGCTTTCCTAGAATTACCTCCCAGATGAGGAGCAGCATGCCGAGCATGAGAAAGAGGTCTGTCGTCTTCTGACGGTCTTCTCTTGCCGCCAGCAGCCGCAGTACAAAAACTACTGGCAACACTGCTGCCACAAAGAGAAATAGATTGCTGCCAGAGACGCTCTGGCTTTCTGCATTGGGTACAGACGCAACCAATAAGAGCAACATCCCGAATATGCCAATCACAGCCGCCTCTTCTGCTCCTAACCTGAATCCGGATACGGCATGAGCAATGCCTTTGCTGGTCCAGTCTTCTTTTCCCCGAGCATCGCCCAGTTCCAGCAACCAGTCAGAGCTTTTTGGACTGTCAGCCATTTGTATCAGATGCTCCAGGTGATTAGCTCCTTCTCCTGTATTTCCAGGTCCTTTTGCATCTCTTCGCTGAAACGGGCCAGGAGCTTGGAGCGGAGGATTATGTAATCCTGGCTCACGAAAAGGCTCTGCCTCTTTCTAGGCCTGGAAAAGGGCACTTTCACGACCTCTTTTATCTTTCCGGGAGTGGGCGTCATGACCACAACCTTATCCGAGAGCAGGATGGCTTCATCTACATCGTGAGTGACAAATAGCACGGTCTTTCTTTTTGCGTCTTTAGACCACAAACGAACCAGGAGGTCCTGCATGAATACCCGGTTGAGCGAATCCAAAGCTCCAAAAGGCTCATCCATCAGAAAGATCTCCGGATTCATGGCGAACATCCTGGCAATGGCCAGGCGCTGGCGCATTCCTCCGGAGAGAGTATTTGGGTATTTGTGGCGGAAGCTGGACAGCCCTACGACATCAAGATATCGATTGGCTATTTCAAGCGACTCATCATTATCGGTTCTCGCCCATGAATACTCTACAGCAAAACGCACGTTTTCCAGAGCGCTCATCCAGGGAAAGAGAGAGTAATCCTGGAACACCATGCCTCGATCAGGCCCAGGACCGCAGATCTCGTGGCCGTCGATGAGTACCTGGCCGCTGGAGGGGGTGCGTAGACCTGCCACGAGGTCAAGCAGAGTGCTTTTTCCACAACCGCTTGGGCCGATCAGCGAGACAAAATCGCCATCCTCAATGTTGAGGTTGATGTTATGCAGCGCAGTTGTTCTTTTTCCGTTGGTCCCATAGGAGACGGTGATATCCTTCAGCCCTAATCTTGCCATAAGTGAGCTCCTTTGCCTGTGATTAGGGATTTGTGATGTAAATGCTTTGAGAATCGAGCAAAAGCTGCCGCAAAAATAGGGCTTAATAGATGACGCATGAGAACTCATCGTGTTTTCAAAAAGACTGTCTGCTGTACATCCTCCCCCTCGCCTCCTTGAAAATTGGATCAATTAGCCCGCTTTCTTGTACAGGAACTACCAGCCCCGAACCTGCAGAACTTCTCCCTCTGGAAATAATGTCGCATCAAGACCCTTCATGGCTGCACCAAGACCTTTAGAAACCTGGGCAAGGAGTTGCGGATTATCAAAATTATGCACTGCCTGGACGATTGCCTTTGCCATTGCCTCTGGCTCCTCAGACTTGAAGATCCCTGAACCCACGAATACACCATCAGCTCCAAGCTGCATCATCAGAGCAGCATCCGCAGGGGTTGCCACGCCTCCAGCGGCAAAGTTGACCACAGGCAAGCGCTGCAGTCGAGCACACTCCACAACAAGGTCGTAATCGGCCTCGATATCGCGGGAAACCTTTAGAAGCTGCAGATCATCCATGCCCTTCAGGCTCCTTATCTGCCCTTGGATCATTCTCATATGCAAAACCGCCTGGCTCACATCGCCGGTACCGGCCTCGCCTTTGGTCCTGATCATAGCCGCACCCTCCTTAATTCGCCTCAGAGCTTCGCCCAAATTTCGAGCACCGCAGACAAAGGGAATAGTGAACCTGGTCTTCTCGATGTGGAATTGGTCAGCAGGCGTGAGAACCTCGGACTCGTCCACCATATCAACACCGAGAGCCTCCAAGATCTGGGCCTCTGCGAAGTGCCCGATTCTGGCTTTGGCCATTACAGGTATGGTTACAGCATTAATGATCTGCTCTATTATGGCTGGATCTGCCATCCTGGCCACACCTCCCATCTTTCTGATATCCGCTGGAACGGCATGTAGTGCCATGACCGCCACTGCTCCCGCCTGCTCAGCTATAACCGCCTGCTCCGATGTTGTGACATCCATGATCACACCGCCCTTTTGCATTTTGGCAAAGCCGCGCTTGAGCAGCTCCGTTCCAAATCTCAAATTCTCAAGTTCCAGTGCCATAAATTACCTCTAGCTTCTTTCGCTGCTTCTAAATTAGGGGTGCGAAATTGTTGATGGAGATTAATAGCTGTGCATTAAGGCAAATTGGTCTTCGCGGCAATAATTGTCCACAATGCTATCAAGCTGCATTTGTTAATGCTCTCAGCTTGACCAAATCTCCTTCGTCCAGGCATACCGACCTCACCGTCATCACCTGGTCGTCAGGAAGCCTCCTGTAAGAAATGTCTGCATAATTCTTGCCATTCCTGTCGCAGTACCGGGCCATGATACGACAGGAGACATCCAGCAGCTGTGAGGAAAAAGGGCCCTTTCCAACGGCAACCGGACCGCTTATGCCCAGCGGCTCAAAGAGTATGTCGCCATCCTTTGCCAGTATAGCCAGCATTTTATTCTCTCCTTCATTTCGGCCCACAATAAGCTTCGCATTTTGAGAGAGACGGAAGTATCTGCCCGATTTCAATAGACTGATGTTCTGCATGTCCAGCTCACCATGATCGATGAGGTCTTTTATCCGGCCAGCGAACTTGGGATCGGTGAGAAGGCATCCTCCGGCAGCGCATGGGTAGTCGTTGATCCCAAGATCCCTGGCCAAAGCCATCTGCGGCCTCCTGGAGCGCCCAGCTATATCCAACATCCTCTCCCGGCTTATCCATCCGTTCTTCTCAGGGATAGTAGGGGCAAGGAGCTTTGCCGAAAGGGGCCGGACCACCAAATCCTCCAGCCCGGCTTCTCTCTCGATCAAATTCATCTGGCGCCTGAACTGGCTCATAGGCCTTTGGCCCAGCACCTCTCCTGTGATGATGAAGGATGAACCAGACTGCTCCATCAGCTCGCGGCTCTTCTTGAAGAACAGTATCCTGCAATCGATGCATGGATTCATGTTTGCACCGTAGCCGTGCGCAGGCTTTTCCAGCACTTTCAGGAAATCCTCGGTTGCGTTAATGATCTTTAGCTCAATTCCCAGTGAATCAGCCACCCGGCGGGCATTGCTGCCGCAACCCAGACCGGAGGAATGCCTGTCGCAAAGGCAAAAGGGGGTCTTGAAGTTTACAGCTATAAGCTCCAGCCCTTCTCGGCTCATGAGCTCTGCGGCCAGAGTGCTGTCAAGCCCGCCTGAAAGAAGAATTATAGCTTTCATCATAAATCAGACCTCTGTTGCGATATGATCGGGGCAGTTCTTTGTCATTCATCCCTCTCCTTGCTCTGGGTCTGAGATCTAGCCTTCTTTACGATAATCTGCCAGACTCCGCTCGATATGGATTTCAGATCGACAATATCATGACCATCGCTCTTCAGGCTCCTTGAGACATTGGCCGTTGCTTCTGTGTCATCCAGCAGGATGGTCAGCTCCTCACCGCCTGCCATTTCCTCCATCTTCAGCTTTGTCTTGACAAAGGTGTAAGGGCAGACCTCTCCTCTCAAGTCAAGCTCTAGGGTCAAGCCTGCACTCCGTCCGTCCTTCCTCCAGATAGTTCTCTGGCTTGATGCTGACTATCCGAGGATTCTCCCCGCAAATGCTGCAGTCCAGCCTTTTGCTTGCCGATGCCTCAAAAAAGGTCATATCAAGGGCATTGAAGCATAGCAGCCGACCGGTTAAAGTCTGGCCGGTCCCCAGAAAGAATTTCAGGGCTTCTGAGGCCTGGATAGTGCCGATGATGCCAGGAAGCACTCCAAAGACGCCAGCTTCCTGGCAGCTCGGAATCAATCCCGGTGGCGGGGATTTTTTAAAGATGCAGCGATAGCATGGCCCCCTTTCGGGAATGGAGGTGGTAGCGTATCCTTCATATCTGAGGATGCTGCCGTGAGAACAAGGCTTCTTTTCCAGCACGCATGCATCGTTGATCAGATAATGAGTGGGAAAATTGTCGCTTCCATCGATCACGAAATCATACTCCCGGACGATCGTCCTGGCGTTTTCGGCAGAAAAGCACGCCTGATAGGCAACCACATCCACGTCACTATTCAGTCTGCGCACGAAGCTTTCTGCGGATATTGATTTGGCCAGGCCGATATTGCCGCCGTGAATGATCTGCCTTTGCAGGTTGCTTATTTCCACTATATCGCTGTCGATAATCCCAAGCGTTCCCACTCCTGCGGCAGCCAGATAGGCGATGGCTGAGGAGCCGAGACCCCCTGCGCCAATTATCAGCACTCTAGAACCCAAAAGCTTTCTTTGTCCAATGCCCCCCACATCTGGAAGAATAATCTGGCGCGAGTAGCGCCTTATCTGCTCATCGGTGAATGATCCAGACACCTTATCCCTCCTTCATGACAAAATCCAGGAATTCATCCATGCCTGCACGAATGATCAAATCCCCGAATCGCTCTCTTCTGTTGCCGTATTGCCGGTAGAAATCCAGGCAACGATGAATTACCTTCATGCCCTGTTCCTCGTCTACGAAGTCGGCTATCTTTTTTCCAAGCATTGGGCGTCTGCCCATCTGTCCTCCCGCATAGACCAAGTATCCTGATTTTTCCGCCTTCCAAGCACTGGTGGGACAGCAATCGATGCAGTCTGCGCAAGAGATGCACCTATCGCCTTTGAGCACTGGCCGGCCGTCTTCCAGAGTAAGGGCTTCTTCCCTACAGATATTCAGGCATAAGCTGCAGCCATTGCAGTCATCTCTCTCCAGTCGAGGCTTTGCCATAGCGCAAAAGCCGATATCGCTCTCAAAAGGCCGGGAGCATGCATTAGGACAGGCAGAGACTGTGGCTTTGAACTTATCGGGCAGATCGAGACCGGAGAATCTGCTATCAATCATCCTGGCAAACCTCTGACTGTCTGCGAGAGCCTTTTTGCAGATGGGGAGACCCGGACAGGCGGTCACCGCTCGAAAGCGAGCGCCACAAGGGCCCAACGCCAGGCTCGCCTCTGCCAGACTCTTCCTGGCGGCTTCGATATATTCAAACTTGATCCAGGGGATTTCTATTCCCTGACGGGCAGTGAGACGAACCTCGCCCCGGCCGTATCTTTGGGCGACCTCTGCAATCCTGGGAAGCTTGTCCGCAGAGATAGTGCCGCCTGTCAGATTGAGCCGGATGGCGAAGAACTCGTCTTCCCTTTGCATGATAATACCGCCGGATTTCAGGGAGGCGTAATCGATGCGGCTAGATGAATCGGGTGTGGTCATTTCATGCCCTCTATCGAGATTAAAAAGAGCAATAGTAGAATGAAGGTTTGCATTGCGGCAAAGAATCACTGCCATTATGGGAAGATCTTGGAAGAAGATTTAATTAACCTCTGGCATACAGCAAATGCATGAGAAAATTGGATGCCAGGAGCCTGGAGATACTGAGAAAGCTCGCGCCAGAGATCAGCGAGCCTGTTCATTACCGTTCTATTCTTCCCCCAGTGTCAATGCACCACGCTGCTGATGAAGATGATTTTCAGGAACGTCTGGAGAGGCTCTCTGCGGAGGAATTCGATTACCTGGCAGCAAAAATAATGGACGGATCGGAGTGTTTGAACTGCATCTCTCCGGAATCCGCCCGGATATTTATCGACCTCCTGGAGAAGAAGGCTCCTGGAGGGTTCGGGGAGCGGATTAGAGAGCTTTATAAATCATCCACTGGATACGAGGTTTAGTGGGCCCTGATAATCAGGTGGGGCAGGCATCGCCTTCTCCGTCATCCTCTTTCTTAACCTCATCCAGCTTTATCTTTCCCGTCTTGACCCAGTAATCCTGAATGGCTGCATGCAGAGCATCAGCTCCCAGATTAGAGCAGTGCATCTTCTGAGGCGGCAAGCCATCCAGCTCGTCTGCCACATCCTTGCGAGTGATCTTCATAGCCTCGTCCAGCAGCTTGCCTTTGGCCATCTCTGTAACCATGCTGGAGACAGCAATGGCCGATCCGCAGCCAAATGTCCTGAACTTTATATCGTTGATCCTTTCGCCCTTGACCTTGATGAATATCTCCATGAGGTCCCCGCAAACCGGATTGCCGACCTTGCCATAGCCGTCCGCATCATCTATCACACCAACGTTCCTGGGGTTCATGAAGTGATCCATAACCTTCTTGGAGTAACCTATCTGTGCCATTAGTCTTCACCTCATTAGAGTGGAGAGAGGGCTCTCAGCCTCGCCACAGTCTTCTTCACTGCATCAAAGACCACTGATATCTGATCGGGATGGTTCGACTTTCCCAAAGTCATAACCATCGAGCCGTGCGCCTGCTCATGCTTGAGGCCCAAGGCCAAAAGAACATGGCTTGCCTCCAGAGTCCTTGATGAGCAGGCAGAGCCGGTGGATACCTGAATATCGAACATGGCATCCAGGGTCAGCAGAATGCTCTCTCCTTCGATCCTGTCAAACCTGAAGCTAGCATGGTGGGGAAGCCGATTTGTGGCATGGCCGGTCAGATGAGTCTCGTCGATTTTGAGAATCTCTCTGATCAGGCTGTCCCTGATGGCCTTCAGGCGGATGCTATCATCACTCATCTCCAGTCTTGCCAGACGGGCAGCCTCACCCATTCCAGCTATGGCAAACAGGTTCTCCGTGCCCGGTCGCAGTCCTCGCTCCTGGCCGCCACCCACCGTGACCGGCTGAATCTTAACATCGGGGCCTGCATATAAAGCGCCTGCACCCTGAGGGCCGCATATATCGTTGCTGGAAAGGGTCAGGAGGTCTATTCCATCGTTCTGCACATCTATAGGTATTCTGCCCGCAGCAACTGTAGCATCCACATGCAGGAGCATCCCCTTTTCATGGACTATATGGCTGATCTCCTTTATGGGCTCAATTGTGCCTATCTCGCCATTGGCATACATTACAGAGGTAACAATGGTCTGTTTGCTGATCATTCTCTCCAGAGCTTGCAGATCCACGATGCCTTTGGAGTCCACGGGAATGAGTTGGAGTTGGAAGCCATTTTTCTGCAGGTCCTTCATGGAATTGAGAACGGAAATGTGCTCTATTCTGCTGGCTAAGAGGCTCATTCCCTTGGAGGCGTTTCTCATTGCCGTTCCCCGAATGGCCAGGTTATTGGCTTCTGTGGCGCTTCCAGTGAAGATGACATTTCGAGCATCTTCAGCGTTTATCAGTTCGGCCACTTTTTCTCTGGCTTCTTCGACGGCTGATTTGGCTGCCAGACCAACCGAATGCAGAGCTGACGGATTTCCAGGCACCTCAATAAGATACCTTTTGGCAAAATCCAGTACCCTTGGATCGGGGAGCATAGCCGATTGATTATCCAGATATATTCCCTGCATAAAGCTCACTTTATCTCCCTATTACCTAATTCTCTTTATCCAGAAGGTCGCTACTTGGCCTGACCTCTCGAACATCAGGATCTGGTGGCCAGCTCTCTTGGCCCATCCAGGAATATCCTTTTCGGCATCGGGGTCATCAGCCAGTATTTTTAGCACTTGCCCGATATCGATATTGGCGATATTCTCTTTGGCCATAGAGAGGGGGAGCGGACAGTACAGGCCAATGCAATCCAGCTCAGTATCTGGTACAATATCTGACATTTAGATTCACCTTAAATTCCCATAATCCATCCTAGCTCTCCAAATAGTTATAACTGCCCGCCTGCTCGTGCAGAGGTAGCGGCTCCCAGGCTCTCGAGGATACTGGACCCGTCTTCATCAGCCAGGGAAGACCAAGGCTGGAAATCACCGTGGTTCCCAGTGCCATGATAACTAGGGCAACGAAAATTTGCCCTTTGATCAATCCATAATCCAGGGCAGCCGAGGCCAGTGCAATCTCCATTGCTCCACGGGCATTCAGCCCAAAGCCGACAGCTAATGCCTTTCGATTCGCTATGCCTGCGGCTGTGGCACCCAAACCTGCGCCGATGATCTTGCCTGCACAGGCAACGGCAAATATCAGAAGGACAATGGTTGCATCAAACTCAGCCGCAAAGTCCGTTCTGAGGCCCAGGGATACAAAATATACCGGTGCCAGTATGGTCATAACCGGCAGGTAAATCCTGTTTAAGATGCTCTCCTTTCGGCACCGTCTCTGCGAGAGAATCAGTCCAGCCAGAAATGCGGCCACTATGCCGTGCCCGCCCATGAACTGAGAAGCCAGCGATGCCGTCAGCATGACCAGAGCAATGAGATCAATGACGCTACCCCAAAGCGGCTCAACGAGATTGGCTCCCTTTCTCTTGATGAGGTAGAGCACGCCAAAGGCTACAGCCAGCATTCCGACAGTGAGAATGAGATCCAGGCTTGGTCTGATATTCGCTTTCAGACTGGTCAGAATCAGGGCAAAAACGGACCAGCCAAAGATATCATTTATTGTGGCTGCAACCATAATAATTCCTCCCAATTCACTCTTCATGATATCAAGATCAATGAGAATCCTGGCTATGACCGGCAGAGCGGATATGGAGAGCGCCGTTCCCATGAAAAGGGCAAATAATTGGCGATCTTCAATGGAAATGCTCCATAACTCTGGGATCAGGATAACCATGGCGTATCCGAGGGCAAATGGAAGCACTATGCCACAGATGCTTGTAGAAATTGCACTATTTTCCCATCCTCTTATGCGATCCAGATCCACCTCCATGCCGGCAATGAAGACAAATGCAATAAGCCCCAAATGAGCAAGGGTATAGAGAAGCTGGGATGAATCACCTGATGATGGGAAGACCGCGGGCTGCAATGCCGGAGCCAGAGCACCGAATATGGTTGGGCCCAGAATTATCCCTCCAAGAATCTCGCCCAGGACAGCTGGCTGATTAAGCTGCTTGGCAAAGCCGCCCAAGATACGAGCTATGGACAGCATAACCATGATCTGGATTAAGAACGACGGCAGCCAATTCATAGACCTTTCCTATTTTATTAACAATTGTTATCGATATAAAACTTATGTGTTCGTAGCCATTTTTGCCTCGATCTTAATGTTTAGATAAGGTGGCTGAAATTCTCCTCCAGCAACATTAATTCCAGGCATATTATGTCTGAGATAAATTTAAATATGATAACAATTGTGAATATCAACTTCACATTCGAGGGATTTAAAATGAGCAAGAAAAAATACGGTCTAAGCACCCTGGCGTTGCACATCGGCCAGGAGTCACCGGACCCAACCACGGGATCGAGAGCTGTTCCCATCTACCAGACTTCGTCTTACGTATTCAAGAGCACAGAGCACGCAGCGAATCTCTTTGCTCTAAAGGAATTGGGCAATATCTATACCAGACTCATGAATCCAACCAGCGATATATTCGAGCGGCGCATCGCAGCCATAGAGGGCGGAAGCGGTGCTCTGGCGGTGTCATCGGGCATGTCTGCCATCTCCCTGGCACTACTGGCCATCACCCAGGTGGGAGATGAAATCGTCTCCGCCAACAACCTTTATGGCGGAACCTATCAGCTCTTCCATTATACCTTCCCAAAGCTTGGACGAAAGGTTATTTTCGTTGACTCCACCCGCCCGGATGAGTTCAAGAAGGCCATCACTCCCAGGACCCGGGCTATTTATGCCGAGACTATCGGCAATCCCAAGCTGGATGTGCCCGACTTTGAGAAGATCGCCAGGATAGCTCACGATGAAAGCCTTCCCTTTGTAGTGGACAACACAGTAGGAATCGGCATAGTCAGGCCTATCGAATACGGCGCAGACATAATCGTGGATTCTGCTACCAAGTTCATCAATGGCCACGGAAACTCCATCGGTGGTGTTATTGTGGACTCAGGCAAGTTTGACTGGTCCCGTGGTAAGTTTCCAGAGTTCACACAACCCGATCCCAGCTACCACGGCCTTAAGTACTGGGACACATTCGGCAACTTCCCGGGACTTGGAAATGTGGCTTTCGTCTTCAAGACCAGAGTGCAGCTTCTCCGAGACCTCGGGCCGGCCCCAAGCCCCATCAATTCCTTCCTCTTCCTTCAAGGCGTGGAGACTCTGGCTCTGCGGCAAGAGAGGCACTCGGAGAATGCGCTGAAGGTGGCGCGGTTCCTGAAGAGCCACCCTGCCGTAGCATGGGTCAATTATCCCGGACTTGAGGAGCATCCCAGCCATGCTCTGGCTGAGAGATATCTGAAGGGCAAGTATGGAGCTCTGCTGGGCTTTGGCATCAAGGGCGGCCTGGTGGCAGGCAAGAGGTTCATTGAGTCTGTGGAGCTGCTTTCCCATCTGGCCAACATCGGAGACTCCAAGAGCCTGGTGATACATCCTGCATCGACCACCCACCAGCAACTGACGGCAGAAGAGCAGGCGGCCACAGGAGTTACCCCGGACTTCATCAGGGTTTCTGTGGGCATCGAGAATGTCGAAGATATCATAGCGGACCTGGATCAGGCTTTAGCCAAGGCGGTGGCATGAAGAGGGAATCTGCGGGCCTGGTCGAGACTCAATTGTACACTCTCCCGGAAGAGCTGCATCTGGAGCATGGCGGTCGGCTGGTCGGGGCTAGGGTAGCCTACGAGACTTACGGCAAGCTGAATAGAGAGTTTAGCAATGCCATCTTAGTCTGCCATGCCCTCTCCGGAGATGCCCATGCAGGAGGCTGGCACAAAGGGGAAGAGAAGCCGGGCTGGTGGGACATCATCATCGGTCCAGGCAAGGCCCTGGATACCGACAAATTCTTTGTCATCTGCTCCAATGTATTAGGCGGATGCAAGGGCACCACTGGCCCTTCATCAATCAATCCAAATACCGGAAAGCCCTACGGTCTGGACTTTCCTTTCATCACAGTAAAGGATATGGTGGATGTCCAAAAGAGGCTCCTGGAGCACTTGGGAGTTAATAAGCTATTCGCTGTCATCGGCGGTTCCTTTGGCGGGATGCAGGTCCTGCAGTGGTGTGCATCTTATCCGGAGATGGTGCGCTTCGCTGTGCCCATTGCCACCAGTGCCTACTCCTCGCCTCAGCAGATTGCCTTCAATGAAGTAGGTCGCAGAGCAATAACCTCAGATCCCTGTTGGGAGAATGGCAACTACTATGGCCGGACTCCTCCAGCCCGCGGTCTCTCTCTGGCCAGGATGATTGGGCATATCACATATCTTTCCGACGAGTCGATGCATCAGAAGTTCGGCAGGCGCCTGCAAGGCAAGACGGAGTTCGGCTTCGACTTTGCATCCCTCGACTTCCAGGTCGAGAGCTACTTGAGCTATCACGGCGATGCTTTCGTGAAGCGCTTCGATGCCAATTCCTATCTCTACCTCACCAAGGCAATTGACTACTTCGACTTGACCAAGAGTGGCACTCTGTCATTGGTTGAGGCCTTCAATGGTTCCAAGGCAAAGTTCCTTGTCATTTCCATAAGCTCTGACTGGCTCTATCCTCCTTACCAGTGCAAGGAGATTGCTGAGGCTCTGAGTGCCAATGATCTCGATGTGCGGCACTGCGAGATCAGATCAAACTACGGGCACGATGCTTTTCTTCTTGAATCGGGGCAAATGAACTATACCATTCAGAACTTTCTATCCCGCACATCAGTAGTTGATGTGATGATCAGAGACGTAGTAACCATCCGGCAGGGTTCGAGTGTTGAGGATGCGGCCAGGATTATGATGACAGAAGGCGTGACTCACCTGCCTGTAACCAACGAGGAAGGAAAGCTGGTGGGAATTGTTACCGCCTGGGATGTGTCCAAGGCTGTGGCCTTGAAGTACACGCTGCTGGAAGAGATTATGACCCGCAATGTGGTTATTTCTGCCCAGGAAGATCCGATTGAGCGAGCTGCCAAGCGCATGAATGAGCATAACATCTCGGCTTTGCCGGTGGTAGATGCAAATCAAAGGGTAATAGGGATGATAACAAGCGACGGAGTCAGCCGATTAGTGAGCGTGTGCAGATGATGGTCGCACTGCTCAAACTTTAAGTAATTTTTGAGGTGAAAATGATAATACACATCAAAGCGTTTGCAAACTTTCGCGATATTCTGGGAAAGGACTTAAGGCTGGAGCTAAGGGATAAATCCACTGTCCAGGATCTTCTGGATAGCCTTTGTGCATCCCATCAGAGGATGAAATCTGCGTTATTTGATGAGTCTGGCAATGTCAGAGAGTATGTCATCCTCATGAAGAACAGAAAAGATATCGAGTCCATCGGTGGGCTAGAGGCAACGCTGTCAGAAGGCGACGAAGTGGCCATAATGCCGCCGATTGCTGGAGGGTGATTCTTAAGTAGAAAATATGATTTTCAGATCTGGATTATAGCAATTCCAGAGCTCCTCTGCCGGTGAGGCCAACCTTCAATCCCAGCTTCTCTGCATTGGGATTCACCTCCTTGACGATGCCCTGTAGGAGGGCCTCGATAGTGGCAATCGAGCTCCCCTGAGATGGCCTGACCTTTGCTGCCGGGTAGCCGAAATTGTTTAGGGCAGCTACGTCGAAGGCCCCGCAGCCCACCATTCCTACATCTGTAACTACGTTTACCAAATTGACTGGCCCAAGAGGTATCACGTATCCATCTGCCTGTTTTCCGGGCAGTTGCACCTTGATATGATTCATGTAACGTCTCCTACCGTGCTGTGATATTCAATTGGTTTGGCAGCATCCCGGCAGATTATAGAGGCTTTGCCTTGCGTCTCGGAAGCAAAATCGCTCCTCAATTATCTCTTCTCCTCTGAGCCTGTCCAGAGCATATCTCACCGTTCTGGGTGGTAGCTCAGTCCGGCTGATTATATCCTTCTGGGTGAGAGGGCCATCGGATTCCAGCACTCGGAAGACTTGCCTGGCTGAAGGAGGGAGATATTCCAGGACATCCGGGTCTGGTGGGCCAGCATTCTTTGATGCGGAGGATATTGCTGTTGCAGCAGGATAGCCCTGGGATAATTCAATGGACTTGTCAGAGCTCTCCGAGGCCCTTGAGCCGGAAAAGCCGGAGGAGCGTGGTCCTCTCTTGCTCAAGCTGAAATGAGACGGATCAGGGTAATCCGTCCAGGAATATGATGAAACCAGCCCGGAGCAGGTGCAGATCTGGCCATCCAGAGATTTGCAGCAACAATCCATTGCAGCCTTTTCCTGGCAGTCCCTCTGTGCGCATGCACAGCCATTAATGCCAGGCTGAGATATAGCCGGGACTACAATGAGGCTTAGAACTGCAATTGCTCCGAAAAGGCTCATGAGGTTCATAGGCTCTCCGATTCCATGAGATCACAATTGTGAACACATGTATATAAGACATTCGTCGATTAACTGCAGAAGCGTGGCCCAATTTGAGAAAATCAAATCGAGCGAGAGGGGCGATCCATTGAGCAGAGAATTACTTGCTGGAATTAAGCTTAATTTGATAAAAAAATATTGAATCATATAACAATTTAGTTTGAAGGCGACCAAAAAAATCCAATGCATATTGCCAGAATCCAAATCGTCATATGCCATAAAGATGAGCATATGTTGCGAACGCGCGGCGTTCAAAGAGTTGAAGAGAGTGGTTTAATATGAAGAAAATAGCTGTTGTATCCCTTCTCCTGCTGTCTGCAGGAATGGCATCGGCACTTGGACAAGCCGGATCATGCATCTGCCCTGGCAGTATACCCTGCGGGCCTTCAGAATGCCTGCAAAACTGCACCGGAACTTGTGCACAGGAAGAGAGCTGTGCATCCTCCTGCGCTGCCGGCTGCCCCCCGGGCAATTGCGCATCAAAGCCCCAGGACCAGAGCTGTGCGATGCCCTCCTGCTGTAGTGCAACAGGCAACTGAGATTGCCCGATAGGCTCGATTAACCAACTTTTTTTTCTTGACGTATTTTGCCGCATTGCCATCGTTCATATGGCCTAACAGCCATTTCCTAGAGTGATTCCATAATATTTGCGAATCGATTGAAGGCGAATTTATGATGATGAATGCTGAGATCAAAGCGTTGCTGGTGAGCATCGGCAGCGCTGATATCGACGAGGAGCTAATAAAGGAGGCTGTCAGAACCACCAGGCCCAGCGCTGGTCCCGGAGCCGGTATTGAATCATTCTTTTTCAAATCCGGTGGCCATAGGGTGAGGCTGGCGGCTAATAAGAATTCTCCGCTCAAGGTGATTAGATGCTGCACTGATGTCATGCTGATCAAGGACGGAAAGCCAATAGTCTCCGGCCGCCTTGAGCCCGCCCTCAGCCATTGTCCTGAGCAGGCATATCTTACCATTAGTGGCAGGTGCGTTTATGACTGCAAGTTCTGCCCGGTTCCCAAACTCGCCGGGGAGACAAAAGAGCGAGAGGAAATACTCCAGCTCGTGCAAGAAGCCAAGAGGACAGGGCAACTCAGAGCCATATCCCTCACCAGCGGAGTGGAGAGTTCAATAGAAGAAGAGGCAAAAAGGTTAGTATCGATTGTATCGGCCTTGAGAGCCAGATATGATGTGCCCATCGGCGTCTCCGTCTACCCGACAGAAACCTCCTCACAAGATCTGAAGCAGGCGGGTGCAACTGAGATTAAGTATAACGTGGAGACCATGGATCCTGAGATCTTCTCCAGAGTCTGCCCAGGTCTGTCTCTGGAGCATATCCTCAAGTCGCTGGATAAAGCCGTGCCCATCTTCGGCAAGAATAGAGTCTCCTCCAACTTCATCCTGGGGCTAGGGGAGAGCGATGAATGCGTTTTAGCGGGCGTTACCAAGCTCGCAGATATGGGTGTGATACCTATTTTGAGGCCTATTTCACCACATCCTTTGAGGAATGGAGAGATCGACATAAAGCGACCCTCTTCCGAGAGACTGCTTTTATTGGCAAGAGCCACAAAAAGGATTCTGGAGGAACGTGACCTGAGGCCGGACATGGCCGAAACAATGTGTTTGCCATGCACAGGATGTGATATTACCCCTTATAGAGATGTATAATCCAATTCAATATCTGTCAGCCTCTTGCAGATTCATGGCTCTGTTAATAGAAATCCAGATTCAAAAAGTAGATCAGGAGGTAACCACCTCCGAAATTGAGCCCTCGAGATTCAGGCTGTAGAGACTCTGGCGGGCGTCTCGAAATGAGAATCTCTCCAAGAGAAGGTTTTCTTCCTTCAGCCGGTTCAGTGCGTATCTGACCGTCCGGGCAGGAAGATAGGTCTTAGTTACAATCTCCTTTTGCGTTAGATGGCTCTCTGATTCCAGCAATTCGGCAATGCGCCTGGCTGAGGCCGGCAGACGATCCAGGTTAGGATTATGCGGCGAATGACTTGCGCCGGCAAAAACGATCCCTCATTTATTGTCTCACCGATCACAATTGTTAACTGGAGTGATATTTAAAGCTAACTTATTAGGCAAAAAAAAAACCCGGGAGCATTGAATATCCAAATCCCTCGATCGCAGGTCTCGTTTAAGCGTCTTCAACTGAAATTCCAAGCGCATTCATCCGGCTCCGGATCTCATCGGCGAGCTGCCAGTCCTTTTTTTCCCTCAGCTTTTGCCTGGTAAAGATCAAGAGGTCAGCAAGCTTCTCTGCTGCATCAGCCTCTAGCTTCCCCTGAGCTGCCTCCGGAGAAAAGATGTTCAATCCTAAAACCTCACTTGCTCGATCAAGAAACTCTCTTGCCTCCTTCAAGCCCTTCTGCGATATCCTTTCCTCATTTATGCGCCGGTTGATGTCCCTTATCAGGTCAAAGAGTGTGCGTAAGGCATATGGAGTATTGAAGTCGTTGTCCATATGCTCCAGGAACTGCGCTTTAGCAGCAGCCACAACTGGATCGCTGTATTCAGCCATTTCAAGATCCTGGTTTTCATCTTCACTGACTTCAATGCTCTCGCCGATGATCCTGGCAGAATGTCGCAGCCTCTCCAGGCTTCTTTGTGCCTGCTTTAGAGCGTCGGGCGAGAAGTCGATGGGGCTGCTGTAGTGGGAGAGTAGAACAAAGAGCCGGAATGCCTGAGCATCATGCACCTTCAACATATCCCGGATTGTGGTAAAGTTTCCCAGGGACTTGGACATCTTCTCTCCATTGACATTAAGAAAGCCGGTGTGCATCCAGTATCTGACCATGGGCTTTTTTCCCGAGGCCGCCTCCATCTGGGCAATCTCAGCCTCGTGATGGGGAAATATAAGGTCCATGGCCCCGCCATGAATGTCGTACTGCTGCCCAAAGTAGGTTTCAGTGATGGCTGTGTCTTCGATGTGCCAGCCGGGCCTGCCCTTTCCCCAGGGAGAATCCCAGGCGATCTCATCGTCAAACTGACCGGACCTTTCAGCATGACCGCTGCCTTCATTCCCTATTTTCCTCTTCTTCCATAGGGCGAAGTCGCCGCTGTTCTTCTTGGTCGGATCCGGCTCGATTCTGTGCTTTTTCAGCTCCTCAGCGCTCTGATGAGACAGCTTTCCGAAATCCGCGAAAAGGGATTCGTCGAAGTAGATCCCGGTCTGGGTCTCATATGCAAAGCCCAACTTCTTCAGCCTCTCTATCTGGGAGATGATCTCTGGGATGTGCTCTGTGGCCCTTGCATAGTAGTTTACATTAGTGACACCCAGAGCCTGCATATCTTCCATATACCTCTGCTCGAATCTCCTGGCCAAAGTGCGTGGCGAGATGCCCTTCTCAGCGGCACGGGCGATGATCTTATCGTCGACATCGGTGATGTTTTGCAGATAAAAGACGCTGTAGCCCCGGTACTTGAGATATCGGGCCACCACATCAAAGGCAATGTAGGTCCTGGCATGGCCTATGTGAGAATCGTCATAGACTGTGGGACCGCAGACGAATAGATTGATCCTTTCGCTATGAATGGTCTTTAATCTCTCCTTCTCTCGGGAGATGGTGCTATAAATTTTCATGAGGCCGGGGTTGGGAGTCGAACCCAATTCTCGCGGTCTGCAGCCGCGCACTTGGCCGGTCAGTCACCCCGGCAAGCCTCTTGTTGCTAAAAATACCCTAGATTTAGGATGAACAAAAATCTATGGATTGAGGCAATCATTCCATTAAATCATCTAATTAGATAATGGGTTCGTTAGTTTTTTCTGCTTATAATAATCCAAAATCTTGCATCTGGTATCCGATAAATCATCTACTATCTTTATCTTCCTGACATTTTCCTCAGCAAAAGCTAAATAACCTGGCCGATACTACTTGGATCGATGTTCTCCGCCCGGGATGAGTACCATCTCATCAATAAAGAG
>ENA-UOWE01003033-UOWE01003033.1-activated-sludge-metagenome-genome-assembly--contig:-NODE-3033-length-17726-cov-5.689604_pt1 | contig 17726 bp, 16 predicted proteins | sample MGYA00249841_ERZ761562 | MGnify/ENA primary metagenome ERZ761562 (study PRJEB28883, sample SAMN05720200) | activated sludge metagenome | isolation source: Anaerobic digester | place: Japan... | reverse complement strand
AAGCTACTAAAGAAGCAGGAGAAATTGCTGGACTTACCGTTCGTCGTATCATAAATGAACCTACAGCTGCAGCACTTGCATATGGGTTAGACAAAAAGCATAAAGACATGAAAGTGGCAGTGTTTGACCTTGGTGGTGGGACATTCGATATTTCTATCCTTGAATTAGGCGATGGCGTGTATGAAGTTCGCTCAACAAATGGTGACACTCATTTAGGTGGCGACGATTTTGACCAAGTGATAATAGATTGGTTGGCAGACGAATTCAAAAAATCAGAAGGTCCTGATTTACGAAAAGACCCTATGGCATTACAACGCTTAAAAGAAGCTGCAGAAAAAGCTAAAATTGAACTTTCAAGCTCAACAAGTACAGAAATCAATTTGCCTTATATTATGCCTGTAGATGGAATTCCAAAACACATAGTTCGTACATTAACTCGAGCACAATTTGAACAATTAGCTGACAAATTAATTCAAGCAGTAATTCCACCATGTGCACAAGCATTAAAAGATGCTAATTTAAGTGCATCAGAAATAGATGAAGTAATTTTAGTAGGAGGATCAACTCGTATTCCAATTATTCAAGACAAAGTACAACAATTTTTTGGCAAAGCTCCTTCAAAAGGTGTAAACCCCGACGAAGTTGTAGCCGTAGGAGCAGCTATACAAGGCGGTGTTCTTGCAGGAGATGTAAAAGATGTATTATTACTTGATGTTACACCTCTTTCACTTGGTATTGAAACTATGGGCGGTGTAATGACAAAGTTAATTGAGTCGAACACAACAATTCCAACCAAAAAATCGGAAACATTCTCAACTGCAGCTGACAACCAACCTTCGGTAGAAATACACATTTTACAAGGAGAACGGTCAATGGCTCGAGACAATAAAACTATTGGACGCTTTCATTTAGACGGAATTCCACCTGCTCCTCGTGGTGTACCTCAAATCGAAGTTACCTTTGATATTGACGCAAATGGTATATTACATGTATCGGCAAAAGACAAAGCTACCGGTAAAGAACAAAGTATTCGTATAGAAGCATCTTCGGGATTAAGCGACGATGAAATTAAACGCATGCGAGAAGAAGCTAAAGCAAATGAAGCTGCAGATAAAGAAGCAAAAGAACGTATAGACAAATTGAACCATGCCGACAGTTTGATTTTTCAAACCGAAAAACAATTGAAAGAATTTGGTGATAAATTACCTTCGGACAAAAAAGCTCCAATTGAAGCTGCTCTCACAAAACTCAAAGAAGCTCATAGCAAACAAGACATTGCTGGTATTGATGCTGCTACAGCCGAATTGAATACAGTATTTCAAGCTGCATCACAAGAAATGTATAATGCACAACAACAAGCCAATCCACAACCCGACGCTCAACAACAAGCCGGCGGTCAATCAAAAGGAGGAAGCGACGAGGTTACCGATGTAGACTTTGAAGAAGTTAAATAATTACATAGAATTGACGTTAAATAAATTTGTTTTCATATTTTAAGTAGATTTAGGGTTTAATTGTAAAACCGCATTTATTTCTAAATGCGGTTTTTTTATGCTTTGATTCACTCTATATGCAGTAATAATATAACTCACAAAAGATTTTACTATCATTTTTTTCATTTACCCTAAAAATTCAAGAAACTGTATAGAGGTGTAAACAAATATTATATTGACAAAAATAAATTTACTTATTAAGATTTTTTTTTTTTGAAACATAAAATTCTAAAGAGCAAAAAATTAAACATAGTCTAACGGCAATTTTGTAAAAACTTTATTACTTTTGCATACTATAATTACAAAATACAATGATACAAATAACATTTCCCGATAACTCGGTAAAAGAATTTGCACAAGGAATAACTCCATTGCAAATAGCAGAAAACATTAGTCAACAACTTGCTCGCGAAATAATTGCTGCTACCGTTAATGGTAAAGAATGGGACGTAATGCGTCCCATTGAAGAAAATGCAACATTACAACTTCATAAATTTGACACAAAAGAAGGAAAACATGCGTTTTGGCATTCATCTGCACATCTTATGGCCGAAGCATTACAACAAATATATCCCGGTATTCGATTTGGAATAGGACCAGCAATAGAAAACGGATTCTATTACGATGTTGACCCGGGAACAGCAGTGATAACTGAAAAAGATTTAGTGAAAATTGAAGAAACTATGCTAGAACTTGCCCGTCAAAAAAACGAGTATGTTCGTAAAAATGTAAGTAAAAGCGAAGCGATACAGTTTTTTTCGAGTAAAAATGAAGAATATAAAGTTGAATTAATTCAAGAATTAGAAGATGGTACCATAACTTACTACACACAAGGCACTTTTACCGACTTGTGTCGGGGACCTCATCTTCCCAATACAGACCATATAAAAGCTGTAAAATTACTTAACATTGCCGGAGCTTATTGGCGAGGTGATGAAAAGCGTAAACAGCTTACTCGAATATACGGCATTACGTTTCCTAAAAAGAAAATGCTTGACGAATATTTAGAGCTTTTAGAACAAGCAAAACAACGCGATCACCGAAAAATTGGAAAAGAATTAGAATTGTTTATGTTTTCGAACCGTGTAGGACAAGGATTACCCATGTGGCTACCCAAAGGTGCCGCATTACGCGAAAAATTAGAACAATTTCTAAAAAATGTACAACGCAAACATGGATATAGCCAAGTTATTACCCCACATATAGGTCAAAAAGAATTATATGTAACTTCGGGACATTATGCTAAATATGGTAAAGATTCATTTCAACCTATCCATACACCTGCCGAAGGTGAAGAGTTTTTGTTGAAACCGATGAATTGCCCTCATCATTGCGAAATTTACAAAAACAAACCCCGTTCATACAAAGATTTACCAATTCGTTTAGCTGAATTCGGAACAGTATATCGCTACGAACAAAGTGGAGAATTGCATGGACTTACACGAGTACGAGGATTTACGCAAGATGATGCTCACATTTTTTGTACTCCAGAACAACTAAAAGAAGAATTCTGTAAAGTAATCGATATTATTTTTCACATATTCAAAGCATTGGATTTCAAAGAATTTGATGCTCAAATTTCGCTTCGAGACAAATCGAACACCGAAAAATATATAGGAAGCGACGAAAATTGGGAAAAAGCAGAACAAGCAATCATTGAAGCTGCAGCAGAAAAAGGACTACAAACAGTTGTTGAATATGGCGAAGCCGCATTTTACGGTCCAAAACTCGATTTCATGATAAAAGATGCAATTGGACGTCGTTGGCAACTTGGCACCATACAGGTAGACTATAATTTACCGGAACGTTTTGATTTAGAATATATTGGAGCCGACGATCAACGATACAGACCGGTAATGATTCACCGTGCACCATTTGGTTCGATGGAACGATTTGTTGCAGTTTTAATTGAACACACTGGCGGTAAATTCCCATTGTGGCTAACACCTGAACAAGTAGTTGTAATACCTGTAAGCGAAAAATATAATGATTTTGCAAAAAAAGTTTTGAATTTGCTAAATAATTCCGATATTCGCACCCTCATTGACGAACGCAATGAAAAAGTAGGTAAAAAGATACGCGACAATGAATTGAAACGTATTCCGTACCTACTCATTGTTGGAGAAAATGAAGAACAAAACGAAACAGTTTCGGTTCGAAAACAAGGCGATGGCGACAAAGGGATTATGACAATTCCTCAATTTATTTCGCATATTTCTACCGAAATTGAAAAAATGATGAATTTCGAATAACAATTTTAAAAATATAATTAGGAGGAACACATATAGCACAAGGTAGAATCAGAAAACCAACTATGGCAGATGAATTAGCAGCAAAATATCGTCTGAACCAGAATATTAGAGTTCGTGAAGTAAGACTAGTAGGTGATAATATTACCGTAGGTGTATATTCAATTGCAGAAGCACTTCGTATTGCCGACGAATTAGAGCTTGATTTAGTTGAAGTATCTCCCAATGCAGACCCACCGGTATGTAGAGTTGTAGATTTCCAAAAATTCTTGTACGATCAAAAGAAGAAACAAAAAGAAATCAAAGCAAAAACTACAAAAGTGGTTCTTAAAGAGGTGCGATTTGGACCAAATACAGATGAACATGACTATCAATTCAAATTGAAACATGCTCAAAAATTTTTGGCAGAAGGTGCAAAAGTAAAAGCGTATGTATTCTTTAAAGGTCGTTCGATTTTGTACAAAGAACAAGGAGAAGAAGTATTGCACCGATTCGTAAAAGATTTGGAAGATGTTGCAAAACTTGACCAAGAACCACGTTTGGAAGGTAAACGAATGATTATCCTTTTAAGTCCAGTATCAAAGAAAAAATAGTGTATAATAATAAATAGTGAATGTAAAATGCCTAAAATGAAAACTAATTCCAGTGCTAAAAAACGTTTTTCAATAACGGGTTCTGGAAAAATTAAAAGAAAAAAAGCGTTTAAACGTCACATATTAACAAAAAAAGAAACCAAACAAAAACGAAATCTTGGTTATGATGCAATTGTTAATAAAGCTGACGAGAAAAATGTAAAGCACATGCTTGGATTGTAAAAAAACAAAGTGTTAAACAAATGAATTAGCCAACTAAGAACTATGAAAATAGTCGCTAACCATTTAAAAATTAAAAAATTATGCCTAGATCAGTAAATTCAGTAGCGTCAAGAGCACGCCGAAAAAAAATCATGCAGCAAACCAAAGGGTACTTTGGAGCTCGTAAAAATGTGTACACAGTTGCAAAGAATGCCTTAGAAAAAGGTTTATTATATGCATACCGTGACAGAAAAAACAAAAAACGTAATTTCAGAGGTCTCTGGATTCAACGTATTAATGCAGCAGTTCGTACGTACGATATGAATTATTCACAATTCATAGGAGCACTTGCAAAAGCTGAAATTAAATTGAATCGTAAAGTTTTGGCAGATTTAGCAATGAATCACCCAACAGCTTTCGAAGCAATAGTAAAAGCAGTAAAAAAATAAATTATATTTTTTTATATATTTGGGGAAGCTTTTTGCTTCCCTTTTTTTTATATATACTTAACGTATTTACACATTTCTATATAGTATTATGAATATAGCTCTTATAGGATACGGCAAAATGGGCAAAGAAATTGAACAAATTGCTATTGAACGAGGACATTCCATTGGGTTAATTATAGACATTACCAATCAACAGGATTTATCTGTTGAAATGCTTACTCAAAAAAGTATTGACGTAGCAATAGAATTTACTATCCCGGATTCCGCATTTGCAAATTATTCTATTTGCTTTCAAGCAAATGTTCCGGTAGTTTCCGGCACAACAGGTTGGTTACATGCATTTAATGATGTAGTAGAAATTTGCACTACGCAACAAAAAGGTTTTTTTTATGCTTCGAATTATAGTTTAGGTGTTAATATATTTTTTGCCTTAAACAAACGATTAGCACAACTTATGAATCCGTTTAACCAATACGATGTTGTACTTGAAGAAATTCATCACACACAAAAACTCGATGCACCAAGCGGAACAGCAATTACATTAGCTGAAGATATTGTAAAACATATTGACAGAAAAAAATCATGGCAACTGAATGATTTTACATCTACCGACAATTTACAAATTTTAGCAAAAAGATTAGGGAAAATTCCAGGCACGCACACAATAACTTACGATTCTGACGTTGATAGCATTGAAATTTCTCACATTGCAAAATCAAGAAAAGGATTTGCAACCGGAGCTGTATTGGCTGCCGAATTTATGAAAGGTAAAACCGGAGTGTACGGAATGAATGATTTATTAGGATTATAATACAATACATACATGAAAAAAATTTTTGAAAACAAATGGGTACGCTTTGCTGTTGTAGCAATTTGCTATTTACTATGGGTTATTTGGCTCGGTAATTTTTGGTGGCTATTAGGCTTAGGCGTTATTTTCGATTTATATATTACAAAAAAAGTTCCTTGGGCTTTTTGGAAAATATATACACCAAAAAATAAATTTCAAAAATGGCTGCTTGGTTGGGTTGATGCTATTATTTTTGCAGTAATTGCAGCTTCATTTATAAGACTTTTCTTTTTCGAAGCGTATACTATCCCAACTTCATCTATGGAGGGTTCATTACTTGTTGGCGATTTTTTATTCGTAAGTAAATTTCATTACGGACCTCGACCTCAAATGACTCCACTTTCGTTTCCATTTGTGCATCACTCAATGCCTATGAGCAATAATATGACAAAATCATTTAGTGAAGCTTGGCAATTACCGTATAAACGAATGGCCGGATTACAAACTATAAAAAACGACGATATTGTTGTATTTAATTTTCCCGAAGGTGATTCTGTTATCCTTACTCGTCAAAGCCAAAGTTTTTATCAATTAAAACGCGATTTTCCAAATTGTTTATATCCCCTATCTCCTAAAGATTTTCAATACTACAGTAAACTAAAAATGCAATATCCGACTGACGAAGCTTGTTTTTACGCATACTTTAAAGATTCTATTGTGTATAGACCTGTAGATAAACGAGAAAATTATATAAAACGCTGCGTTGCTATTCCGGGTGACACATTAATTGTAAAAGGTGGACAGGTATTTATTAACAATAAACCTCAAAAAGCTATTCCGGGTATACAATTCAGATATGACATATTTACAACAGGTCTTAAATTACGTGAATCAATTATAGAAAATATTGGTGTACGTGAATACGGATATACAGCTAATGGATACACAATGCTTATGAATAATGAGCAATATGAAAAAATTAAAAAAATATCAATTGTAAGTGAAATTTTAAAAGCAGAAATGCGAGAAGGTCAATGGTATAGACCTTGCTTTCCGCAACATATAAATTACCCTTGGAACAAAGATTTTTTTGGTCCTTTTGTAATACCTAAAGCCGGAACCACAATTCAGCTCTCTATTCAAAATTTACCTTTATATCATAGGATTATTGATGTATACGAAGGAAATGACATTCGTGTAGATGGAATTGACATTTATATAAATAATGTAAAAACATCGACCTATACATTTACAATGAATTACTATTGGATGATGGGTGATAACCGAGATAATTCTCAAGATTCGCGATTCTGGGGTTGTGTTCCCGAAGACCATATTGTAGGAAAAGCATCTCTCATTTGGTTATCATTAAACGATAAAGGTGTATTTCCATTTAATATTCGATTCAATCGCTTGTTTACCGTAATTCATAATAATTAACAAACACAATGCTTCTTTCAACAGCATATATGCCATGTATAGAATACATTGCATATATAGCCCAATCGACATTGATACATATTGAAGCTCACGAACATTACGCAAAACAAACGTTTAGAAACAGAACATACATTGCGTCGGCTCAAGGATTAATGGAACTTATAATTCCTGTTATTCAGCCTAATGGCAGTAAAACATGTATTCGAGATGTTAGAATTTCATATGCAGAAGCATGGCAAAAAAAACATTGGCATGCAATAACTTCCGCCTATAATTCCTCGCCATTTTTTGAGTATTATCAAGATGTATTTCATACGTTCTATACTAAACAATATACTTTTTTGTACGATTACAACAAAGAAATTTTATTGACTTTGCTAAAAGCATGTAATATAACAACTGAAATAAAAGACTCTGCATCGTTTACACCTTTATCCAATAATACCTACGATGTTCGTTACACTCTTTCACCAAAAATTACAAGTAATATCCATATACCAGAATACACTCAAGTTTTTGCTGAAAAATATCCGTTTTTAAGCCAAGTAAGTATATTAGATACCCTTTGCAATATAGGTCCCGATACAGGATTGTATTGTAAAAAAATCAGACTCAAATAGCAAAATACTATACTCGCAGCAAATAAAGCAAAAAAAAAGCCGCCCATTAAGGACAGCTTTATACAATATATTTTTAATATACCATAAGGTATATTACTAATAAACAATACAATGAATACAATTAGTTATATGTTTCCACTATTGAATTAGCTTCGCCAAATTCATTAGAAACATAACGGTCAGCTTCGGGATCGTTTTCCCATCGTTGCCCATCAATTACAAATTTGTATTGAAACTCTTTTCCAACAGGTAAAGTAATAGCTACAGAGCCCACTCCTTTTGTTATTTTTACAGGATTAGCATCAGCATTCCATCCATTAAAATCTCCAGCTACAGATGCTATTTTTGAACCTGCAAGTATTTCTGCAGGGATTTGGAAGGTAACTTTACATTCCACATTGTTTTTTGCAAATTGTTTTTTCATACAATCACGTTTTTAATTAATATTGGTAGTTAAGTATTTTTTCTAATCAAATGTACGGGGATATTTTTTAAAATAAAAGTAAAAGTACACAAATTTACATATTCGTAATATTTGATATAAATCACCATGCGTTTACCGCCCTAAAAATGAGTTTATTATAAAAGTAAAAACCCTTCTACATAGAATACGCAGAAGGGTTTTTTAACATTAAAATAATATAAAAAAATACTATTTATCTCCTCGAATAGCAGAAATACCCGGTAACACTTTACCTTCCATGTATTCCAACATAGCACCGCCACCGGTAGACACGTAACTTACTTTATCTGCAAGTTTGTTTTTGTTAATAGCCGCCACAGAGTCGCCACCGCCTATAAGAGTAAACGCACCATTAGCTGTTGCTGTAGCAAGAGCCTGAGCAATAGCAGACGTTCCTTTCGAGAATTTATCCATTTCGAAAACCCCCATAGGACCATTCCATAATACAATTTTAGATTTTGCAATAACATCAGAAAACATTGCAATAGTTTGATCGGCAATATCTAATCCCATCCAACCATCGGGGGTTTCATTCGTTTTAGACACATTGGTATTAGCATTTGCATCAAATTTATCGGCATTTATTGCATCTACAGGAATGTAAACATTTACATTGTGTTCTTTAGCTTTTTTCAAAATATCAAGAGCTAAATCGAGTTTATCTGCTTCACACAATGAATTTCCAATATTTCCACCTTGAGCTTTAATAAACGTATATGTCATACCTCCACCAATAATTAAATTATCTATAGTAGGTAATAAACGAGAAATAATTTGTATTTTATCAGATACTTTTGCACCTCCCATAATTGCTGTTTTAGGAGTATCTTTCGATTGCAACACTGTATCCATTGCAGCTAATTCAGAATTTATCAAAAATCCGAACATTTTATTTTCAGTAGAAAATAAATCTGCTATTAATGCTGTAGAACCATGAGCTCGGTGAGCTGTTCCAAATGCATCGTTAACATACACATCGGCATAACTTGCCAAAGTCTTAACAAATTCTTTTTGTGAAGCTTTTACACGAGCTTTTCCTGCAGCTTTTTCTTCTTCCGAAGCATCTTCCGCTAAACGTGGTTTACCTTCTTCTTCTTCATAAAAACGAAGATTTTCGAGCAACAACACCTCGCCTGCTTTTAAACTAGCTGCAGCATCATGAGCTTTCATACAATCAGCAGCAAATTTGATTTCTTTACCACCTAAATTTTTTGAAACTACAGGAATAATTTGTTGCAACGAACATTTTGGATCCGGATTTTGTTTTGGACGTCCCATATGAGACATTAAAATAACAGAACCACCATCTTTTAAAATTTTATTAATTGTAGGTAATGCACCACGAATTCGAGTATCGTCTGACACTTCACCAGTTTCTTTATTTAAAGGCACATTAAAATCGACACGAACGATTGCTTTTTTGCCTGCAAAATTATAATTATCAATCAATTGCATTGTTTATTATTTTTTTAAGTTAACTATATTATTAATTAGCCCAAATATAAAAAAATGCATTGAAAAATACGCAACAGTCACCTAAAAAAAGTTTTTGTGCTGAAAAAGCTATTTTGAAGAAGAATTAAATAGTAAAGAAATAACTTATAACATCTATTAAATGTTTATTAGAAACTTTTTAGATTTTATATTTAATTAGAATTTTTGGAGAATTTGAACTTCAGATAAATAAAAATTAATTAAATAATGAAAATTAAACAGTTTTTTAATCTTCAGGATTTACAATTCGATCGACACAAGACAATGAAATTTCAGTCTCGTACCCCCTACTTTGACCAAATTGAATTAGCTTTGATTTACGTTGATATTCATCTTCAATAGTTAAGGAACGGTTTTTTCGTTCTAATTGTTCAAGAATCATTTGCTCGTAATCTACGGAGTCAAAAAAATTATCTAAAGCCGGAGCTACTAAATTTTCATCGTAACCTTTCAATTTTAGATTAAAGCGAATTTTAACTCGTCCCCACTTATTGTAATAATATTTTCCGCGAATATACGACTCCACATATCTGTCGTTGTTAATAAACCCGTCTTTTTTAAGAGAATCGAGAATTGCCTGAGATTTTTTTTCGTCAATTCCCCAATTAAATAATTTTTGTTTCACATCAAATTCGCAACGTTCCATTTTGCTGCAATACGACATTAATTTTTCTTTTGCTTTTTCGGCAGGTAAAATTCGTTTATTCATAGATTCGCTCAATTTTTAATTACGTACGGTAAAAATATATACTTATTTTAAAAAAACAATAGGAAGTAAGAAATTTGAAAAAAAATTACTATAAGACTTCACTAAATGTTACAAAACTGTTGATAAGTTATTAATAGTTTAGCTTTTTTTTTAGGTAAAAACAAAATTCTATTTTGTACATTCGTTCGAATAAAATAATGATACATATAAATATTTAAATAACTACAAATCAAAGATATATATTCATGAGCGAAGAAAATAAACAACCGAAAGAATATTCTGCCGACAGTATTCAGGTATTAGAAGGTTTAGAGGCAGTTCGTAAACGTCCTGCTATGTATATTGGCGATATAGGCGAAAAAGGATTACATCATTTAGTATACGAAGTTGTTGACAACTCAATAGATGAAGCTCTTGCAGGATATTGCACCGACATTATTGTGTTTATAAATGAAGATAATTCTATTACCGTTCAAGATAATGGTCGCGGAATTCCGGTAGACATGCACGAAAAAGAACAAAAATCTGCACTTGAGGTAGTAATGACAGTGCTACACGCCGGCGGAAAATTTGATAAAGATTCATATAAAGTTTCTGGTGGATTGCATGGTGTAGGAGTTTCATGTGTAAATGCATTATCAACCAAATGTGTAGTTACTGTTCGCAGAAACGGAAAAATGTATCAACAAACTTATTGCATAGGTATTCCACAAGGTCCGGTTGAAGAAATAGGAACATCTACAACCACAGGAACGGAAGTTACCTTTTGGCCTGACGGCAGTATTTTCATGTCAACCCTCTATAAATTTAATATTTTAGAATCTCGATTACGCGAGCTCGCATACTTAAACAAAAAAGTATCGCTTTGCATTACAGACAAACGTGAAAAAGATGAAAATGGTGAATTTAAAGTTTCTCGCTTTTATTCAGAAGAAGGGCTTAAAGAATTTGCTCACTTTGCTGATGAAACTCGCGAGCCTCTTATAGAAGATGTAATGTATATTGATACCGAAAAAAATGGAATACCGGTAGAAATAGCATTAAAATATAACACTTCGTATTCTGAAAATATTCATGCATATGTAAATAATATCAATACAATAGAAGGTGGAACACATTTATTAGGATTCCGTAGAGGCCTAACACGTACGTTAAAAAAATATGCTGAAGATTCGGGCATATTAGCTAAACAAAAAATTGAAATCAACGGCGATGACTTTCGTGAAGGTTTAACTGCCATAATTTCGGTAAAAGTACAAGAACCATTGTTTGAAGGACAAACAAAAACTAAATTAGGAAACTCTGAAGTTAGTGCTGCAGTAGACCAAGCTGTAAGCGAAATGCTAAAATATTATTTAGAAGAACACCCTAAAGAAGCTAAAACAATTGTAAACAAAGTATTACTTGCAGCTTCGGCTCGTATAGCAGCCCGAAATGCACGTGAACGAGTGCAACGTAAAAATTCAATGGGAGGTGGCGGATTGCCCGGTAAACTTGCTGACTGTGCTGACAGGGATCCTGCAAATTGCGAATTGTACCTTGTAGAGGGTGATTCTGCTGGTGGTACGGCAAAACAAGGACGTAACCGTCAGTTTCAGGCTATTTTACCTTTACGTGGTAAAATTTTGAACGTTGAAAAAGCAATGACTCATAAAATATACGAAAGCGAAGAAATTAGCAACATTCTTAAAGCTCTGGGTATTTCAATAGGAACAGAAGAAGACAGTAAGGCTATAAATATTGAAAAACTTCGGTATCACAAAATTATAATCATGTGTGATGCGGACATAGACGGTAGTCATATCGAGACATTGATTATGACTTTATTTTTCAGATACATGAAAGAAATTATTGAACGAGGACATTTATATATAGCCACTCCTCCGTTGTATTTAGTAAAATCGAAACGAAACAAACAAGAACGCTATTGCTGGAGCGAAGAAGAACGTTTAGCTACTATTGAAGAATTTGGCGAAGGTAATATTACAATACAACGTTACAAAGGTTTGGGAGAGATGAATGCTTCTCAGTTATGGGATACAACTATGGATCCCGAACATAGAACCTTACGTCAAGTTACTATTGAAAGTAGTGCCGAAGCCGATCATATTTTTTCAATGCTTATGGGCGACGAAGTAGCTCCGCGACGAGCGTTTATTGAAGCTAATGCAAAATATGCAAATATTGACGCATAAAACGATGTCCATATTTTTTTGGAAACCGATAGTGCGTGTTATTTTTTTATGTATTTTTGTTTAATATCAAAATATAAGAAATTATTGTATGGAATTTATAGTATCAACATCTGATCTTTTGAGTCAATTAAATATTGTAAAAAGTGTAATTAACTCAAAAAACACCTTACCTATATTAGACAATTTTTTGTTTAAACTCGAAGGAAGCACCCTTAAAATTGCAGCTTCAGACCTTGAAACCACATTAAATACTCAAATGGAGTTGAAAAATGCAAAAGGAAAAGGGACTATTGCAATTGAAGCAAAACGATTAACAGACCTTTTAAAAGAATTTACCGACCAACCATTAACATTCAAAATCAATTTAGAAAACTATCAAATTGATATACTTTCAGCAAGTGGTAAATTTACCATAGTTGGACAAAATGGTGATGAATTTCCTAAATTACCTCAACTTGAAGAGGAATTTACATCAATTTCTATACAATCGGAGTATTTTCAAAAAGGTATTACCAGCACCCTATTTGCAACCGGCGACGATGAAATGCGACCTGTTATGAACGGTATTTTAGTTGAAATTTCCGATAAACATTTTAGACTTGTTGCTACCGATTCACATAAATTAGCTCGATATACACGTTTAGACATTACATCGGATAAAAATGCATCGTTTATTTTACCTAAAAAAACAGCAAATATTCTTAAAAATATTTTAGCAAAAGATGGTAATTCTATCACTATAGAATTCGACAACAAAAATGCTTTTTTTAATCTTACCGATTACAGATTGGTATGTCGTTTAATCGAAGGAAAATATCCTGCATACTCGGCGGTAATACCAACTCAAAATCCAAATAAATTATTAGTTGACCGTATTGATTTTTTCAATAAATTAAAAGTAGTATCGTTATTTGCTAATCCGGCAAGCAACTTAGCTAAACTCGAAATGGGTGGTGCTAGTTTACTTATTTCGGCACAAGACATCGATTTTTCTACTTCAGGTCAAGAACAATTAAACTGCCGATACGAAGGCGACGAAATGGTTATTGGTTTTAAATCAAAATTCTTACTCGACATTTTACAAAACATCAACAGTGTAGAAGTAAGCATAGAACTTTCTGATCCTTCGCGTGCCGGCATAATAATTCCAATAGACAAAGAAGACACAAACGAAGATATTCTGATGCTTCTGATGCCTATGATGGTATAACAATATTAGTATTACAATACAAAGGGAGAGATTGTTCTCCCTTTTTTTTTCTATACCTATGACTCAATTACAATTACAACGTCCTCTTGCATTTTTTGATGTAGAAACTACCGGAATAAATATAGTTACCGATAGAATTATTGAAATTGCAATACTCAAAATTATGCCCAACGGAAGTGAACATAGTGCTACATATCGTATCAATCCGCAAATGCCTATTCCTCCCAAATCTTCAGAAATTCATGGAATATTCGACGCTGATGTTGCCGACAAACCAACATTTGCCGAAATTGGCAAAGAAATTTTACAGTTTTTAAACGACTGTGACATAGCTGGCTACAATTCAAATAAATTTGATATTCCAATTTTAGCTGAAGAATTTGCACGAGCAAATATTGACTTCAATTGGGACAAACGCAAATTTGTAGATGTACACGTATTGTTTTTGAAAAAAGAAGCACGCACATTATCGGCTGCATACCAATTTTATTGCAAAAAAGATTTAGAAAATGCACATTCTGCCGATGCAGATACCCGAGCTACATACGAAGTATTATTGGCACAATTAGAACGCTATCCTGATTTGCAAAACGAAATTACTTTTTTAAGTGAATTTACATCACATACCAACAATGTGGACTTTGCCGGTAGAATAATATACGATGATAAAAAACAAGAGATTTTTAATTTTGGGAAATATAAAGGTATGCTCGTTACTGATGTATTTAAAAAAGATCCAAATTATTACAATTGGATGATGAACGGAGAATTTCATTCGCATACCAAACAAGTAATTACGGCAATTAAATTAAAAGAATTCAACAAATAACACCTCGTATTTTAGGTTATAATATGAAAATTCTGGCTATTGAACAATCTATTTTAACAGATACAGAATCTGCATTGCAAGACCTTGTATGTTACCCCGACTCAAGCTTATTGCGAAATAACGATAATTTTTATATTCCAAATTTTTCAAAACATGTTTCGGCATCTATTGGAGTATATGTTTGTATACATAAAATTGGCAAGCACATACACTATAAGTATATTCATAGATATTATAACGCATGCGGCATTGCAATAAATTTTATAGCTTCCGACTATAAAGAATTACTTCAAAAACAAGGATTACAAACCGATACTGCACGAGGTTTCGATCATTCGTTTGCTATAAGTTCACCTATTCAAATAGCAGAATTACCCTTTGCTGATTGTAATTTCAGCTGCACATACAACTCGCAGACCTATACAATACAAGGACAAGAAATCGAAGCTCACCTTCATAACTCATTTGCACGTATTTCTGAATTTTATACTATAAAAATTGGCGATATATTTTTTCTCTCATTATGGCATATCCCTATAGTTACAATAGGAGACATATTTGAATGTCATATAATATCGAAACATGTATTACACTGCCACGTTCAATAATATGAATACCACAGAATCATATATACGCAAAAAACTATCTGAACATACACACAACAAGTACACTAAGCATTACATGGCTCCTTCGTTCAGAGGAGAATACGATAATACAATAACGCCCAAAGAAAGTGCAGTCCTAATTTTACTTATACCACATTCAAATTCATTTTCTTTAATTTACATACAACGTACACATAATTTATATGACAAGCACAGTGGGCAAATTTCATTTCCCGGTGGAGGATATTCGACAACTGACAACAATTTACAAGAAACAGCAATTCGTGAAACATACGAAGAAATTGGGATAGAAATTGAACCAGAATGGATAGCAGGAACTCTTTCGAACCAATACATACCAATAAGTAATTATAATGTTCGGCCATTTGTTGCCATAATGCCACAAAAGCCAAAAGAATATAAATTGCAAGCCTCGGAAATTTCAAAGGTTATCGAAATTCCTTTACCCCATTTACAAAACAAATTACATATTTATACAAAACATATTTTACACAACGGTAGAGATATAGAAATTCCCTATTACGCTTGGCATGAATATGAAATTTGGGGAGCCACAGCTATGATTACCGAAGAATTTATAGAATGTATTACCAACTAAGTTAACGTCAACTCGATGTAATTATTTAAGTTCAGATTTTATAAGGATTTGATTATCAAGGCACATATTTGAAAATGTAGCGGGCTACTTTGAAAATATGTAACGAAGAGAATCGAATTCTTATAAAAAGCATTACAAAACCGCTTATAGACAGCAATCTTCTTCTTAATAAACACTTATAATATCCCGATATGATTACGTGTTTATCAATCGAATCTTACTATCTCTAAGCGGTCTGAACTCAAAAATTACGTCGAGTTGACGTTAAGTTAGTATAGACCACATATCGTCTTTACGTAAAGTCATTTTAATGCTCCATTCTTGAGGATATGGATTATTGGCTCTATTACCAATGTTTTTAACAAATCCTATAGATACACCTTTGTATGTAAGCTGAATCCAACCTTTTGACATACCTTCAATAACCAATGCTTCTTTTTTAAAATAACGTAATGCTGTTTCTAAATCGACATCGAGTCTTGGCAAAATTGAAGCATTAAAACTATTGGCAAATGCCAAACCGGGCATGGGATTAAGTTTGTGCCCCTGAATATGCACCAAAGGAATTCCGGCATGAATTACATTGCAATGTAAAAATATATCGAGTAAAAATTTTCTATAATCTTTTGAAAACGACCACAAAATATCCTTTTGACGCTCGTATACAATGCTTTGATGATGTTGGATAAGATTTGAAAAATGCAATCTATTTTTTTCGGGGATTATAGTAATATTTTTAGCTTGAGGAATTCGTTTAGGTGGCACATACGAATTTCCGTTTTGTTTCTTTATAACCGAAATACAAAACCCTTCGCCTTTGGTTTTGTGAGGAAAAAATCGATAACAAACAGCCTGCTTATACAAATGCTCAGTAATATTCCACTCGGGTAGACATTGTACCGAATCACAAATAGCTCCTGTTTGTTCAATAAACGCTTGAACAACCTTTTCATTTTCAATTTCATTAAATGTGCAGGTACTATATATCAATGTCCCGCCCGGAACAAGAGCATCCCAAATATCGGTAAGAATTCGCATTTGTCGTTTACTACATAAATCAATATGAGCCGGAGACCATTCTTCAATTGCAGCAGGATCTTTTCGGAACATACCTTCGCCCGAGCAAGGAGCATCTACAATAACAATATCAAAAAAACCGGGAAGAAACGAAAAATCTTTAGGGGCGTTATTTGTAACAACACAATTAGATTTCCCCCATTTAATGATATTTTCGGACAAAATATGAGCTCTGCTTCGAATAACCTCATTGGCAACCAACAAACTACCACGTTGTAGAAGAGAAATAACATGGGTAGATTTACCTCCCGGAGCCGCACATACATCGAGGACTTTAAGTGGTTTTGAAACTGCCAAAGGAGCAACAATTTGCTCTAAAAACATAGATGAAGCCTCTTGTACATAATATGCACCGGCATGAAAAAGCGGATCTAAAGTAAATACCGGGCGTTTGGGTAGATACATTCCATAAGAACTCCAAGGCACCTTTTCTATATCAGCAGGAATATCTATTTTATTAGGATTACATCGTAGCGATATGGGTGTTGGGTTGTGCAGTATTGCATGATACAATTGTGAAGCATTGGTAATATGACTAACACTCTTACATACATGCAAAATAGAAGCTTCGCTTTGTTTCATGCATTTGGGCTTATTTACTCTGAATTATATTATACAATTCTTGTAAATCGGGTGTTAAAATAATTTCACTTCGTCTATTTTTAGCACGCCCAGCTGTTGTATTTGAAT
>ENA-UOWE01003013-UOWE01003013.1-activated-sludge-metagenome-genome-assembly--contig:-NODE-3013-length-17816-cov-5.876302_pt1 | contig 17816 bp, 8 predicted proteins | sample MGYA00249841_ERZ761562 | MGnify/ENA primary metagenome ERZ761562 (study PRJEB28883, sample SAMN05720200) | activated sludge metagenome | isolation source: Anaerobic digester | place: Japan... | reverse complement strand
CGATTCGGGGCCCTTCGGTCGCCGCCGGCTACTGTAACCAGCCCGAAGCGACCGCCGCCGTCTTCCGCGAGGATGGCTGGTTCCTGACCGGTGATATCGGAGTCATGGACGAGGACGGGGTCCTGTTCATCACCGATCGAAAGAAGGACATGATCATCATGTCCGGCTGGAAGATCTATCCTACCGAGGTCGAGAACGTCATCATCGGTCACGATGCAGTCCAGGATGTCGCGGTCTACGGCATTCCCGACGAGCGGCGGGGAGAGATACCTGTGGCGGCGGTGGTGCCGGTGCCGGGTCGTTCGCTCACTCTGGACGACCTCCGGAAGTACTGCGAGGACCAGCTTGCCGGATACAAGATCCCACGCAGACTCGAACTGGTCGAGTCGCTCCCCCGGGTCCACGGATGGAAGCTGCTTCGCAGGACCCTCAGGGAACAGACCCGTTAATCGGTCGCACAACGAACGGGGCGTGCATGCGCCCACCCCAGCGAACCGGCCCGGGCGGTCTTCTTCTGTGCCAAAAGCGTCCGCTCCCGGACGGCACGGTGCATCCCAGGATGACCGATACACCGACGAGTGCGGTCATCACCTCAGCCGATCTCGACCTCGACCTCGTGGCGGCGGTGGTCGTTCACCAGTCGGACCGTGCGTTCCGGCTGGTCCACTCCGTCGACCCTGACCGAGCGGATTCCGCAGGCGGACCCCGTCGCCCGGATCAGGCAGCGGTACACCGTCTCGTGGAACCGGTAACGAACGACGATCTGGTCCCATCCTGCCGGCAGACAGGGTGAAAACCGAAGCTGGTCCACGTCCAGCCGGATCCCGATCAGGGACTCGACGATGAGCTGGTACATCCAGCCCGCGGCACCCGTATACCAGGTCCAACCCCCCCGTCCGGTATGGGGCTCGACGGCGTAGACATCCGCCGGGACGACGTAGGGTTCAACGCAGTAGACCCGCGCGTCGTCCTGGGTCTGTCCGTGCCGGATCGGGTTGATCAGATCGAAGAGCTCCCAGGCCTTCTCTGTCTGACCGAGAGCGGCAAACGCCATGACCACCCAGATCGCCGCGTGGGTATACTGCCCTCCATTCTCGCGGACACCAGGAACGTATCCCTGGATATATCCCGGCGACGGCTCCGCGTGGTCGAGGGGAGGGGTGAGGAGGGCGATCAGACGGTCCTTTCGGCGCACCAGGAGCCGGTCGACCGCATCGAGGGCGACCCGTGCACGCTCCCTGTCCGCCGCCCCCGAGAGGACCGCCCACGACTGGGGGATGGAGTCGATCCGGCACTCCTCGTTCTCCGAGGAGCCGAGCAGGGATCCGTCATCGAAGTATGCCCGCCGGTACCATTCCCCATCCCAACCCGCCTTCTCAAGGTTGGTCGCCAGTCGGGAGGCTTCCTGGACGCAACGATCGGAGAAGGCCTCGTCGCCCCGGATCCGGGCGATCCCGGAGAACTGGAGGAGGACCGAATGGAGGAAGAAACCGAGCCAGACCGATTCACCGGCGCCCATCGCACCCACGCGGTTCATCCCGTCGTTCCAATCCCCCGTTCCCATCAGCGGCAGACCATGGGAGCCGAACCGAAGTCCATACTCGATCGCCCGCACACAGTGGTCGTAGAGGGTCCCCTGCTCGTCAGAGACGGAGGGCTGATCGTAATAGGCCTCCTCATCCGGCATCAGCAGCCGGCCTTCGAGATAGTTCACGCGCTCAGAGAGTACCCCGGTATCCCTGGTCGAGAAGACATAACGGCACGTGACGAACGGGAGCCAGAGATAGTCGTCCGAGCAGCGACTCCGGACACCCCGATCGTTCGGCGGATGCCACCAGTGCTGCACATCCCCCTCACGGAACTGGTGCCTGGCCGCCAGCAGAAGGTGTTTGCGGATCAAGCGCGGTTCCGCATGGAGGAGCGCCATCACATCCTGCAGCTGGTCCCGGAACCCGAAGGCGCCGCCGGACTGGTAGAACCCGGAACGTCCCCAGAGGCGGGCCGAGATCACCTGGTACAGGAGCCATCCGTTCACCAGCAGGTCCAGGGAGCGGTCGGGGGTCTCGACGGTCACCGCGGACAGGGTCCAGTCCCAGTACTGACGGACCGAGTCAAGCGATGACCGGGCCGGCCCCACGCCGCGATACCGCTGCACGAGGGCACGTGCCTCGTCAAGACCCCGCCCCACACCCATCACGAAGACGAGGTCGACCGTCTGCCCATCCGACAGGTCCACCACCGACTGGATGGCCCCACAGGGGTCGAGCCCCGCACCCACCCTCCCGGAGAGACGGGCGCGGTCGAGGGCGGCAGGATGGGAGAGGTGTCCGTTTCGGCCGAGGAACTCGTGCCGGTCACCGGTTACGCTCCTGTTCGGTTCGTTCAGGTCGAAGAAGGCGAAACGGTCTGGAAATTCGGTATTATACGGGTTGCGGGCGAAGAGGGCCCCGGTCAGGGGATCGATCTCGGTCACCACGTGCATCGCCGTTGACCCGCGCAGCTCTCCGAGGATCCACTCGACATACCCCGTGACGGAGACCGTGCGAGCCCTGCCCGAACGGTTCCGCACCCGGATGTGCCAGGTCTTCACCGGCGAGTCGATCGCAACGTGCACGGTCATGGTCGACACGAGTCCCTCCTCGTTGTGCTCAAAGACCGAGTACCCGAACCCGTGCCGCGCAAGATAGGACCCCGTCCCACGGGCCGGGTTGGGAGTAAGGGACCAGAACGCACCGGTCTCCTCGTCCCTCAGGTAGAACGCCTCACCGGTCCGGTCGGTGACGGGATCATTCCACCAGGGGGTGAGACGGAACTCGTGCGCATTCTCCGACCAGGTATAGGAAGAACCGCTCTCGGAGATGATCGAACCGAAGAGCGGATTGGCAAGCACGTTCACCCAGGGAGCAGGGGTGACCTGCCCGTGACGGCTCTCGATGACGTACTCCTTTCCGTCCGGGGTAAAACCGCCGAACCCATTGTAGAACACAAGGTCCTCGCCGTCGACCGGCGGTTCAGGTTCGGGGGAGGTACGCCGCCTGCTGGGAAGGAACGGGGGGACCAGGGGCTCGGTCCAGCGCGTCCGTTCGACCTGTTCCTCGAGGGACCCCTCACGGTCGCTCACGATCACCCGGGCGATCGACTGCATCAGGACCCGGTCCTCCTCGGGGATCTGATCAACACGACGGATGAAGATGCCTCCGGGCCGATCGACCAGGTGAGGGTCCGGCCCGAGAGCTGCCTGTCGCTGGAGTTCCTCGTTCAGGTCCTGGCGGTACCCGGTCACGTCCTCGTTCCAGATCAGCAGGTCGGCGACCAGGCCCTTCCGGAGCCAGTACCCGTGGGCCTGAATCATCTGCCTGACGATTCTGATGCGGGCCGTGTTCTCGATCCGGAGGAGGACGAGGGGATTGTCCCCAGAGATACCGTATCCCCAGAGCCCGCTCTGCCCCCGGCGGTTCCGGGCGATGGTCTCGGCAGGTGCCCGTCGTGCCGGGTTCGGGTAGATGATCGCCGAGGCGAGGCGGGCATAGAGCTGCGCGTCTGCCTCGGTTGCGTTGAGCTGGCGGAGCATCACCTGGGTATGGGTCCAGGCCAGTTCGGCCACGCGGTTGCCCATGTGGACGTCCTGATACTTCTCCACCAGTTCAAGGACGCGCTCGCGACTCTCGCCGTACCCCAGGTAGAGGAGGATCGTCACGGTCTCCTGGGGTTCGATGGCGACCGTGCGCCGGATCGCCACGATCGGGTCGAGGACGGGGCCGGAGGTGCCGGAGAGGATCGAGGAGTCGGTCATCCCGATCGGCGCGGCGAGTGTGTGACCCCGTCCGATGAACCGTGCCCGGTCGGTCTCGAACGACGTGGTCCGAACGGTCCGCTTGTCAACGATCATCATGTGAACGAGCCAGGGAGGGTGCTCTCCCGACGAGCGGGGTCTGCGGGAGACGAGGATCGCGTTCCGTTCGGGGACCAGCTCGGTCGAGACGAAGAGGTTGGAGAAAGCGGGATGGGTGACGTCCTGGCCGGCAGGTGCGAGGACCACCTCCCCGTAACTGGTCAGCTCGATCGTCCTTCGGCGCCACGACCGGTTTGTGACCCGGATCCGTCGCAACTCGATGTCGTCTTCAGGAGAGACCATCACGTCCGTATGGACATCGATCTCGTCGTCGCGCCGCCGGAATTCGGCCCGGGCCTGTTGAAAGATCGCCTCGTAGTGCTCCGCCGTCACCAGGGTGGGCTGGTAGCACGACGACCAGAACCTGCCGCTCTCCACGTCGCGCACGTAGCAGAAGAACCCGTATCCATCCTCAACCGGATCCTCGCGCCACCGTGTCAGCTCCAGGTCGCCCCACCGGGAGTACCCCCCGCCGGCGTTCGTGACCATCACGTGGTACCGCCCGTTGGAGAGGAGATGCACCTCTGGACGGGGAGTGTGAGGAGTCGAGAAGACCCGGATCAGCGCCTCACCCTCTGCCCCCCGGCGGACGATACCGTCCCTCCTGATCGCGTGGGGATGGTACGGTGTCACTCTCGGAACGCGTTCCTGGAGCAACAGGTCCGTCGCGCGGACTTCGGGAACCGCGAGGAACCGCCGCTGCATCGGCCGATCCTGAAGGGCCGAGAGGATCGACAGCAACGACATCCCCGCGTGGTGGACCATGAAGGACCGCACGATCGCGTAGTTCTGGCCATGCGAGACCCGCGACGGGGTGTAGTCGATCGCCTCGAAGAATCCGTACCGCCCGACGAATCCGGACCGGGCCATCATGCCGAGGTTCTCCGCTGCCTCGACGGGGAGGATCATCAGCGCGAGCGCACTCGCATACGGGGCGATCACGAGGTCCTCCCCCAGCCCCCTCTTGAATCCCAGTCCGGGCACACCGAAGGCCCGGTACTGGTAGTTGAGGTTTGCATCGGTGAGGTTGTACCCCGACTCGGAGACACCCCAGGGAACCCCCCGTTCCCGTCCGTACTCGATCTGCCTCCGGACGGCGGCGATGCAGGTCGACTCAAGGAGGGTCTCGGGATAGACGGGCATGACGAGAAGGGGCATCAGGTACTCGAACATCGATCCCGACCAGGAGAGGAGGAGAGGGCCGCTGTAACTCGTGGTGAGCAGTCGTCCGAGCGCGAACCAGTGTGCCTGCGGGAGCTCGCCGGTGGAGATGCCGACGAACGAGGCGAGACGGGCCTCTGAGGCGAGGAGGTCATAGAACGACGGGTCGCGCCGCAGTTCCGTGACGTTGTACCCGACGGCAAGCAGATCCCGGGTCGGATCGAAGAGGAATGACATCTCCACCTCCGAACAATCGGTACATCGCGCGCCCAGGCGTTCGATTCGATCGAGGAGCTGACCTGCCCGTCCGGCACCATGGCGGAGTCGTTCACGCAGGAGCATGAGCCGTGCTGCATCCGACTCCGCCCGGTCCGAGGCATCCCCCGCCGCCGCCATACGCGAGAGGAACCTGTCGAGAGCGGGGAGGAGGTCGGCCTCCAGCTGCCGCAGCCCGACGAGCCCCGGGGACTCCGTATCGCAGTCGGAGAGGGCCGTCTCGATGAGGACCGCATCCTCGGGTCCGAAACCAGAGACCCGGTCCCAGAATGCCCGGTCCCGTGGGGCACCGGCCCACCACGCGAGCAGGTCGTCGACGTACTCCATCTGGCCGTGGACCTGCCGCTCGAGGGTGCCTGCCCACCAGCGGACCTCCTCGTCCGCGTTCGTCCTGAGGTCACCGGTGAGAGGTTTGACCATCGCAGCGCACCGTGAGAGCACCCCGTACCGTTCTGTACAAGACCCGTCGGACCTGTCGAGGAGTGCCTCGAGCTGTTCGATCCGCTCCCGGTTCACGGGGGAGACGTAGGTCAGGTCATCGTGGTCATACTCCGTCGCCTCGACTGCCACCCGGAGTTCCCGGACCGTGTCAGAGATCCCGCGGAGGACAGAGGCATGGAGCACCGGAGTGCTTCCGATCTCGAGAAGGCCGGAACGGAGGGTGACCAGAAGACCGATCAGGTTCCCTGAATCCACGGTCGAGACATACCGGGGGAGGAGGGGGTCGAGCGTGATCGTGTCATACCAGTTGAAGAAGTGCCCCCTGAACCGTTCGAGCTGACCCAGTGTCTCGAAGGTATGCTCGAGACGTTCGATCATCTGCAGTGCCGAGAGGTATCCGAGGTCCAGGGCGCCGAGGGTCGAGAGGAGGGTCAGACCGATATCCGTGGGAGATGTCCGGTGCGCGACCCGCTCGATCGGGTACTCCTGGTAGTTGTCCGGTGGAAGCCAGTTCTCCTCGGGCCCGACGAAGACCTCGAAGAAGCGCCAGGTCCGGCGCGAGACCGACCTGAGGAAGCGTACCTGCTCTGTCTCGAGGGCCGGTTTCGGCCTGGAGACGGGCTGACTCAGATACCACGCAATCGCAGGGGAGGCGCACCAGACCCCCCCGAGGACGAGGGCCGGTGCGAGCGCCTCGGGTCGAACGAGAAAGACCAGTGTTAAAGCTCCGATGCCGGTGACCACGGCAGACCACATCTGCCGGTAGTGCCCGGAGAGGTTCGCCTCCCGGCGCCCGGCATCCCGTGACGTGGTCCACTCGAGGAGATGGCGTCGGGTCACGAAGAGCCGTACGAGGGTCCGGACGATCGCGTCGAGCGAGAATCCCGCCTCGAAGGGGAGGAGGACGAGTGAGAGGAGGGGCTGGGCAAAGTATCGTGGTGCGGACCGCACCGAGTCTTTCAGGTGCAGGATGGGTGCCAGGTCCACGGGTTTCTGGATCACCTGGTACAGATAGGTAACGATCGGAGGGACAAATACGAGCGAGGCGACGACGGTCGTCCAGAAGAGCGGGTCGGGCACGATGAACCAGACGAGGAGAAAGAGCAGGAGTTCGACCGGAGGGATGCAGCTCCGCCGGAGGTTATCGAGGATCTTCCAGCGCGACAGGGCCGAGAGGGTGTTCGGCAGGTGACCCCCGTCCGGTCCGGGGACGAGCGGGAGGGACCAGGCCCCGATCTGCCAGTCTCCGCGTATCCAACGGTGCCGGCGCGAGACGTCCGTGAGGTAGCGGGGGGGGTGGTCCTCGAAGAGCACCACGTCCGTGACCAGGGCAGTCCGTGCGTAGCAGCCTTCGATCAGGTCATGGGAGAGTACACGGTTCTCCGGGAACCGGCGCCCGAGCGTCGCGCCGAAGGTTGCGAGGTCGTAGCATCCCTTTCCGATGAATGACGCCTCCCGGAAGAGATCCTGGTAGATATCCGAGACGGCCCGGGTGTAGGGATCGATCCCCGGTTCCCCTCCGAAGATCCGGACGTACCGGGACCGCAGCATCTCCGTCAGCTCGAGCCCGATTCGGGGTTGCAGGACTCCGTACCCGGCGACCACCCGTCCGAGCACAGGGTCAATCACGGGCTGGTTGAGCGGGTGGGCGGCGGTCCCGACCAGGAGCCGTGCCGAGTCCCGGGGAAGCGCGGTGTCGGCATCGAGCGTCAGCACGTACCGGGTCCCGGTGAGTGCGTCCAGGTCCCCGGCGATCACGGAGAAGGCGCTCCGGTCCCCTTCGAGCAGGAGCCGGTTCAACGCCTCGATAGCCCCGCGTTTCCTCTCGTATCCCATGAACCGCCCCATATGCGCATTCCACGTCCGTGGACGGTGGAGCAGCAGGAACATCTGCCGGCCCTCGCTGGCATATCTCGAGTTCAGCTCCTCGATCCCCCGCACCGCGTGGTCGACGAGGGCTTCGTCACCCGGGAGGACGGCGCTGTCCGCAGGAGGCAGATCGGTCAGCAGGACGAACGAGAGCTGCGGGTCGCGGTTTCCCAGGTAATGGATCTCCAGCCCCTCGAGAAGGCGGTCGATGTCCTCTTCGCACGATATGACCGTCGGAACGGCCACGACGGTCCGGCATTCGAGCGGGATCCCGTCGCTGAAGTCAAACCGCGGCAGGATTTTGGGCTTTGCCAGCAGCATGCCTGCCCAGTTCACCAGGGTGACCGCCGACTGGCTCGACGCCACGAGGAGGAGAAAGACGAACAGACCGATCACCGGGAGCGGCGCCCACGCAGACCCGATCTGCAGGGCGCAGAAGGCGGTGAAGAGGGCCGATCCGAGCCAGATCCCGCCGAGATACAGCGGCAATGGAGAACGCCGGGCGATCCGCCTCAGGCGCCCGAGGGTGGATGGACGATAGTCGATCGCTACTTCGAGTTCCGGAAGCCCCTCGTCGATCAGGAAGTAGCCGACATGGGCCGAACGGTCGGCACCTCCGAGCCGCATCCTCCTGTCGACCGCGAGTTCCATCGCCTTTCGAGCGACCTGCTCCTCAGAGAGGGGCGAACTGCGGGCGAGACGCTCCACGACGTGGCGGTATCGATCGCGGGTCGCAAAGTCCATCGCGCTGTACGGATCCTGCGGATTCCCCCTGAGAACCTGCTCGACGACCGAGAGCCGTTCGACGAACTCCCTCCAGTCGATCCCGTCCAGGGTCCGCAGGGAGGTGATCGAATTGCCGATCGAGACCTGATCCGCCGCCTGCGACCGGGTTTCGAGCTGGACCATCTGCTCGATGGTCTGGCTCTCCTCCGCGAGCCACTGTTCGATCCAGGTCAGGGCGATCGACAGCACGGGGGAACGTCCCCGGAGCTGACGGGCAAGCTCCGCCACGAACGCACTCGTCATCGGGGGGTCGGACTGTGCCATCTCGGCGACGACCAGGATCATGCTCTTCGGATCGCGCTCGCCGGTCTCGATCATCCGTTCCGCCCAGAGTGATGCAATGTCCGAGTCCAGGCGGTTCGCCCCCACCCGGGCGGAGACGCGCCGGAGGTTCTCGATCAGAGCGAGCCGGAGCATGATCGGAATTGCCCAGAGTTCTCCGAGTTCCAGCGGCGTCACCGACTGGTATGCCTCGACGAATGTGGAGAGCACGTCGAGGTCAACCCGCCCGTCGTTGTGGGCGATCAGCTCGCGAGCAATGAAGTAGACACGGGGGTACCCCGCCAGGGGACCGCTCACGAGGCAGGGGAGGCGACGGCTGTACCCGAGTGGGAGATGACGGCGTGCCGTCCGGATCTGCTCCTCGATCAGGTAAAAGTTATCAAGAAGCCATTCACCGGCAGGAGCGATCCGGCGGTTCTTCTCGAGGGCGGACGTGATCAGGGCGAACGTCTCGACGAGGACCGCCTCGTTCTCGGCAAGACGGGGCAGGAGGCGGTCCTCGCCGCCCTGCATATCGACGCCGTACCATCCCGTCATCTCCCGTGCATGGAGAGAGAGTTGATCGACGGAGAGGAGTTCCGCTCGGAGGGGTTGCGTGTCCGAGCAGTGCGGCCCCATTGCCGCCCTGTCCGTCACACGGTCCCGGAGCCGGCTGATGTCCCTCCGCAACAGATCCAGTCCGGTCGTCACCTCCTCACCTCCGCCTCTCGGGCCCATTCCGTAAGTGCCTCTTCCTGTTATAATTCCCTTTGCCTTGTTGTTCGGGCCGATTCGCGCCGGCGCGAAGCCCGTGCAGGAGGAAGAGTGTCAGGTTTAATATCACTTCGGATGCATCGTGAAGGGAATATCTCATGCCTGAGAATGCGACCCACCCGGACCTCTGTACCGATCCCCAGAAGAAGAAGACCTGCAGCGGTGAGTGCGCCACCTGTCCCAGCGCGAAGAAAGAGCCCGGTTCAGGTGCCGCACTCCCGGAGCGGGCTGCGATCGACGTCCGGCACGTCATCCTGGTACTCTCGGGAAAGGGGGGTGTCGGAAAGTCCACCGTGGCGGTCAACCTCGCCTACGCCCTCTCGAACCATGGGTACAATACCGGGCTCCTCGACCTCGACCTGCACGGGCCCACCATCCCGAAGATGCTTGGCGTCCAGGACTTCCGCCTGCAGACGATCGACAACAAGATCGAGCCGGTGCGCGTCAGCGGGACGCTGGCGGCAATCTCGATGGCCTTTCTGCTTCCCGACACCTCAACACCGGTGATCTGGCGCGGCCCGATGAAGATGTCGGCAATCGGCCAGTTCCTCACCGATGTCAACTGGGGGGCCCTCGACTACCTGGTCGTCGACCTTCCGCCCGGTACGGGTGATGAAGCGCTGACGATCGCCCAGCTTGCACCGAACCTCCGGGGCGCCGTGATCGTCACCACCCCCCAGGAAGTTGCGACGCTCGAGACATCGAAGGCCGTTCGCTTCGTCGAGAAACTCGAGATCCCCGTGATCGGGGTGATCGAGAACATGAGCGGGATGGTCTGCCCGCATTGCCACACCGAGATCGACGTCTTCGGGAAGGGCGGCGGGAAGAAGATGGCCGATGATCTCGGAGTTCCGTTCCTCGGGTCGATCCCGCTGGATATCGATATGCGTCAGGCTGCCGATGAGGGTCGACCTTTTGTGATCAGGCGTGGCGATAACCCGACCTGGAAGGCGGTCAACGAGGTCATGGAATCCCTGGTCAACCGCGTCGAATCCTGAACCCGTTGGACCGCGGGTATCCTGATTCCTTTTTATTCCCGCCGTCACGTCGGGATCGAACCGCCTCCCTCGTTCCTTTTGCCCCGTCGCCCGTGATCCTAGATATATTGATAAAGGAGCGAAAGAAGTTGTATTCTCAAATGAGCGAATATTTGATTATATCGCTCCATTTTGGAAAGAGACGCCGAATCGGCCCCTTTCAATTCCGTTTCTTTTAAATATGCCGACAGCGAATTTCCATCGGCGGAATCGGTTACGGCCCGGACCGGTGAGCATTGGGAGTCGCCCCGCATGGAGACCCAAACCCGACCCGTATCGGCGAACCGATCGATCTCCGTCCAGATGAATCAACAGGTGACTCATGAATCTGCGAAAACCGAATGCGAACGAGGCGGTTGGAACCGCCAACCGGTCACGGGATGTCTCTCCGACATCCGGGATCTGCACACGGTGCGTCGATGGATGCCGTGGATCGTGCGAGATCTGGCTCTCGTCCTTCCGTGGGCGGGAGGTCCTGTACCCCGGGCCTTTCGGCGAGATCACCGCCGGGTCCGACAAGCAATACCCGATCGACTACTCGCATATCAACATACAGGGGTATGCCGTTGGTGCGCGCGGTCTCCCCGAGGGTGTCGAAGCGTCTCCGGACACGGCGGTCTTCTCCGAGGTCAATACGGAGACCGAGTACGGCTGGGATCAGAAGGTTCGGATGCGCCTTCCGATCTTCACCGGGGCACTGGGATCCACCGAGATCGCCCGTGTCAACTGGGAGCACTTCGCCATCGGTGCGGCGATCTCCGGGATCACGCTCGTCTGCGGTGAGAACGTCGGCGGGATCGATCCGGGGCTCGTGCGCGATAACAACGGCAAGGTCGTCAAATCACCCGAGCTCGACCGGCGGATCGAGATCTACCGGAAGTTCCACGAGGGTTACGGCGAGATCCTCGTCCAGATGAACGTGGAGGACACGCGGCTTGGAACCGCGGAGTACGTCGCCTCAAAACACAATCTGGACACGATCGAGCTGAAGTGGGGACAGGGCGCAAAATGCATCGGGGGCGAGATCAAGGTCCGCGACATCGAGCGGGCCCGTGAACTCAAACGCCGCGGATACATCGTCCTCCCCGACCCGACTGCACCCGAGAATGAGAAGTCGTTCGCGGCTGGCGGGATCAAGGAGTTCGAACGGCACTCCCGGCTCGGTTTCGTCTCGAAGGAGGGTTTCCTCGAGGAGATCGACCGGCTCCGGGACATCGGCTTCAAGCGGATCACGCTCAAGACGGGGGCATACTCCGCCAGGGAACTGGCAATGGCCATCCGGTTCGGCGCCGAGGCACGGATCGACCTCCTGACGATCGACGGGGCCTCTGGTGGCACCGGCATGAGCCCATGGCCGATGATGAACGAGTGGGGCATCCCGACCTTCTACCTCCAGTCGCTCGCCTATCAGTTCTGCGAACTCCTCACCAGGAAGGGCATGCGGGTTCCTGACATCGCGATCGGCGGCGGGTTCGGTGACGAGGCGAACGTCTTCAAGGCGATCGCCATGGGTGCGCCCTATATCAAGGCAGTCTGCATGGGCCGCGGCCTGATGATCCCCGGGATGGTCGGAAAGAACATCGCGAAGTGGCTTGAAAACGGCGATCTGCCGAAGAACGTGGCCAAGTACGGCTCCACCGTCCAGGAGATCTTCATCACCTACGAAGAACTCAGGGAGAAATACGGCGGGCGGATCGACGAGATCCCGCTCGGCGCGATCGGGATCTACACCTACGCCCAGAGATTCAGGACCGGACTGCAGCAGCTCATGGCCGGCAGCCGGAACTTTTCGCTCGCCACCGTCTCGAGGGATGACGTCTTCGCGCTCACCGAGGACGCCGCAAAGGTCTCAGGCCTTCCGTACGTGATGGACGCGTATCGCGAAGAGGCCCTCGGGATCCTGCTCGACTGAGCAGGGGCCCGGTTTTTCTCTTTTTCATGGCGGGCGATCCGATCGGATCGTACCGCACGCGAAGACCGTGATTCTTCGGATAGACGGACAGAGAGGATCCGACGGGGACCGCGGGGGACCAAAAGGAACTCCCCGTCCGCGGGTGCGGCAGCAGGTTCTTCATGCCGGCAGACCAATAGAGACGAATCATGCCATCGGCGACAGGCATACCGGCGGTCAGCGTGGTGCTCCCGACGTATAACCGCGCCCACCTCCTGCCGCGCGCAATACAGAGCGTTCTCGACCAGACCTATACCGACTTCGAGCTGCTCGTCGTCGACGATGGCTCGACGGACGAGACACCCGCCGTCATGGAGTCCTTCACGGACGACCGGATCCGATACATCCGGTACGAACCCAACCGGGGAGCGAATGCCGCCCGAAACGTCGGCATCAGGGCCGCGAGGGCCCCATACATCGCGTTCCAGGACTCGGATGACGACTGGTTTCCCGAGAAGCTCGAACGGTGCATGGCTGTCTGGGAGGATGCAGGGCCCGAGGTGGGTGTCGTCTACTCCGGGTACTGGAAGTACATGGACGCCGAGGGCAACCGGATGTTCATCCCCTTCGACTGGGTGAAGCAGCGCGATGGATGGATCCACGACGAGCTGTTACGGAACAACTTCGTGACGACGCAGGCGGCAGTGGTGCGCAGGGAATGTTTTGACCGCTCGGGGTACTGGCTCGAAGGTCTGCCCGGTAAACAGGAGTGGGAGCTCTTCCTGCGGATCTCACGGGACTACCAGTTCAGGTACATCGATGAGCCGCTTTTAAACTCCCGCTTCACGGAGGGAGGGATATCGAACAACCGCACGGGGATCTACCGGTCGATGGAGCGGATCCTGGAGATCCACCATGACGACTTCGCAAAAAAACCCGCCATCCTTGCCGAACATTATATCCGGCTCGGGCTGCAGTTCGGGCTGTCGGGCGAGTTTGAAAAAGGACGCGAGTACCTCCGCCGGGGAGCGGCGCTGCAACCCGGAAACTGGAAGTACCGTCTGGTCGCCCTGGTGTCCTCGCTTGGCAGGGGGGCATTCTCGCGGATCATGCGGCTCTATCTCCCCCGGGATGCAGGCCCGCTCTGAGGGGGAGAAGAGCGATGGTGCCTCCCGGGACCGGGTCGGTCCTGGCTGATCCCACGGGACTGGACGCCTTCGATTCTTTGCTGGCATCGGGCCGCCTTCCCGGAAGGCTCGAGGAACTGGTCGAGGACTACCTGGCAGTGAAGACCGGACGGACCATCGGAGACGGCGTGATCCTCGACCGTCTCCGACGGGCCATCGTCGCACAGAAGAGCGGGTACTGGAGAGAGGGCCGGCGACGGGAGATATCGTACCGGGCCGGGTACTCGGTCCTCGCGTATCTCGCCTACCAGTTCCCGGTCTATTACTTCCAGTCCTGCCACCTCTTTGGCTGGCTCGCAAAGAGCGGACGTCTCAGGACGGGGATGCGCGTCGTTGACCTCGGCACGGGACCGGGCGTGATCCCCCTCGCCCTCATCACCCTTTCCAGATGCCTTCCGCAGTTCGCGGCGGAGATCATCCCGGTGGAGCCGTCCGAGGAGCACCGGGAGGCCTGCCGCCATCTGGTCCATGGTTTTTCCAGGCCAGATGACCGGGTTCGTGTCCATCCGGCGCTCCGGGTGGATGCAGCCTCCGTCGAGGTCTCGACGATCCCGCAGGAGATCGACCTTCTGATCCTCTCGAACATCCTCAACGAGCTCCCCGGTGACGCCAGGCAGCGGGCGGATGCTGTACTCCGCTGGTCCGAACACCTCGCCGATGACGGGATTGTCCTCCTCGTGGAACCGGCAGACCTCGTAAACTCAATGGCCCTCCGGGACGTCCAGCGGGAGCTGATCCGTTCCGGGCTTCACCTCCATTACCCCTGTCGATTCCTCTGGGGGAGCGGTTGCGGGTCGGTTCCGTGCTGGTCCTTCGAGGAACGGCCGATGATACGACCGACGCGCCTCCAGGAAGCACTCTCTTCAGGGGTCGCCGATGGGTACCGCTACCGGAACACAGACATCAAGTTCTCGGCGGCACTCCTCGGTCGCGAACGCCCGGCACGGATCGAGTGGACCGGGATCGATCGCCGGCGGACCATTCCCCTCTCGCGCCTTCACCGGCACGTGGATCGGCGCATCTGTTGTGTCGCCACCCTGATGTCGAACGACCTGGGCGATGCCAGAACACATATCAGGAAGATCTGCGATGGAACCGCCCGTCGCCCGGTCTTCGCGGTCCTTCCCGCCTACCACGAGACACCCGAAAACCGGGTTCTGCTCGATGCCCGGTACGGCGAGAGCATCGTGCTCCGGGACGTTCTCGTCCGGGAGAACCCGAAGACCCGGGCCTTCAACCTGCTGGTCACCCGCCTCTCCGGCGTCAGGCCTCTCGGGGCATAGGAACCCTCAAGTCGTGTCCGGACAAGGATCCTGCAGGGGTCCGCCGTGATCACATCCCTCTCACTCGAGAACTTCCGCTCCTTTCAAAGGGTGGAGTTCCACCTCCGGCCGTTCGTCGTGCTCGTCGGGCGTAACGCGGCCGGAAAAACAAACCTGCTCCAGGGATTCATCTTTCTCCGTGATATCGCCCGTTCGGGACTCGCAAATGCGATCTCGCTCCAGGGAGGACTCCCTTTCGTCCAGAACGCGGAGCTCGCCTGCGGACGGGAGTTGAAGGTCGCCGTAGAACTGACCCTGCCGACCGGGGAGTCGCCGAGGATGCTGGCAGACGGCAGGACGGTTTTCTTCTCGCCCGGCCCCTGCCGGTACTCATTCTCGATCGGGTGCGGCGATCAGCCAGAGATCCTGTCGGATCGGTTCTTCATGCAATTTACGGTCGGATCGACCGGGGACGAGGGCCTCCCGGGATGGATGGAGATCGTTCACGAAGGGGGAGCGATCCGGTACCGCTGCGAATCCCCGGAAGGGATCCAGGAGGAGGCCATCCTTCCGCCGCCGCTCCGGGAGGAGGGATCGACTTCAGGCACGCTCCTCCTCGAATCCCCGACCCTCTACCCGATGGGGCTCGTCCGGAGGGGACTTGCGAAGATCAGCTGCTACGAGTTCGGTCCGCGCCTCCCGGGACGTCTCGATTTCCGCACCGGGGCCGCTGAGCTGGCGGAGGATGGCTCGAACGCCGCGATCGCGCTCGGGCGGGTGCTCGCGCACCCGGACTCGCGCCGACAGTTCCTCCGCCTCGTTCACGACCTCCTGCCTTTCGTCGAAGACGTCCGGGTGGGTGACGGCCCGGGAGGGACGCCGGCGATACGCGTCTCGGAGATCTACGCACCGGGGCGGTACTTCCCTGCGGAGGTCCTCTCGAGCGGCACGGTCGAACTCTTCGCCCTCCTTACCGCACTCTTCTTCTCGCCCCGGGAACTCGCAATCTTCGAGGAACCCGCCGCTCGTCTTCACCCCGCCCTGGTCGAGCGCCTGGTGCAGTTGATGCGGGAGGCGTCGGTTCGCCAGCCCATCATCGTCTCGACCCAGCATCCCGCCCTGCTCAGACACGCCCCCCCGGAGTCGGTCTACCTCGTCTCACGGGACGAGAGGGGTTTCTCGACCCTCTCCCGACCCGTGGATCGCCCGGAGGTGCAGACCTTCCTCGAGGAGGAGGTGGGGCTCGACGACCTCTTCCTGACCGATCTCCTCTGATGCGCATGGTGCGAATGAACATCTTCGTCGAGGGGTCGGACGATCTCCGTTTCTTCGAACGAACGCTGGTCCCCGTGCTCAGGAACCGGTACGACGAGGTCCGGCTGATCCCGTACGCCTCCCTTCGGCGCGTCGTGGTCGACCGGTTGATCCGCGGCATCGAACGGATGGGCGGGGAGTACGTGATCGTAGCGGACATCGATGCCGAGCCATCGGTGCGTTCCAAGAAAAATTACATTCTGCGCCGTTTCGAGCAGGCCGAACCCCGGGCGATCGCGGTCGTGGTGATGGAGATCGAGTCCTGGTACGTGGCCGGGGCCGATGACGGTTTTCTTCTCGGGTGCGGGGTGACACCCTTTGGAGCAACGGACCGCCTGACCAAGGAAGAGTTCGATCTCCTGATCCCCCGCCGGTACATCTCGCGTGTGGAGTTCATGCTCGACCTGCTCGAACATTATTCTCTGGACCGGGGAGTGGAGAGAAACCGGTCACTCGGGTATTTTCTGCACCGGTATGCACCGGAGGCGGTGACAAGCCATAAATAGCGATGGGTCCGAAGATGCGGCATGGTACAGCAGGACGCTGCGAAGCGGTTCGTGTGCACCGTCTGCGGTCACACGTACGATCCCCGGGACGGGGATGCACGACGCGAGATTCCTCCGGGCACCTCCTTCGCCTTACTCCCCGATGACTGGGTCTGCCCTGTCTGCAGCGCAGGAAAGAAGCTGTTCCGCGAACTATGATGGAGACCGGTTCATGACGATCCGAACAGTCGCCCCCGGGGTCGTCTCGGTGGGGGCGATCGACTGGGACAGGCGGCTCTTTGACGACCTGATCCCGCTGCCCGACGGGACCACCTACAATGCGTTTCTCGTGAAGGGATCGGAGAAGACCGCCCTGATCGATGCGGTCGATACCACGATGGAGATGGCCCTGATGACCAACCTCTTCCGGGCCGGGATCGACCGGATCGACTACATAATCGTCAACCATGCCGAGCAGGACCACTCTGGCCTCATCCCCCTCCTGCTCGAGATGTTCGGGGGAGCGGTCGTGGTGACGAACAAGACCTGCAAGGACCTGCTCATCAGCCTCCTCGGCATCCCCGAATCACGGGTACAGGTGGTCGGTGACCGGGACACCCTCTCACTCGGAGACCGGACCCTGGAATTCCTGGTCACCCCCTGGGTCCACTGGCCCGATACGATGCTCACCTTCCTCCGAGAGGAACGGATCCTCTTCTCCTGCGATCTGTTCGGTTCTCACCTGGCGACGAGCGACCTGTTCCTCAGGGACGAGACGGAATGGAGACGGGCGGCGAAGAGGTATTACGCCGAGATCATGATGCCGTTCCGGAACAGCATCAAAGGATATCTCGAGAAGGTCAGGGGGCTCGAACCCCGCATGATCTGTCCGAGCCATGGGCCGCTGTATGACGACCCCGAGGTCGTCCTCACGGCCTACGACGACTGGGTCTCCGACGACGTTACGAACGAGGTCGTGATCGCCTACGTTTCGATGCACGGCTCGACGCGGAGCATGGTCGAGTACCTCGTCGACGCCCTCATCGATCGCGGGGTCCGCGTCCGACAGTTCCACCTGCCCTCCACGGATACCGGGGACCTCGCGATGGCGCTCGTCGACCCGGCAACGATCGTGATCGCCGCCCCAACGGTGCTCTTCGGACCCCATCCTGCGGCGGTG
>ENA-UOWE01003007-UOWE01003007.1-activated-sludge-metagenome-genome-assembly--contig:-NODE-3007-length-17824-cov-5.457764_pt1 | contig 17824 bp, 17 predicted proteins | sample MGYA00249841_ERZ761562 | MGnify/ENA primary metagenome ERZ761562 (study PRJEB28883, sample SAMN05720200) | activated sludge metagenome | isolation source: Anaerobic digester | place: Japan... | reverse complement strand
GATAAGAACAGGAAAAACTAAAAGCTTGTAAAAAACAGGCAGTTTACGCAACTTTTTAAAACTCAATTCATGTACGTAATAAGTATATTAAATTTTAAAAAAAATGTCAAGCTTCTAATCGAGTCTTTCTAACAATTAATTCTGTTAAGTTTTATACTTAATGAAAATTTGACTGAATCCAATAAGAGCAACGTGATATAGTACGATAAAGAGGTTAATTGAACTATGACATCCATCATGTTATAATCGAATTGATGGGAGGTATTTTTTGTCCCAACACCCTAGTATTTGGGATTCCAAAATCGTTCCAATCTGCGGATTGGAATTGAGGAAACCCACGTTGTTAGCTAGGGCACAAAAGCCTCCCATCATTCATTAAGAATAGTTTTAAAATGCTGAAATAGCTCAGTTGGTAGAGCACACCCATGGTAAGGGTGGGGTCCCGGGTTCGATCCCCGGTTTCAGCTTTTGCTAGATCATTAAATTAATAAAAAAAACAATGGCAAGTAAAGCAGAAAATCTTATTATTGGATTGAAATGTTCAGAATGTAAAAGAGTAACGACAAATACAACCAAAAATCCTAAAAACATTAAAGATGCTTTGGAAATAAAAAAGTTTTGTCCATTCTGCCAAAAGCACACAATACACAAGGAGAGCAAACTTAAGAAATAATTCAGGGGCCCATAGTTTAATTGGTAAAACAGTGGTCTCCAAAACCGCCGTTCTCTGTTCAAGTCAGAGTGGGCCTGTTTTACACCCGATGTATTTTTTGATATAATAGCCGATATGAAAAAGAATAAGAAAATTCTTTCTGGAATAAAAAATATATTCCAAGAAGTCAAAACAATGCAATGGCCAACGTTCAAACAATGGTTAAAATCAACAACGTTTATTATTATCTTTTCTGTAATAATAATACTTTTGATACTTGTATTGGACATACTTTTCTACCAAATTAGAGATAAATATATTTTATAAAAAAATGATACCTACAAAATCAGTAAAAAGTCATCAGTGGTTTGTAATTAGTACCGCTGTATCACTCGAGAACAAAATTAAAGCAGAAATTGAAAAAAGGATAACTGCACTCTCTCTCGAAAGAAAATTTAAAGAAATTGTTATACCTATACAGAAAAAGATAGTTATCAGTAACGGCAAACAAAAAATTAAGGAAGAAAGATTATTACCTGGCTACATTTTCATTAACATGGTAATGGACAAAGATACTTTTTCGATGGTAAGAAATATTGAAGGAGTAAAAGGTTTCATTAGTGCTGGTAAGAAGCCAATGCCTTTAACCAAGCCAGAGGTAGAAAATATGATGCAATTCAAGCAAGAGAAAAAGGCAACATTTCAAAAAACATTTAAAGAAGGTGATGCTATCAAGGTTATCAAAGGAGACTTTAATGGATTTATTGGTAATGTAAAAGAAGCTAATGTTGCTAAAGGAAAAGTTAAAATCCTTATTACAATTTTTGGAAGAGAAACACCCGTAGAATTAGATTTTAATGACGTACAGAAGTTATAAAATTCGTACCTCTCGAATTTTTCAAGTTTCGTCTGCAATTTTACTACGGAAAATGTGAAATAATTTTTATAACTAAGAAGAAATGGCGAAAGAAGTAACAGCTCTTGTAAAGTTACAGATTGAGTCTGGAAAAGCAACCCCCGCTCCACCAGTTGGTCCAGCACTTAGTCCTACAGGAATAAATATTGGTGAGTTTTGCACAAAGTTTAATGAGCAAAGCAAAGTATGGGCCGGTTATCAGGTTCCCGTAGTTATCACTGTGTACAAAGACAGGACATTTACATTAGAAATCAAAACACCTCCAGTGTCTGACTTTATCAGAAAAGAACTAAATATAGCCAAGGGATCTTCAAATCCCAACACTCAAAACGTAGGTACACTAACAAAAGAACAAATGAAGAGAATTGCTGAAAAGAAACTCGATGATCTCAATACCGATGATATGGAAATGGCTATGAAGATTATTGCAGGCACAGCCAGACAAATGGGTGTAGATGTCGAAAAATAATAACTTGATAATAATAATAAAATGAAAAGAGGAAAAAAATATAAAGCACTTACAAAGTCTAAACTATCACAACCTTTACAAATTAAAGAAGCAGTAGAAAAAGTAAAGAAAAATGTCTACACTAAATTTGTAAACACAATAGACCTGCACATTAAACTCACAAAGAGAGATAAAAAAGAAACTCAATTGACTAAAGGAAGTGTTCAACTCCCCTATCCTTTTAGCAAAGAGCTAAAAATTATTGTTTTTACACAGAATCCTGAATTAATCCAAAAGGCAAAAGATTTGAAAGTTGATGCTGTTGGTTCAGATGATTTAGTAAAAAAAGTAATGGATGGATGGTTGGATTTTGACATTGCAATCGCTGATCCTGCAATAATGCCTAAGATCGCAATGCTTGGAAAAGTATTAGGACCTAAAGGAATAATGCCTAATCCTAAAAACAATACAGTTACTACAGACATTGAGACATCTGTTAATCAGTATCGCTCAGGTAAAATGGACTATAAAATTGACAAGGATATGATTCTACATACATCCATTGGAAAAGTTGATATGGAAACGGATAAGATTGTTGATAACTTCATGGCTGTAATCAAAAGTCTTTCCACATTATCTGGAAAATCAATCAATTTAACAGTTTCAACAATTCATTTAGCCCCAACAATGGGTCCAAGTGTTAAAGTTGATAAGTCCGATCTGTAAAAATCGAAATCGAGCCTGTCTTTGAAATATTGAAAATAATACTGCCCAAATAATCGGTTCTCAGTATTTTTATGTTGTATTTATTGAAAAGCTCAATAGTTTCTTCATGAGGATGCTTGGACTGATTATCTACACCGACTGAACAGATAGCAATTTCCGGATTTATATATTCAACAAATTTTTCATCACTCGCAGTACGTGAACAATGATGACCAGCTTTTAAAACCTCAATATCTTTAAGCTTACTTCCATATTCTTCAATGAATAATTCCTCTTCCTCTTGCTCTGCATCTCCCATCAACAAAAAATCATAATCGTCATATTTAACCAACGTAATAATCGAACAATTATTTACATTCCTAACCCACCCTTCGCAATTTGGAGCCCAAAGATCTATATTCAATCCATCAATTTCAATGCTTAATTCACGTTTTTCACCTAAGTTTTTGCATTCCATTTTCTCACATTTTTGCTTAAAGCTATCCCAAACTGCATTTTCATAATGTACGTCGTTAATCAATATGTTCTCAAATTCAAATCTATTTGACAAATACCAAAAACCATTTATATGATCAGCATGTGGATGAGTTAAAACAACAAGAGAAAATTCCGAAACGGACTTCATATTCTTACCTACTTGATAAATCGAATTCAAATCAGGCCCCCCATCGATTAGAATGTATTTCCCTTTATTAGTTTTAATTAATATACAATCACCCTGCCCAACATCAAGAAAACTAATTTGCGTTTGAGGTAAATTTATTATTCCCAAAAGAAAAGATGTAACCCAAATAATCAATAAAATTACACTTTTAACTTCATTCATTCCTAGATAACATATAAATTAAACCAAATAGAAAATAATAGATTTTGACAAAATTACTTCCTACATTAACCTCAACAAAACTTATTGGTATTTTATAAATCCAATTTAAGAACTGTTCAATAAATATTAAAATTGGATAACAAAAGTAACTAACCCCCTTAGACACCAAATCAAAGCCTGAAATCAGAGGTAAAAATATACCTAATCCTACCACCAAAGGAACGAAAATTGATAAAATTGAACTTGTTATTATCCCAAAAGGTGAAAATCCACCATAGGCAGATAGTATCATTGGAAAAATCATCATTTGAACAACAATTGGATTAACCAAAAATTCAGAAATTAATTTAGGGAATTTAATTAGTTTTCTTCTAAATGTAGGAGCAAATACTATTATTCCCATTGTTGCAAGCATTGATAATTGAAATCCCTGTAACCTATATATTGATGGATCACCAACCAGCATTAATGAAAAAACAAATATTATCACAATTTCTTTTATTACAGGCCTCCCTAATATTTGCGCTAAATTTATAAAAAGTAACATCATAAAAGCACGATTAAATCCAGTTCCAATATCAGATATAAGACCATAAGTGTATAGAATTACCATAATAGATAATAAAAACCAAATCCGTTTAATAATATTTTTTGATAGTTTACTAATAATTCCGGTAATAACAAATATTTGATGTCCAGAAACTGAAAAAAGATAAGATACTCCAGCATTTCTTATTACTTCTTCCCATACGAAACCTTTAATTCTTTTAATCCCCCACGCCATTCCTAATATAATTGAAGCATAAGGTTCACTAAAGTTAGACTCAACACTTTTTATTATTACTGACTTAAGTTGATATTTTAATTTATTTTTAACTGATTTTTCAACATGCACCTCTCTTCCCATACTAATATATCCTACACCACGAGACTCCAGAGATGACTGATATTGTACATATTGACTCTTATCAATACATGCGTCAGTAGACACGTTATCACCAATATTCAGTTCAGGAAACAACGGAACAAACATTCTAACCCTTTCTTTCAACTTCAACACCTCATCCCCATTTTTGACAGCAACATCTTCAAGATCAAACTGCTGTGTGCTTCCACTAAACTGAACTGTACTCCCAACTACACCAATAACTTCTCCACATTTTCCAGAATAATCAACAACATCTATGGAGTTCTCGTAACAAAGATATGTATTACCAATCCCAATGATTACACCTAAAATCAATACCAAGTAAGGTTTAATCATATACGTATTTTTTCCTTAATCTTATCAAAAGTTGACTCACCTATTCCAGTTATTTCTAACAGTTCTTCAATCTTTTTATAGGGTCTACCATCAATTATTGCCTGGGCAGTTACAGGTCCAATTGAAGGTAGGCTATCTAACTCTGAAAGAGATGCTGTGTTAATATTTACCAGACCACCATTCGGACTGCCAACATCATTCAAATTAACTTGTTCTACAACAACTTCTCCTTTATACGGTACATATATTTTTTGTCCATCTGTTACCTTTTCTGCAAGATTTATATTTTTATCAACATATGATTTGTCATATTCACTTGAAAACCCACCCGCCTCAGAAATGGCATCGTTAACAATACTATCGACTGGCAATGTTATTACTCCAGGAATATTTACAGCACCAGCTACATCAATATAAACATATCGATCTTGTTCAGAAACAGATTCAGTTGTTTCAGAACTTTCATTATTATACAAGGTATTATTAATATCATTAGCACTCCCCCTAGCATTCTGATAAACATAATATATCCCTATTACAACGAACACCCCAACCAGAATGAATATCTTTTTCATTTTATGATATTAATTAATTAAATTTACAAAGACTAATTACTTTTTATAATTTATAAATATTACAATAGTTTGATTATTCCTATTTGACAAAAAGCTAGCAGTAATAATGTCACAATGACCTTTCATCTTTAAAAACAATTGATGCACATATTCAAAATATATGATATATTTAGATAACGCATATAAACTTATATTAATTAAATATGGAAATCACTAATAAATATAACGTTGATTACACTTGGCTTTCACCAAAAGTAAAAGCAGATCGTAGTTATGATTTGTTAAATCCTAATGAAAGAAAGATATATTTCAATAAATTTTTTGGAAAAGAAATAGAGAACATTCGGGAATATATGAAAAAGAGTACTTTCATTTGTTACGCAATGTCGCCCAAAATGGCTGGAAAAGGAACGTTTTTAGGCCTACTCGGAGAGATTGTTGGACAACAATATTTCACGACAATAAGCGTTGGAGATCTTTTTAGAAAAGCAGATGAAGACTACAGAGCAAACGGTAAAGAATCTGAAACTTATAAATATATGGTCAAAAACCATAGAGGTTATGCCAGTCCTGATGAACTTGCTGACTCATTAATAAATAGAAGTACAAAATCAGTAAGTCCAACAGAATTAGCCCTTATACTATTAAAAAAAGAATTTGATAAACTTACTCATCAATCCCTGTTTATTGATGGATTTCCTCGAACAATAGATCAGGTTTCTTATTCTCTTTACATGAGAGATTTGATTGGGTATAGAAATGATCCTGATTATTTTATGTTTATCAATGTTCCAATAAAGCTTATTGATATAAGAATTAAAGATCGCAGAGCTTGTCCTAAATGCGGTAATTCTAAAAATCTTACAACTAACCCATCCTCCATTTGTGATGTTGATGAAGTAACGAATAATACAATAATGTATTGCGACAAACCTGATTGCACAAAAGAAATTATGATTCCAAAGGAGGGCGATCATCTTGGCGTTGATAACATAGCTGATAGAATTAAAAGCGATTTAGAATTAATGAAAATGGCCAGAAACCTATATGGAATACCAAAGATTGAAGTCTTTAACTCTATTCCAATTTCTCAAGTTGATAAATACTTAAACGATTTCGAAGTAACTAAAGAATATTATTTTGAAAAAATTGATGGAAAAATTATTAGAAAAGAAAAGGATCTTATCTTTGAAGAAAACGGTGAAAAATTCGTAAGTTTACTTCCAAGTGCTAATGTCGTACAGATTATCCGTCAGATTAACCAATTTGTACAATAATCACACATGTGTGAAAATATTAAGACAAATTGACCACTATCAGTGAACAGTTTGCTTGCAATTTTGTTTTCACCGTAATAGAATGTAGTAATTGCTCCAACCGATAACCGAAATTTATTTAAGTTTTATTATTTTTTATATGGATGATACTGCCAACAACACAGTTCAAAAACTTAAACTCCTCATCAACAACACAGGGGCACCACAAATGGTAAAAGATTCCCTTCTTCAGGAAATCGACCAAAAAGGCGCAACTCCAGAAGTGATGGATCGAGTTATTCAGTCTTTTGAAACAGAAAAAGATATCTTGGTTTTAACCATTAACTCAGTTACTAACCTCAAGAAACAAGTTACTGAAGGTGGTTCAACTGAACCCACTCAACTAACTACCCCCCCACCGCTCGTCAATCCAACACCACAACCAATTTATTCAAATCCCTCTCAGCTTCTACAACCACAAATGACAACACCAACAACTCCTACTCCAAGTAGTGATGAAGTAAAAAAGAAGCAAGAGGAGTTAGAGAAATTATTAGAAGAACTAAAGGCACTACAAGCCGAGTCCCCAACCGACAATAAAACAAATGTAGCTACTCCAGTTCAACCAACTTTTTAGTAGTTCAAATGTTTTAATTTTTTGAAAGAGGGCGGTGTGAAAACACCGCCCTCTTTCTTTTTATCAACTTAAAGAAATTATCATAAGAAGATTAAAATTTCACCTGATTGATATAATAAAACACTCAACATGACATAACAAAATATCTGATAAAGGTCATTGTGAAAAGTAATTAAGATAAGTATCCACAATTAATCATCTGTGAAAACTTCGGGATTACTATTTGAAGTAAGTGTAATCTTGGGTGCTTTAGGATTTTTCTCAAGCTCTTGAAATTTTGATAAAAATTCCTCACGAGAAAAACTATTTCCTTTCTTTTTAGGTTTCTTCTTTTCTTCTTGAGGCTTTTCCTCTTTAACTTCAACTTCCTCATCTTTCAAATCTTCTTTTTCCAATGGAATATCTTTTTTTATCTTTATCTTTTTCTTCAAACCTTGAAAGAAGTTTTGCTTTTCATGAGCTTTCTTAACCTCTACTTCTTCTTGAATTGGTTCAACTACTAGTTCCGGCACAATCTGTTCAACCTTATCATCAGGCTCAGTTTGCACATTTTCTTCTTCCTTTACAGGTTCTTCTTCATCAACAGGAACTTCTTGTTCCAACACAACATCATCCTTTTCGTATTCAGTTTCTTCTATTTCTTTAGGTTTTATTAACTTCGAAGGCTTTGTATGCTTTGTTTTCACAGGTTTAATACCTGCCAAAAGATCATCAGAATCGCCAACATCAGTTTTCACAAATCCTGTTTTTTCCAATTTGCTTTCTAACATGTTTTTTACTTTATTTTTCATTCCCCTAACCCTAATGATGGAATAAAAAACTCCAATTATAAGTCCTGTCAATACAGATGCAACAGCAACAACAATACTATCTTCATTTGCTTTGATATCTTCAACAAGCCCATGAAAACGCTCAGATAATGTTAATTGATCTATCTCCTCTCCTTGTGAGATTATTGCTGTCTGGTTTTCAGTACAATAAGAAATATTTAAAGCAGTTGACACTGCACTAGAAAACCCATCCTTTTTAACCATCGTTAAAATCTTATAATCAGCACACGCCAATCCCTCAGATAAATTAATCGACCAATTACCATCTTCGTCAACAGGTGTATTTTTGAAAAGAATTTCGTTAGAAGAAATAATCCACATGTCTATACTTGAAAAAGGCAACGCCGTTCCAGCAACGATTACTTCTTCACCTTTTTTAAATATAAGTTTCTGATTTTGAGTACGTGCTTCTCTTGGAATAATTATCAAATTCTTGGTAAATGTTTGAGTAATATCCGATCCATCCACATATTTAAAATCAAGTACGTATTTTCCAACCGACAGTCCTTCAAATTGGTAAGGGCTTTGAATAGCATTGAAGCCTTTTCCATTAACCTGTAATTCTATTGTATTACCTTTAATCGGTGTAAAAGTAACTACAGGAGAAGGTTCACTAGTAATATCTGGAATAACAAGTTTAAGTTCAGCAACAAGTCTTTCAATTCGCTCAGCTTCTCTTTCACGTAAAATTCCATCAGCACTTTCAGCATATACTTTACTTGGTATAAATATAAACAATGCAACTAGAAACAATGACGAAAGTATTGGTAGTAATTTAATTTTCATATCTGTGAGCAGTAATTAAGTAAAATTTGAATTAAAACATATCATATCAGAAAGCTTCCTAAACATCAAAGTTATATTTAAAACTTAAGGGGCTTTCTTGATTTAACCACTTCGTCGAAACTAACTGGTTCTTTATATCGCTTGTCTAATTTTATTTTTTTAAGATCATCTACTCTATCAATCCACAAAATTCCATTTAAATGGTCCAATTCATGATGGATTGTTCTACTAATCATTCCTGAGAAAACGCCTTTTACTTTCTCCCCTTTAGAATTATAATAAATAACCTTTACTTTTTTAGGTCTAAAAGTATTCCCATAATAACCTCTCACACTTAAACAACCATCAAAATCATTTTTTTCCTCAGTACCAACTGGCTTAACAACAGGGTTTATGAAATAATCAACCTTAGAATTCCCATATACCTCACCATTTACCACGAATATTCTTTTGGGAATACCTAGCTGAATTGCCGACAAACCACCTCCATCAAATTTATACATCATTTCTCTAAGATCATTAAGAAATTCCTGAAATTTTAAGGTATTTGTTTCTGAAACATCGACATCCTTTGAAATCATCCTTAGTCTTTTGTCTGGTATTGTAACAATTTCATATTTCATTGTATCTTAGAAAGGTACTTAAGATTAATTATTGTTTTTCAGTTATACGATACTCCATTCTCTTTCCCATCAATAACCTAGTATGAGCATCAAGTGCGGGTAAACTTCCAAAAATAATACCCGTTATTGGCATAAATATGAACTCCAAAAAATATAAGATATATGAAAAGAAACCCCTTTTATTATCAGGACGCTTAGGTTTTAGCTCGGTATCTAAAAGAACAATTCCGAGAAATTGAATAGTTGATATAGTCAAAATTATTGAAATTATTGGGGATAGATTATTACCAAGCACTGTATTAGAAAATGGCTTACTTATAAGAGGTGGAATATTTGCCCCAAAAGCCAACACAAAACCATATAAAGGCCACAAAAAGTGATCAACCGTTGCATTAATTCCCTTTATAAATACTGATATCCAGTCACTAAACTTTCTTCTGGTTGAAATCATATTTTGAATAATCCATGAATCATCAGAAACACCCCATGACCAACGTTTTACCTGTTCATATTGATTTACGAATGATTTCCAATGAGTTGTTGATCCGGCAGCATCCGAAAATATTGATAAAAACAAAGGAACTACTGAAACATCTTTTCCATATTTAAATACCGCTTTAAAATACATATTCCAATCCTCAGGTATTTTATCTTTTGTCCAAAAACCAATATCCTTTATTAGTTTATATGAACCAGAATATGTTGAAACTTGAATCATATTAGGTCTAGAGTGGGTAGCCAACGCAGTACAACTAAATAAAGTATTTGCAACCCTGACATAAAAAGGCACTTCCCAAATGTTATCATAATAGATCATTGATCCATTCCAATATTTTCTATACCTTAACGGATTCTTACAGAATTCATATGTTAGAACTGAGAAGTAATTAGTTGGAAATTGCGAATCGCAATCACAGCTTGTCATGGTTATAAAATCTTCATTCATTTTTTCATTATCTATTTTTTGTTTAGCAACCGTTGCTGCATACCACATATTGGCTGATTTTCCACGAATTTCATCAGTTTTTAACTCATGTACTGTTGTAATAATATCAGCAAAAACACCTTCATACTCTTTTGTTAATTGCGAAGCAATATCTTGACCCGTTGGACATGCCTTTTCTGTAGCAAGCACAACAACAATAGATTTGGTATCACAGTCTTGTTTCGCGAGTCTATCTACAGTAGGTTTAAGAACGGAATATGGCTCTTTTGCAAATGGGATTATTATAAAGTGTTTTATTTTCTTATAATCCCAAATAATATCTGTCTCTTTTTGCTTGTTAAAATGGTTAATTTCTGACTGAATAAGCCAAATAGCAACTCTTTTTTGTATTAACAATATCGGTAGCTCAATCCAATAAGGCAATGTAATAAATCGTTTCTTTTCAAAATTTAATTTTTCGTGTGTTTTTTCAAAAATATCTCTTAGAGACATTGTTGAAATAAAATGGTATTCATTAATTAAAAAGGCAGATATTTCTGATTTACCAGTCAAGGCTTCAGCTCTACCTTTCCAATTAAACAAGCACCATGCCCTAAGCATTATAAAAGATCTAATATAATAATAGTTCATACTTACAGTTTTCAACACCCAATATACATTAAAGAGGATAATAAAATATGCAACAACAATTGGGAAAAAATAACTTCCAACAAAAACACCAATAATTACACTCCATACAAAGAGACCAGGAAGTAAATCTAAAAGCCTAGTAAATGATATTTTTTTCATCTTTTATTGAAGCTATATAATATTTAGAATTATACCAAATTTACTTATCAATTACAAATTGAAAATTAGAGGTTTTTCTGTTAAAATAATGATGTTTTAATTATTATTATTTCGAATGAACAAGATTGTAACAGAGGCAACACAGCAAGAGGTTGAAGAAGTAAAAAGAATTTTCGAAAATCTATCTAAAAGAGTAGCTGATAATGACCCAACCTTTACTGCAAATGAATTTAAAAAGCTCTCAAAATATAGTCAATACATCGAAATAATCAAAAAGATCGAATCCCAAAAAGCTGAAATTGCAAGTTGTAAAAAAGGAATCGCAACAGAAGCTGACCCTACCATGGTCGAAATGTTAAACGAAGAATTGTCAAACATCCAAACAAATATTAAAGACTTGGAAGTAGAATTATTTAGAGCTCTCCATCCACCAGAGGATGAAAAATTTACAAATGCAATAATCGAGATTAGGGCTGGAGCTGGTGGTGATGAAGCCAGCATTTTTGCATCAGATCTTCAAAGAATGTACACACATTTTGCACAACGCAATGGATGGCGAATTACTATTCTTGATAGTAGTGAAAACGAAGCAGGTGGAATAAAGACTGTAGTTATTCTTTTTGAGGGAGATAAAGCTTATAAAAAAATGATCCGAGAATCGGGAGTTCATCGTGTTCAAAGAGTTCCAACTACCGAAAGCTCAGGCAGAATACATACTTCAACGGCATCTGTAGCTGTACTACCGCAAGTTGAAGATATTGAAATAGAAATCCGTCCCCAGGATATTGAGATGGAAACCATGAAAGGGAGTGGCCCTGGAGGACAAAGTGTAAATACAACAAATTCTGCAGTTAGAATGACTCACATTCCTACCGGAACTGTTGTAACCTGTAAAGAAAATAAATCACAAATTCAGAATAGAGAAATGGCTCTTCAGGTTCTAAAATCACGACTTTATCAGGTTGAAAAGGAAAAACAGGAAGCAGAAATTAAAGGACAAAGATCAGATCAAATCGGAAGTAATGAAAGATCCGAAAAAATAAGAACATATAATTATCCTCAAGACAGAATTACTGATCACAGAGTAAAAGAAAGTTGGCACAATATTTCTAAAATAATGGATGGTTTTATTGATGATATCGTAGAATCAGTCTCAGTTTTACCGGTTTAATAAAATATATCACAAATCTATTACTTCCTACTCGTCTTCCCTATTGCCTTTTTTCTATTAAAAAACCAAAGTGAAAATACTCCCGACAAAACAGCAACTACTCCAACAACTTTTGCCGCACCTATTAATTTTCTTTTTAACTTTACGTCAGTTTTAACAATCTGTCCAATTTCCTGAACATATTCTCTTGTAGCTTCAATCTTATCTTTTCTATAAGCTTTTATAATATGACCAGTCCCTTCATTAATAACCATTTTTACTTTCTTTTTTCTATGAGCAAAGTTAGTTATCTGTTCAATTCCATTTCCAACACTTGATATTAGATTAAGATATTCTTCAATGTTTTTTCTTTTCAATATACGCTCTCCAGAAACAGTCTCCAAAAATTTACCAATGACAGGGGTTTCACTATCTTCCTTCCTAGCTCCGATAACCATATCATAATTTCCGTCTTTAAAAGTATTTATAAGATTCATCACATGTTTTTTGTCTAGCTTTGATAAGTCAGCATCGCAGAAAAACAATACGTCACCCTTAGACATTTTAATCCCTTTTACAACATTCCCACCTTTTCCTAGATTTTTTTCATTTCTAAATAGTCTGATTTTTGAACCAAATTCTTGAGCAATTTTATATGATTTATCTGAGGAAGCATCGTCACCCACAATTACTTCGTCTATTTCATCAATAGAAGTAAGAACCGAAAGAACATGTTCAAGCGTCGTTTCATTGTTATATACAGGAACTATACAGGATATTTTCATTTTACAAATTTCTAATTTAATACTGATGGAAATTTACTATACATAATACTCTTATTCTCTCCTTTAATCTTGGGAAGATATGCCCATAACTCCTCAGTAATAAAAGGAATGTATGGATGAAGTAATTGTAGATAAATCCTAATACAATACCACAATGTCCATTGACTAGCTCTTCTACTGTCTACATTATATGCAATCGAATTACCTTCCCTATCTTTAGTATAAAGCCTGTTTTTTACTGCTTCAATATACACATCACAAAAATCGTGCCAGAAAGATTGCTGTAAGTCTAAAGCTACTAGTCCAAACTTGAAATTTTCAATCGCTTTGCCAACTTGAACAGCAAGTTGTTCAACTGCAGTAATCATCTTACTATCAATTTCTTCAAACTTAAGTTTTTCTCTATCAATTTCAGCAATATCCTCAAAATCTGAAACACTATTAAGAATAAATTTAGTAGCATTCCAAATCTTATTTAAAAATTTCCTATAACCTTCTAGTTTCCTTCTGTCGATTCTATAACTGGCCCCAGCTTTATTTCCTGTAATATAGAGTAATCTCAACGCATCTGCGCCATATTCATTTATTAAGTCATCAAAAGGTACAACATTTCCTTTACTTTTTGACATTTTTTGTCCATCAGTTCCTTGCACCATACCATGGAGATAAACATCTTTAAAAGGTATTTCCCCAAAGCGATATAGGGAAAACATTATCATTCTAGAAACCCAAAATTCTAAAATATCATATCCTGTTTCCATTAAATCTGTAGGAAAAAATTTGTCTAGTAAGTTATTTCTTATTAGTGTCGCATATGGCCATTGACCTGAAGAAAACCAGGTATCAAATACATCATCGTCCTGAAACCAATCCTCTCCTGGAGAATCCAATGAAAGTTTAGCAACCCCTTTATTCACAGCATCATTAAAATCACCAACAGCTATATCCCCAATTTTATTAATAATTTTTCCATTTTCATCAGTCATTTCTGTTACAGCACCTTTATACCAAGCGGGAACACGATACCCCCACCATAAAGATCTACTTATTGGCCAATCCCTTAAATTATTCATCCAATGAAGATATCTTTTTTTGAGATACTTCGGATGTATTATAACTTCATCTTTTTCTACCACCTCAATAGCTTTCTGTTTTAAATCATCAACCTTTACAAACCATTGGGAGGACATTATTGGTTCAATAATAGTTTTACATCGTTCACAAACAGAAACAGTATGTTCCATCTCCTCAATACGATCAATAAGTCCTAATTTTTCAAGATCTGATATAACGTTTATTGCACATTCGTTTGTACTCTGTCCTTTATAAATCCCAACAGGCCCAACCATTATTGCATTTTTATCAATAACGTTTATATAATCAATCTTTTTATCAGGATTTATATTATTCCATCTCAACATAATTGCATAATCAGCTGGAGAATGAGCCGGAGTAACCTTAACAGCACCAGTCCCAAATTCTTTGTCAACCATTTCATCAGTTATCACGGGAATTACTCTATCCACCAAAGGAACCATCACTTTTTTACCAATATAATTCTTATATCTTTCGTCTTTTGGATTAACAGCTACGGCAGTATCACCCAACATTGTTTCAGGTCTTGTAGTTGCAACCATTATGTATTCACCCGTCTTAGTACCCTCATCTGACAAAACAGGATATTTTATATACACAAATTTTGTATTGTAATCCTTCTTTTCTGTATCAATATCCGCCAAGGCTGTCTGACAACTTGGACACCAATTAACAATTCTTACACCTTTATAGACGTGCCCATCATTATGCATCATAATAAATGTTTCTAAAACGGTCTTAACAATATCTGGATCAAGAGTAAAAACATTCCTATCATAATCAGCAGAAAGTCCAATTCTTTTTTCATCTTCCATTGCTAGATCCATCATCTTGGTAAAATAAGAATAGGTTTCGTTATAAAATTCATCCCTACTCATGTTCGATTTAGATTTGTTCTGAGGTTTAAAATATTCTCTTAACACAACTATTTCACCCTGTATTCCTGCATGATCTTTTCCTGGTTGAAGCAAAACCATTTTACCCTTCATACGATTATATCTTCCTAACAAATCTTGATATGCATACCCCGAAATATTACCTAAATGAGGACGTCCATATGCATTAGGAGGGGGGTTAATATTGCAATAAGTTTCTTTATTACTTTTTTTCATTTCTTCAACAGATACGACTTTGTCAGCAACCGGATCATACTCGGGCTTGTATAATGAATTATCAAGCCAAAATCTCAATATCTTTTCTTCCGTTTGAATTGGATCATACGGACCTTGAGGAATGTTGGACATATCTAAAACAAATAAAATAAATTTAAAACATTAAAATACAGGAATAATTGAAAAGGTAAGTAATTCTTCATATTCACCTGTTGGCGTATTTGATGAAATTTTAGCAAAAGCCTTTATTCCTAAAACACCATCATACAAAGGATTTCCGGAACTAGTAAAAACTGTCCGCCCACCCGTACTTACAATTCCCCCCGCATAATAACTACTTTCCACATAATCAGATGCAACCAATGTAGGTCCTAAAAGTGTATCTTCAATATCAGAACCAACAATTCCAAAACCTTCACTCCCTGCTAAGTTTGCTCTATAAAAATCAGAAGTTATTGTATATAAAGATTCACTCGAATATAAACCATCATTTTCACCTATTACTGAACCACTAATTCCATTAAGAGCATTTGTCCCATATGAAAGCCAAATAAGTTTATTGGCTGTTTCAACTGACGTTGAGCTTAAATAATTGAAATTAATAGTATGGATTGGACTTGAATCCTCACCATATGTTGCACCAACATTTAACGACATTCTCAATGTGGGTTGAGCCGTTATGGCTGACTTCGAAGGACCGAATGCAGATTGGGTAAAATCACCTTGTAAAGCACTGATTCGCACAAAGTACTCAGTTCCTGGCGTCAGCCCTAAAATATTGTAAACATCTGTTACATTTTCCCAATCAGTCTTTGTTAAAAAATCATCTATTGAAAGATTTGAAGGCGATTTAATTGTTCTTGTGTTACCATCAATATATCCGTAGTAACTCCAATCTGATGTTGTAGTGATTTGAATAGCATAAAGAGTATCAGATGGATTATTCTGCACATCAATCTCAATTCTCGCTCTGTCATAACACCCCCCTTCTCCACACAGTCTAACCATACCCAAAGGTTCACCACTTTCACCAGTAGCAATTGCAGAATGCTCACACTCAGTCATCTCTCCCTCTCCGTTAAAATAATCAGTATCAGTTTCAAAACAACTAACAATTGGGACATTCACATTTAATATTTCTGTAATGCCCGTTCCCATTTGGTAGCTTAGAGAATTGAGTTTTTCATTATTTAATGAATCCCCAATAAAAGGCATAATACTAAAATTACCACTGTCTGCTTCCATGCCCGCACCACCTTGAGTCCCAACAGCAAGACCATCAATCTTGTAGTTCCCCGAATCTGACTCTAAACTTTCAGCATAAACAAAAGAATCTACAGCAAACAACAAAAACAATGAAAACAATGCTATGAATGTAATTTTAATCAATTTCATTTCTTCGTTACACAATTTAATTCTAGTCTATACGTTTACTTCTAATAGTAACTTGACCAACTACAGGAAGTTCCTCCTTAGTTAATTTGCTACTATCAAGCTCACATATTTCATCAACAATTTCTTTCCCATCAGTTACAATACCAAAGACTGTAAATTTACCCTGCAAAGAACTTAATTTTGAGTCAGAGACATCTTTACAAACGATGAAATACTGACTCCCATTTGTGTCTTTGTTGTTTTCGTTTGCATAAACAACGCTGTATTTCTGAATTCCTAAAAATTCACTTATCTCATCTTGAAAACGATAACCAGGTCCTCCTGAACCATCTCCTATCGGATCTCCTGATTGAAACAGAGCCTTATTTTCAATATAAAAAATCGGTAAATTATTATAAAAGCCTTCGTTAGCCAAAAATACGAAGTTATTAACCGCCAAGGGAGTATCTTGCTCAAAAAGATCTATAGTTATCGTGCCCTTTTGGAAAATATAAACCCTAGCTTCATAATCTATATTTTCTTTTAAAGTTTTGGCTGGATATTTTTCATAAGTTTTAGTAGAAGAACCATTATCATTTGGATCAAATCCAGTCCTTCCTAACGTGAAACTGCCTGAAAGGGCCATAAATATCAATAATATTACTGCCCCACCAACAAGAAGTATTACTTTCTTATGTTGATCAAAAAATTTTGCCATCTTTTATAATTCAAAATAATTAATAAACGATAGATTTTACATTAAACACACAATTAACTCAACCTATTAGTTCAACAATAATTTCCACTCTCCCTTATCATATAAATAAGTTTTACCATCTGAGGTATTTTGATAAACATAACCGTCTTTTGCATCGGAAGGAGCAACAGAATACACTCCTGTCCAAACCATTACTGGATTTCCTTCAACACCTAAACTATCAAATTCTGCATCAACACCCACTAATTTACCTCCTACTGTTAAGTTACCATCTATCTTTACATCCTTGTAAACTTCCAAACTCTCATTTATTATC
>ENA-UOWE01002998-UOWE01002998.1-activated-sludge-metagenome-genome-assembly--contig:-NODE-2998-length-17866-cov-4.898321_pt1 | contig 17866 bp, 18 predicted proteins | sample MGYA00249841_ERZ761562 | MGnify/ENA primary metagenome ERZ761562 (study PRJEB28883, sample SAMN05720200) | activated sludge metagenome | isolation source: Anaerobic digester | place: Japan... | reverse complement strand
GTACTCATAAAAACGAATTGTTTCACACCATGTTCTTTGGCTCTTAAAGCAACCTGATAAGCCAAATTACGGTTTATTTTAAAATATTGTTCTTCTGGAGCTCCTTTCATTTGGTGAACAAGTGCTGCAAGATGTAAAACAGAATCAATACCAATGAAATCAAGATTTTCTATTCTTAGAGTTAAAAGGTCAATTTCATGAATTGTAAAGTCATGATTTTTCTTTATAAAATTAGTTCCTACAAAACCCGAGGAACCAGTGATGGCAATTGTTATCATTTTAGTCTTTTTGCATTTTGAAGGGCTTCTATATTAATTTTTATTCTATCTGCATCGCAGAGCCAACCCCATTTGTTAAAATATTTTATTGCAGATCTAATAAATATTTTTAGTAATCTAAAACTTTTATTAGCACCACGACCATATTCATGATATATGTGAATATTTGGCAAATATATATTTTTAGCAATTTTATAAGCTCTCCTAGAAATATCAAAATCCTCAAAATACATAAAGAAACGTTCATCATATCCTCCAATTTTCTCTAAAACATCAACTCTAAAAAGAGAAAAACATCCTGATACAATGGGAACTTTAACTGGAAGTTCCTCTTTAAGGAAACGATATTCATAATTATTCATAGTATTTTTAAATAAATACGAGGTTAAGGGAATTTTTCTTATAAAAAGGTGAAAAGGTGAAGGTAACAGTTTGGGTAAATACTGAACATTTCCGTTTGGGAATAAAACTTTAGGCATTAATAAGCCAACATCAGGGTTAAGTTCTAAATACTCCAATGCGTTGTTTAAAATAATCGAGTCAAAAAATACATCAGGGTTTAAAACAAGATGATATTTAGCTTTCATCTCAATAGATTTTTTAATGGCAATATTATGAGCTGCTCCAAAACCAGGATTTGCTGGGTTATGTATATATTCAAACCCAAAACTTATAATTTCTTTAGACAATTCATTTTCTTTTGAATTATCTATAATCATAACCTTTTTTGGTGTTTTTATTTCTATAATACTATTAAATGTGGCTAATAGATTATTTAAAGTATGTTTATATATTACAACAGAGATAACAATCATACATGTTTTCTTAAAATTATTAATGGAATATATTTTAAACAATTAAATCTAAAGGAAATTTTTTTTAAAATACCATATTTACTTTGACCTCCAGTAAATGAGGTTACATTATCATGTCTGCGATAACATATTAGTTTTTCATTTAAAAAATAAGGTTTAAATTTTAGTTCTGCAACAAACCCTATCCACACATCATGTAAAGGAATGTCTTTCGGGAATGGGAGAATTATCTTTAATAATTCCCTTTTGAAAGCCATACAACAACCAATATAACTATTTTTCTTCAAATTATAGAATAACCCTTTTTTTGATTGGTTTAATTCAAAAAAAGAATTGTACAGTAATATGCCATTTTTATCAATCAGTTCGCAATCAGAAAGCACTAAATCATATTTTTTTATATATTCTATTGTCAGACTAATTTTGTTTGGCTTCCAGATATCATCTTGATCAGAAAGAAAAATATAATCTCCTTTGGCATGTTTTAAGGCATTTTCAAAATTGGAAATTGCAGGATGCGCCCTTTTTACTTTTTTATTTTGGTTGAAAATAAGTTTTATCCTGTTATCTTTAAATTCATTGATTATAGCTACAGTAGTATCGTTAGATTTATCATCAGATATTATTAATTCATCATCAAAGCTTAATTGCGGCAATATTGAATCAATCTGCTCCCTTAAAAAAACTTCACCATTATATGTAGCCATACATACTGAAATCATCTATAATTTTATTTTTGAAAAAGAGATTAATAGTTTTAAATAGAAAAATTTGAAGTAATTAATGTTAAGATCTAACACTTTTAACATTTTTAATACTTTGATATTTTGTTTCAATATTTCAATAGAGAAAATACGTTTCAAGTAATATTTGAAATTAGTTTCTTTTGCTCCAACTTCATTGTAATTGTGCTGTCTATATAAAATGGAAGGCTCACTTAAATAAGCAATATGTCCATAAATGGAGATTTTTAGCGCTATCCAGTGGTCATGCATTAGGGCTTTTTCTGGAAAGGGTAAAACAAAATTCTTAGCAATATTATTTATCATTACCGTGCAGCCAACAACCGGATTATTAATAGCTAACCTGTAAGTATCTCTAACATTCTTAGGATTAATCTTTGAATAATTCCAAAATGATTTATGCAATATTTTTAAATGATTATTTACTACAATCAAATCGGTACAGATTAGAACAGGCAGATTAGGCTTCTCTTTTTCAACCTCAATCATTTTAATTAAAGTCTTTTCAATTTTATTGGGAAGCCAATAATCATCCTGATCACAAAACATTATATATTTAGCATTGCTATATTTGAGCAATGCTTCAAAACTATTTTTGGGCTTTAATCTTACCAAATCATTATTTATAATACAAATTTTTAAAGGATATTTATTTATATATTCGTTTATGATTTTAACTGTATTGTCATCAGAACAATCATCGCGAATGATAATTTTAAAATCTTTAAACGACTGGCTAAGGATAGAATCTAGTAATTCAGTAATATATTTCTCACCATTATAGGTTGAAATTAGAATATCAACTTTTTCCATGATTGAATGATGCAATTTTTTTTTGGAAAATAAAAATTATAAAGTATGTTAGAATGAGAATAACTGGCAGAATAAAAATTAAATTAAATATTCTACCAACAAAATATGGTTGATCCTGAGGTAAATAAATTAAGTTTATCCCTATACAGCAATAAAACAGAGCATTTATAATATTTTTTTTCATAACATAAAACAGCTTGTTTCGTAAAAAACTCATAAGAACCCCAATAATAAAAGGATATAAAAATTGTCCAATAATTCCAAAGAATAAAATACCTATTAAGTTATACCTTGGATTAGGTCCCGAAGTTGCACTATCCGGGTAATGATATAATTGCAACTCTCTTCCAATATCTTTGGGTAAATCAGAATATTGCGCTAATCTGAGAGTACCAATAGGCTCCTTAAAAATATACAATAAAGGATTTGAACTATCCAAATGTTTAATGACTTCACCTGGAAAAGCCTGAAAATATGTATCGCCAGCAGCTAATAATCTTTGTCCCATAGGTATAAGAGGATTGACCTCTTTAGCATGATAAACAAATATAAAAGCTATGTATATGACTATTAATGAAAAAATAATTGCAAAAAGGAAAATTTTATTTGAATAATTAATGAGTTTTTTATTAATCTTAAAAAATTCAGAGTTTTCAAATCTTAAAAAATAAATACGCAAAAAAAAGATATAAAAGACAACATATAATATACTGGTTTTACTTCCTGATAACATCAATGAAATGACACAAAATATTAAGGTAAAGTATAAATAAATTCCATCAATTAAGGATTTTTTCGTATAGAATAATTTATAGAATAATAGAAAAAAAGTTATATGACCAGTAACTTCAACAATCCTCCCAACAATTCCAAAACCTCCAGAATTAGCATATACATCTAATCGGCTTTCCATTAATATTGGAATTCCTCTGACATAATAAGTCAACAATTGAAGAATAACATATATTATACTTGAGAGATAAAAAAGAACATTAATTATGCTTTTCTCTTTAGGAGTAATAGTAAATAGCGTTGTTTCATCTTTTATTTGAGTCAGGGCTTTAAAATTGATAGGCTTAAAGAGCATGAACCCTAAAATAAAAGCAATCTCGGTAACTAAATATCTATAAAAGTAGTAAGGTTTGATTTGATTTTGTATAAAAAGTATAAAAACAACAGTAGTTGCAAAAGCGCAGAAAACAATAATTAGAAATAATGGATCTAAAATGGATTCAATATAAGCTCTATAAACAAAATAGTATAGTATTAAGCTTAATACAGAACAAATTATGACTGTTGACAGATTATTGAATGCAAATAGAAAAAATTCTTCGTAGCTCATATATTCTAATTAATTGATACTAAGAACTTTTTTAAACAATTTGAAATAAGCATAAGGAGAGAATATCCGTAATGATTGCAAGGTATTACTTAACAATTTATTTGATATAGACTTAGCTTTAAAAAAAACAAATAAGTCAAATGCTAAAAAAGGATTATAAAAAAATATTGAAGGTAAATTGTAATACTTAAATATAAGATAATTATTTTTAAAATAAGAAGTAGATCTTTTCGATTGTGAAATAGAATTATCATTAACCCGATATTTAACTGTATCATTTTCAAAAAAATGAAGTTTATATCCGTTTTTTGTTGCTTTTAACCACATAGGATAATCTTCGAGAAGCTTAATCCTTTCATCATATTTTCCCAATTTGAAAAGTGATGTTTTTTTAATAAAATTAGTAGGTGCAGGAATGCAATTTAATTTTGTTACGAGGTATTTGTATTGCTGCTTGACATTTAAATAAAAAAAATCATAATTGAAAGACTTTTCTATTTGTTTGTTAATCTCATTTGTGCTACCAAAACATTGTACTTTTGAAAATAGAAAAGAAACTTCAGGATTTTGAAAAACAAACCTCATGTTGTTTTCAATACAATCAAATAGAAGCAAGTCATCTCCAGCAATAATTTTAACCCATTCCCCTATGGCTTGATCCAATCCTCTATTGCAGTTGGCCGGTATTCCAGTATTCTGGGGAGATGTAATTAAAATAGCTCTTTGAAAATCACGCTCATTTTTTTTTATCCAATTTTGTACAATTTCAATGGTGTTATCTTTTGATGAATCATCTGTAACAATCAATTCAATGTTTTTATAAGATTGATTCTTAATACTCTCAAGGGTTTCTACTACGAAATCAGCAGAATTATAAGTTATTACTATTACTGAGACTAATGAATTCATAATCTTATTTTACGGTTTAAACTTCAATAGGGTTTTAAAAAAGAATTCTTCTATTAAACAAAATTCATTTATCTTCAAAACTTTGGAGATAAATAAATAAGATGAAACACCAAGAATTGCTCCTGAAAATAATTTTAATACCATAGAATCCATAAAATAACAAAAGAAAAAAACAATAGCAGCCATTAATAAAGTAGCAAGCATAATTTTACTTATTTCCTTTAATTGAGAAACTGCTCCAAAATTAAAGAACTTTCCCGGATAGTAAGTGTTAATAAAAAAAGCGATGAAAGAATCAATCAAGCTTCCTATCACAACAGCTTTTATCCCTAATGGCAAAGCAATAACCAAAATTGCAACCATAATAGGAATTTTAAGAATATCAAGTTTCAAAAATAAATCCGAACGGCCTAAAACATTAAGAATATTCATGTTCAAGGTACTAATAGGAGTAAAAATTCTTGCAAAACAAAGCCACTGCAAAATAGGAATTGTAAGTAACCATTTGTCCGTTAACAAGATTCTTATAAATGGATCAGCAAGTAAAGCTAAAAGAGTCATAAGTGGAAAGATTATAAACGCAGATAATCTTACAAATTTTTTATAAACAGCAAATAATTTTTCTTTATCATCTTGCAATGATGATAAAACCGGGAATGATACATTTTGTAAAATGCTTGTAATGGTGCCAGATGAAAATTCAGAAAACTGCACTCCTCGTGTATAGTATCCTAGTGTACTCGCAGAAAAAAATTTACCGATTAATAAAGTATATATGTTTTGAAAAAATGTAGCAATCACACCAGCGCCTAATAATTTGGAACCAAAATGGAATAACTCTTTAAAAGAAGCAAACGAAAAAACAAATAAAGGAGTCCATCTACTAAAGATCCAGAAAAGTAATGCAACTATAAATGCTTTTGTTAATGTTTGAATAACTAATGACCATACTCCAAATCCTGAATAAGCAGCAATGATTCCTATAGTCCCGCTTATAATAACCGCAATAAAATTAATCAAGGCCATTTTTTTAAATTCTAAACCTATAGCAAACTTTGCAGTTTGAACCACAGAAAATGAATTTATAATAATACTAAGAGCCAAGACTCGAGTAAGTATAGTTAAAGTTGGAATATTATAAAATTGAGAAATTAATGGAGCTGTAAAAAAAAGGATGAAGTACAAGATGATGCTAAAGAGCAAATTGAAATAAAAAACAGTAGAAAAATCAACATCATTTCTGTTTTTCTTTTGAATAAGAGCTTTACCAAAACCACTATCAATTAACAATTGAGCTAAAACAATGAAAATAGTAAGCATACCTATAAGCCCGAAATCTGAAGGAGATAAAATCCGGGCTATTATAATACCAAGTAGAAATTGAATACCTTGTACAGCAAATTTGTCAATTGCATTCCATAATATTCCTGTTGCCGTCTTGTGTTTTAACGTGGACATTAATTCTCTTGGTTTAGCATCTAAAAAAATATGAAATATTTAAGGTCTTACAAATATCTTCCATAATATTTTCAGAGGCACATTTATTGTTTAGTGGAGAAAGGAATTGTTTGACAAAGGCTTCGCGGTTTATTTTTAATTCATCGGTTTCTTTTAAAACGACATTATCTATGAAATTAATAACGTCATCTTTACTATAAGCTTTATAATGGCAATCTAATGCTTGCTTGCCTATTTCGCCTAAACCATCTTTGATTTTTATGTTTCTAATTTGGTATAATGCAGGTTTATTAACACACAAATATTCAACTAAAAAAGAGCCACTGTCATGAATTATTGCATCTGATGTTAAAAATAAATCGATATAATCAGATTCATTAACATGTCCATTTGGCATATTTCCCCAAATATGATAATATTCATCTGTTTTTTCGACTCCCCATGAGGGGGTTTTATATAATTTTGGTTTTAACAATGGATGTGGCTTAAATGAAATTTCTAAGTGATTCTGGAAGGCTTTTGCAAGTTCAATCATAATAGGAGCATACTCAAGAAAATTAGAATAATTATAGATATTCTCTTCAGGTTCTATTGTATGGTGTGGAGCCCAAATGATTCTTTTTTTATTGGAAGTTTTCCAACTACTTGGCAAAATTGGAATTTTTGGGAACAACAATTCATCAATTCCAGGATAACCTAAAGGTTTAACATTTATTCCGTTTACATCAGAATATTTACATGCCAATTTTTTATGAAATTCAGATTCTACTACATAACAAAATACAAGGTTATGCATTTTCTGATTGAAATTTAACTCATGTCGTTCCTCATGATTGTAAGCATAAGGAATATAATAAGTGAGATAATTGGTTAGTTTGTTAACAAAATATTCTGGTTTTGTTAGACCAGAGTATGGGTTAGTAAACATAATCAAGTCAGGTTTCATTTCTTTAATGCTTATCCATGATGATAAAGATTCATTATAGGATTTTAAAACATTGTATCCTTTTTCTTTAAAAAAAGAAAAGGTTGAATTCATGTCTTTAATCATTGTGTCATTATCAAAACCAATATTGGGAATAACTAATACGATTGGATTAAAAGCTTTATGATTTTTCATAAGCTTATATAAAACCTCATATTTCCATACCGAATGGTGAATTACCAAAAATAATACATTTAAAACCCTATCAACTTTTTTAAGATGTTTAACTTTATATCTATATTTAAAATAGATGATGTAATAAAATGGTAAATAAGACTTTCTTTTAACTTTCTTTAGAAAAAGTAGTATTTTTGAATTATTGCCGAATACTTTTTGAATTATTTGTTTTAAAAATAGATACATAGAACTTAAAATGAATTTAGGCATTCCACTACATAGGAGTATTCTTCCTTGGTCAGAACAGGACTCATAGGTAAACTTAAAACTTCTGAATGTATTTTTTCAGTAACAGGAAGTGATAGATTGTTCCATTTTTGATAAGCCAATTGTTTATGGGGAGGAGTTGGGTAATGTATTAAAGTTTGTATTCCTTTTTCAGTCAAGTAGCTCTGAAGTTTTTCTCTTTCTTCACATCGAATTACAAACAAATGCCAAACATGTGATTTATAATCGATTGCCGAACCATAAATCTTGGGTAAAATTATCTTTTCATTTTTAATGTTTTTAAGATAATAATCGGCTATTATTCTTCTGCTACATGTATCATGTTCAAGATTTTTTAGCTTTACATCAAGCACGGCCGCTTGTATTTCATCAAGTCTCGAATTAACTCCTTGTTGTTCATGAACATATTTAACAGTAGAACCATAGTTTGCAATAGATCTTATCAAGTTTGCTAAGTTTTCATCATTTGTGGTTACTGCGCCTGCATCTCCAAGTGCCCCTAAGTTTTTACCAGGATAAAAGCTAAAACCTGAAGCATTTCCTATGTTTCCAGCACGTTTATTGTTAAATTCACAAATAGCTCCATGCGCTTGGGCTGAATCTTCTATAAGCAATAAATTGTGTTTCTTAACAATTTCTTCAATTTTTGGAGTTAATGATATTTGTCCGTATAAATGAACTATTATAATTGCTTTGGTTCTTTTTGTAATCTTTTCTTCAATCAGCATTGGGTTGATATTGAAAGTTTCAATATCAGGCTCCACCAAAACAGGAGTGAGTTTAACTTGTGAAATGGCTAAAATAGTAGCAATATATGTATTGGCAGGTACAATAATTTCATCGCCTTCATTTAACTTACCTTGTTCAAGGTAAGCCTTCAAAATTAAAATTAAAGCATCTAATCCATTTGCAACACCAATGCAGTGTTTTGTTTGACAAAAAGAAGAAAAATGCTGTTCAAAATTTTTCAACTCATTTCCTAATAAATACCATCCTGAATCAAGCACCCTATTAATAGAATCTTTTATTTCTAAATCGTACTTTTTATTTATTTCTTTTAAATCTAAAAATTTTATCATAGTCAATTAATTGATCATTCTTACAAATTTTGCAGGATTACCTAACCAAAGTTGTCCAGCTGGAATGTCTTTTGTTACTACGCTACCTGCTCCTACCATAGCATTTTCACCAATGGTAACACCTCCAAGTATGATAGCTCCGGCACCAATAGAAGCAAATTTTTTAATAGTTGATCTTTGTAATATAAAAGCTTGTTTGGCTCTTGGATATTTGTCATTTGTAAATGTTACATTAGGACCAATTTGAACGTTATCTTCAATAGTAATTCCATCCCAAAGGTAAACTCCACATTTTATAGTAACATTATTGCCAATTACCACATCATTTTCAATGAAACAATGGCTACAAATATTACAATTATTGCCAATTTTAGCTTTAGGTAATACGACTACATATTGCCAAATATTGGTGTTTTCACCTATTTTATCTGTTTGTACATCAGAGGATGGATGAATCATATTTGTATTTTTTAAAAACATCATAATCTCTTATATAATCTTCTTCATCATATCTCTTTGAAGCAAGAACCATACATATAGCTCCTGACGAAAAATTAATCAGTTCTCTCCAAATTCCGGGAACTATCATTAAACCAAAATAAGGTCTATTTAAATGAATTATTTTTTTGCTGCGTCCGTCATCAACAACAACATCAAAGCTTCCACTTGCTGCAACAATAAGTTGTCGTAAATTTTTATGTGCATGTCCACCTCTTTCCTGACCTCCAGGAACATCATAGAGATAATAAACTCTTTCTATACCAAAAGGAATATGCACATTTTCTTCAATGGAAGTGATATTTCCAGCTCGATTATGAATCCTAGATAATTCAATTACAGAGCAATCATATACGGTAGATTTATTAATCATTTTTCAATAATTTATATTGCTCATAATCACGAATATAATCTTCTGAATTATAAAGCTCAGATGATAGTACCAGACATAATGAGTTAGTTGAAAAATTCTCTAATGATCTCCAGTTCATCCGAGGGATATATATACCGTAATAGCTTCTATTTAAATTTATTGTTTTCAATTCATACCCATTGTCTAAAACCACATCAAAGCTTCCAGATAAAGCAACTATAAATTCGTCTGCATTTTTAAATGCATGTCCACCTCTTTTTTGCCCGCCTGGCACATCATATATCCAATAAACTCGCTTTATTGTAAACGGGATATGATTATTTTCTTCAATAAATGATAGATTACCTCTTTCATCTTCAATCTTAGGAAGATTAATAATCATTTCCATCATTGTTTAAATTAAATAAAAAAATATAAATCTTTCTAAAACTCAAAATTAATAGACTAATTATAATACCAATAACAACCATAGTAAATACAGTTGCAATTGTTTTAGGACTGCTTTTGGATATAGGCACTTTGGCAGGTTCAATTATTTTAAAAACAGGTGTATTTTCCTTGACTTTCAGTTTTGCTTGTTCAACTTGTATAGATAAATTATTATATACATTAAAAGCTATATCGTAGTTTGATTGAAGAAACTGTTCCGAAGATTGCACAGACGCTAAAATAATATTTTTATTTTTGTCTCTATATGTAGCTAATGCGTATTGAGCTTCTTTTAATTTTTTTTCTGCTTCGAATTGTCTTTCAAGTAAAAAATCAAGATTGTTTTTTTGTTTTTGTGTTTTATAATCAACAATATAAAAGGTCAATTGATTGAGAATAGTATCAATTAAATTTGCAGCAAGCTGCGGATCTTGCATTTTCACCTTTATTTTAATAGTATTTTCATTTTCTCCTTCTTCAGCACTAATTCTATTTTTCAAAGAATTAATCAAATTATTTTCATGTCTTGATAAATTATAAGGGATTTGCTTAGCAATAGTTGATTTAGATTTTTTTTCATTATACGAAAAAATCTTGTTAGGTAATCCTATTGAATAATCTATTATAACAGAAAGAGGTTTATCTTGGATTTTTTCCTCGAAATAATACTTCAAAGTATTATTAGAATCTGGCTGGGATTTTTCTATTTTGCTATTTAAAATATCAATTAAAAATGGAGTACTTGCAATTATTGTTGGATATAAATCTTGAGGTAAAATCTCTGTATTCGAACTTTTTAATCCAGATAGGCCTGCTAATCCTCCAAATTGCTGCATGATGCCGCTCATGTTACTATTATCTTTGGATTCAACTAATACAGTTATTTCTGATTCATATTCTTTTGGAGTAAAAAAAAGGAATACAATCCCAATAAATACGCAAACTGTAATAGTTTTAAGAATAAAAAATCTTTTTGACCAAATTTTCAGAAAGATGTCTATAAAATCAATTTCGTCGTTATTTCTAATTTTCATTGATAGAGAATTTCATTAAATACTTTGGAAAAGTTTCTTTTTAAATTCAAGGCACATTTCAATGCCTTTTTCCAGCGATACTTTTGGAGTCCAAGCTGTTTTGGCTCTTATTTTATCTGTATTAAGTAGCCTGCGGACAGGATCAGCGCTCCTTACTCCTTGATATTTAATTTCTAGATTGCTAATATTCATTTTTGATGCAATAAGCTTTACTAAATCTACAATAGCAATTTCTTCTTCTGTGCCAATATTGTATATAGTTCCATCAAGGCATTCTTTTGCTTCAAGAAGACTGATTACTCCGCTACAACTATCATAATTATGTAAGAATGTCCTAAAGGTATTTTTAGCATTTTCAAACAAAGTTATAGTATTTGATTTCATTAAACTGTCAATTGTATAAGGAATGATGTGTTCAGCAAAAAGCTCATCATTGCTGTAAACATTAGCAAACCTAATGGAACATCCTTTAATTAGATTTTTATCTATGGCTTCTTTCATAAAGAACTCAGTCATCAATTTGCCGGTAGCATAGCTTGTTCGCTGACTGCTTTCAGCAGTTACTAAGGCTAAAACATCATCTTCTTTAACTCCCCCTTCTTTGTATGAGTTCATTGAATATACTTCAGAAGTACTGCAATTAATAAACCTAGAGGCTTTCAGCCTTATTGCCAAATCAAGAAACTTCTTCATCCCGAGAACATTCGTTTGAAATGTACTTTCAGGAGAATAAAAATACTTTGTATGAACAACAGCTGCATAATTAATAAAGTACAAATCCTTACCTGTAGATTTCTCGAGTACGAATTTTTCAAGTGAATTCATATGAGCATCATTGTTGATGTCATACTCGAAAAAAAACAGATTTTTATGATCCTTGGATTCGTTTAATGAATCTATTGAGCTTGCGAAAAAATTATCAAAAGCTATTATAATGTAATCCTTTTTTAGTAATTGTTTTACCGTTTCGCAGCCACTCATTCCGGTAGCTCCACTAATAACTACAACTTTATTCATATACCTTCTGATAATCTGTTTTTATAAAATTCGTCAATTTCGTTTGAAAAATAAAGTTTTTCATTCTCAAAATCATACGGAACCTTAATAAATGAAATTGATTCTCTTTCTAAGTCCATTTCAACATATTGAGCCATATTATTATGATTTCTTGGCTGGCCTACAGACCCAGGATTTAAAAAGGTTACACGTTTCTGATTTCTTTTCGAAGGGTTGTTATCATTATAGTACATATCTATTAAATGAGGCACATGCGTATGACCAGAAATTACAAAATCATAGCTTTTGTAAGTTTCCTTTTTCATTTCTTCATAATTCATTTTTCCCCAAAAAACATCAGAAAAATCTCCATGAATGAAGAGGATTTTTTTATCATATAATATTAATTCAACAGGAGCATAAGACAATGATGACAAAAAAATATTTGACTTATTATTCAAAATAGACTTTGTATAAAGCAAAGATTGCCGTCCTCTGTCGGTAGCAAATTTTGCTAAATCGTTTTTCATTAAAGAATTTTCATGATTTCCGGCAAGTTTTACCAATGGGTTAATTTGATTTAACTCCATTATTACTTCATTGGGTCGCGGGCCGTAATCAATATAATCTCCCAAAAGGCAATATTCAACCTGCTGTTTTTCTAAATTTTCTCTTACAGCTTTTAAAGCATTTAGGTTAGCATGGATATCTGAGAGAAGAACTAATTTCATGATTTAGCCTTTTCAATTACATTTTTAATTAGTTGATCAGCAATGGTATTACTTTCATCAAGATGCACTTTTTTGGGCAAGGTATAGTTGAAAGCCGCCTGGGTTTTACTAATCAACTCATCGGTATAAACTAAGTAACCGTCTTCAACTTCTTCAATTCCGTCTTGGTAAATTGAGTTTTTGTTTACCTTAGTCATTTCATCTTTTGAAAAGTAAGTTTCGAAAATAGAAATGGGTTCTGATTTTTTAAAATTAATGCAGACCGGATAACCTCCTAAAAGACCAAATACTCCCGGGCTATGAAATTTTTCAATGGTATTATTTTGAGCTGCAGTAATAATCTTTTTAATAATTTCAAAATTACTACTGGCATTCATCATGTTTCGTTTTTCATCAGTAGGCATATCAATAGCACACATGCTGTAAATTTTTGTTTCATCAATATTAACCGGGCTTCCTTTGTATATTACTTTTAAAAGTGGGTTAATATTATTTGTGATACCTTCCTTACTGATAAGTACATCATGAAAATGGCTTGTTGCTATTGTTACGTCAATATTTTCTATATCATTAATTTTATAAGTATCTGCAAATGCAAACTTAATACGTGGGACCAAATGATTTAAATTACCACTCCCAAAATCTGGGTAAAACTTGTTAGCTGTTTTAAGCCACCTGTTAGTGGCATCGGAGTATGAAGTGTTTATAACAATAGAATTTGGACTCGCTTGTTCAACAGCTTTCATTATGTTCTTAATATACTTTATTGATAAAGGAGACCAAATACCATAAGCTCTTAATGATTTCCAAGAGATTGATCCATACTTCAAATGACTGTATGCACGACTCGAATTAACAATAAAGTCAGGTTTAATATTGTTAAGAATCGAGCTTAGCTGTTCGACATTATTTAGATCGGCTTCTCGAATGGAGATTTTGGCTGAACGCCCATTTCTAATACAAGAAGCAATTTTACATATATTAACATCAGATATCATTTTACTTGTAGAACGACCTACTACTGTAATATTGATATTTTTTTCTTCAGCCAAGTAATTAAGTAAATAATTACCAACACTTCCTAGTCCAAAGATTAGAATTTCAATACTTTGGTTATTGTCAATTTTGTCTTTTAAAGAATTTAGTTTGCTGTTTATAGAATTCATTTTAATATTTTTAAAGCCAATCTATAATCTTCTACAGTATTACAATTATACCAAAAATTAAATTTCACTATCTCAATATCCGAAAAGGCAAAATCGTTAAAATACTTTCCAATAATATTAAGGTTTGTATCGAAATAATCTGTTTCATTTTGAGCAGAAATAATCTGTGCAAGTTTATTATTATTTATAAACTTCCAAGCTTGACCAGAATTGAATATTGCCAAAAAAGGTTCTTGAATATGAAGAAATTTGTGTGATACATCATACAAATATTTTAACTTTTCATATATATCCAAATAACACACTACCGATTTTTTAGCAAAAATAGTCTCATTTGAAGTTGTTATTACATCTTTTGGAGAATAAGCAATTTTTTCAAAGCTCTGTTCATCAACAATCAAATCTCCTTCGAAAAAAACGACTTCATTATAATCTTTAGCTTCCAATAACCCTAAATACAAACTATAATTACTTCCATAATAATCATATTTAAGGTTGTTAATTAACTTGATTTTCTCAGAATTATATTTCTTTATATTAATAGCAAGTTCCTCAAATTTGTATCCTCCAACAATAATAATTTTATCAAATTTAGTATTTTGTCCATAAATTATTAACTTATCAAGTATAGAGTCGTTCCCATTCTCAGTATAGATGCATTTTAAAACATCTTTTTGAATGCTTTTTCCAAATCTGGATGAAAGACCAGCTACAGTGATTATAAGTGCTCTCAATTTAAAAATTTTATAAGTCTTTCAGCAACTTCAAAAGGCTTCACTTTAGGTCTACCTAAATCTTTTTTGGATCCTTTTGCAATTCTTAAAGTAATAAAGGTTAATACTTTTCTTGATTTCCATTCTTTAATAAATTTTTCTAACTCATATAAATCGTGTGCATACAATGAAACCGGGTAACCTACAGATGCTGCAATCTCTACATAATCAACATTGTGAGAAACAGTTGCTTGTCCTCCGGTTGAATCATGTGTATTATTGTCCAATAAAATGTGTAACATGTTTTTAGGATGATAATACGCATTTGTAGCTAAAGATCCCATCCGCATTAACAAAGACCCATCTCCATCGATAGCAATTATATCTTTATCTTTTTTTACATCTGCCAATCCTAATCCTAATGAAGAAATACAGCCTAATGATCCAACCATATAAATATTATTGGGAGCATCTTCAATTTCATACAACTCTCTTCCAGTAGTTCCAGTCGTTGCAGCTAATACGGTATTATTATCTTTTAATTTATTCAATAGCTCTAATGCTGCTAAACGAGAGGGGGACTGATCTTCTTTGTTTTTCTTTATCTTAATTTCATTCTTACTAATAACTAATTTTTGTTCATTTAGTTTTACAGGCTCAAACGAGTTTTTCTTAACGATAAAGAAAAAGGTTTCTTTATTTTCAATACAAACATTGGCTCTTTTAAGTTGTTGTTCGGCTTCTTTTATGTCGGTTGAAAGATATTCCCATTTAATTTTCATTAATTCCAACATTTCAGACGTGATAGTACCCATTAATTCATGTTGAGGCTCATCGCTGACTCCAGGTTCTCCTCGTAAACTTACAAAACCTAAAACTGGTATTTTAAAAATATAGTTTAGAGAAGTTAAAGGAGAAACTGCATTGGTTAAACCTGAATTTTGCATAAGAACAACAGCTTTTCGCCCTCCTAAATATGCCCCTGCCGCGATACTTACACAATCCCCCTCATTTGCAGCCATTATATATTCACAATCATTAATAGCATAATTAATCAAATCTTTTAAAAAAGAGCAAGGGACACCACTATAATAGTTAAATCCTAAGCTTTTAAGTTTTTCGCCAAATATCTGAGTGTTTAACATTTTTTATTCTGTTTTAATTAGATAGAATTAGCATTTTGCAAATCAACAAATGAATCAATATCAACCCAAGAACCTTTAATATATTTTACAGCTATCTTATTTGTTTTTAATATTTCAGAAAAAAGATCATTTGTTGTTAACTTTTTGAAATCATTTTGAGTAGATAGCTTATTTAAAACATTTTTTACAATCATAGCTCCATTTTTGTTAACCTTCCACACTCCAATAAATTCACCATCTATTTCACTATCTTTAACATCTGTAGATATTTTACTTAAAAAGCTTTGGTCATAAAACAATTCTTTTTTATAAGGACTTGTATTACTTACAAAATCTTTAGAGCACTTACTGGATTTATCAACATCTGCATCTACTATAATTGTAATATCATTATTATCATTTAATAAGTCATTTAAAATAAAACTTCTATAAACAATATCTCCAAATGAAATGATTGTATTATCTTTTATTTTTTCTACTGCTAAAAATAATGAATATAAATCTTTTGTTTCATTATAAACATTATTATCAATATATGTTACATTAGGCAGAGTAAATTTTTCTTTTTTAAAACCTCTTACTACATCTATTTCTTTTATCCCAACGTTGTTCAATTTTTCTACTTGTGTTGCCAATAAAGATTTTCCATTAACTTGAAGAAGTGTTTTTGGAAGATCTTTAGTAAAATCTCCTAAATTACCTTGACTTGCTGCTAATATTATTGCATTAACTTGTCTACCACTAGTAGGCAAATATTTTTTTTCTGCTTTTTGAAGTTCATCTGCGCCTTGTATGCGAAAGACCTCAGAAACAGTTACTATTTTATCTTCAACATTTATTAAGGATTCATCTTTAAATATTTGTTGAGATACTTGTTTCATTGATGCTATGGCAGCTCTCATATTGTGATTAGCCCAAATTACCATGCTGATATCCAGTTTCCTAAAGTGATCTGTAGGTATGGAATAATATTTAGTAGGAACAATGATTACCGGATGCCTATTATTCCATTCTTTCATGAAAGCCTCTATATCAGAAGGATTACTTTTTTTACTATGAATTAATACTGCATCTGCTCCTGCTTGTCTATATGCTTCTGCTCTACGTATTGCTTCATCAACTCCCCAACCAGCAATAAAAGCTTCAACACGAGCAACTACAACAAAATCAGGGTCTAACTGAGTATCTTTAGCTGCTTTAATTTTACCACAAAATTCATCAACGTCAGCTAATGGCTGAGTTTCGCCAGAAATAAAAGAATTTGTTTTAGGAAAAAGTTTATCTTCAATACAAACGCCAGCAATATTTCTTTGCTCTAACTTTTTTACTAGCCTTCGCATATTATTGAAATTACCATAACCTGTATCTCCGTCAAGAAGAATTGGAATTGAAGTAGCATCACTCATAAATTCTAAAACTTCAAGTACCTGAGTCCATGATGCTTCATTATTATCTCTTACGCCTAAAGCTGCTGAGATTGATAATCCACTAGCCCAAATTCCTTTAAATCCTGTTTCTTCCACTATTTTAGCTGACAAACCATTATGAGCTTCCATAATAAACTCTAATTTAGAGCTTTGAAGCATATTTTTTAATTGAGTAGTTTTTTTCATTGCTTTAATTAAAAATTGAAGTTTTTCTTAATTAGAAATTCGAATTCATTCAAAATATTCAAACTATCATGCCGCTTTTTGAAAAGGCTTTTCTTGTTTTTGCTGACAAAGTATCATTAGTTTTCATATTGTAATAAGATTTCTAAAGAAGTAAATAATTGTTCTGCCCAAATTTTCTTAAATACTTCTGGTCTATTTCTTCTGTATTTTTAGTATTTTGAAGGTCTTCTTGCATTTCTTTTTTTGAGTTTGCAAATATAAGTTAAATCCTAAAGATGTAATAAAATTAATGATTATCGTATTCTGTACCTAAATTCGTTTTTTGATGCAACAGTTGCCAC
>ENA-UOWE01002997-UOWE01002997.1-activated-sludge-metagenome-genome-assembly--contig:-NODE-2997-length-17873-cov-6.882759_pt1 | contig 17873 bp, 13 predicted proteins | sample MGYA00249841_ERZ761562 | MGnify/ENA primary metagenome ERZ761562 (study PRJEB28883, sample SAMN05720200) | activated sludge metagenome | isolation source: Anaerobic digester | place: Japan... | reverse complement strand
CAACAACTGTATAATCTATCAGTGAGAAGTGAGGTGAAAACCATGCTCAAGCGTTTGTTTATTGCTATCGATCCTGAACCAGCCCTGCTAGATACGATTTTCAGGCTGATTTCGACCATTAAGCGTGAATATCCAGTGGAAGGTATGCGCTACACAGCCCCACAAAACCTGCACCTCACCTTATTGTTTTTAGGGGATACCGACGAAAATTTAATTCCGAAAATTGGAAACGGATTGGATGAGATCTGTCAGAATTTCACAGAGTTTGACCTCGAGTTTGCCAATCTTGGTGCCTTTCCTTCCCGGCATAACCCCCGCATTCTCTGGCTCGGAGTAAACAATCCTGAGCCTGTCAGCGTACTGGCAAAAGCGATAATCCACGATTCTGGTCTGGTTGTCGCACCTGAAAAAGACCAGTTTTCTCCTCACCTGACCCTTGGCAGAGTTGCTGAGAATGCCCGCGGGGTTTCTGGAGAGGTGTTTTCCAGACTTTTTTCCAAACTAGGCAATGTAAAAGCAGGGTCAACCAGAATCCGGGAAGTGCTTCTATACCAAAGCGTCCTCAAACCTGGCGGTCCGGAATACACTGTACTAAGTCGCCATGCTCTCAAAAAACTGTGCTAAACTTCCTTCAGTGAGGTGAAAACTGGAACCAATAATCTTAGCTCGCAGGATCGCACAAATTCTTGAAGACAAACTCGCAGAAAATATTCTGCTTCTTGACCTCAGCGGTATCTCTGACTTTACAGAATCTTTTGTAATCGCTAACGGCACCAGCGAAAGAATGCTGCAAAGTCTGGCTGACTATGTTCGTGAAATTATTAAACCAGAAACCGGATTAAGCCCTGTTGTAGAAAGCAGTGGTCAATCCGGCTGGATAGTATTGGACTATGGCTATGTAGTGGTTCACTTGCTGAGCCCCGAAATGCGGGATTATTACGACCTCGAAGGCATGTGGCAGAAAGCCAAAGTCGTGCTCAGCGTCCAGTAAACCTGCAATCTAGATGAATTCTTCCATGATCTCCTGCGCATGCTCCGCAGGTTTTACTTTATCATAGATCTTCACAAGGTTACCTTCTTCGTCAATGAGGAAAGTAGTGCGGTTGATGCCGTAATACTCTCGACCCATGAACTTCTTTAATCCCCAGACACCATACATTTCACTGACTTTGTGATCTGGGTCGGAGAGTAAAGGAAAGGGCAATTGATACTTTTCCTGGAATTTGGCATGTGATTCCGCGGAATCAGCGCTTACACCCAGGATAACAATATCGTTTTGCTTGAATACTGAATAATTGTCCCTGAAACTGCAGGCTTCGGCAGTGCATCCTGGGGTATCATCTTTTGGATAAAAATATAGAACGAGGCGTTTTCCGCGATAGTCTGAAAGTTTGTGCAGTTCCCCATTTTGATCGCTGAGTTCAAATTCCGGGGCTGGTTTGTTTATTTCTAAAGTCATATCTTCCTCCATGGCTTATTTGGTAAGTAAAGGATACGCCAAAAGATAGATCAAAGAAAAGAACTGTACAATCGCCAGGGCTCTTAATAATCGCCAGTTTGGGCGCATTCCTGCTGCCATTTGCTTTAAAAAGAACACCTCCACCCCACTCACAAGGCTGAGTAACAGTGTTGGCCAGTTCCGGGACCACGTATTACTGGCTGCCAAGTAAGCCAGCAAACTAACATAAGTCAGTATCCCCAAACCATGGTGAAACTTAAGCGCTTTTTCCCAACCGACAGAAGCAATGAAGTGATTGTTCCTGGAAGAGCTGTTTTGATCATAGTCAGAAAACAAAAGCGTAATCGCGGAGGTTCCATATAGGAAAAAAATTGGCATCCAAAGCAGGAAGAGCAGATAAGAAAACGAATACTTCTGGATCGCACTTCCGAGAAGGAACATTAATGGAGAGACTACCAAACCTTCGAACAACCACGACATCGAATTAAACCATAGGCGGCTGAACCTGCCCATCGGTAAAAACATTACAAAAGCAAGGGCAATAAGGAGTAATAAGTTGGTGCCGATGAGCACTTCAGCTTGAAGGAGTAAATAAAGGCCAACAAAAATTGCGAAAAAAGCTCCAAAAATCAATACCTGAGCTGTTGAAGATCGACTTTGCCCGGCAGATTTGACCCTGGTGAATGGATTAACCCGGTTGGAGGTCAGATAGAGCTGGATTGTCTGCAGAAGGTAAAAAGCATAATAGATAATCAAACCTGCTGCCAGGCTAAGGAAATTGATCGAATGTCCTGACGAACTGGCGATCATCACTCCCAGCAAGTAACTGGCAGTCGCTGAAGCAGCGAAAAACCCGTTGAAATTTAGTTTCATTTTTTGCATTCAAATATTTTAACATGCCTTAGCCTTCAAAAGCCGGGTGATATAATTTTTGTGATGATGAAAAAATGGCTTGTTTTGATCCTGGTCTTTTTTCTCCTTGAAAGTTTTGGTACGCAGGGAATTTCTCCCGCTGAGACTCAACAAACGAATACACTCTATGTAGCCAATACTGAAGCTCTTTGCACTGGTTACACCGAATGTTTTTTCAACGACAGCACTGATCTGCCAGAGTCCAACGCCTTGATGAAAGCCATCAAATTCGCCAAAGACAACAACCTCATTGACGTAACCATTAACATTCTTTCTCCCTATGAGATCAACAGCCATATCGTCCAGGTTGATTATCCGGTTAGCATCATCGGTAAGAATACTGGCTGGATCAGCACCTCCAACAGTGACTGCAGCCGACCCATGTTTGTCATTTCAGCCCAGGCTACTATTCGCGATATATCCCTGAATGATGGCGCTTGTAACAGCCCATCAAGGGACTTGTTGGTCGTAAACAGTCCATCACCCGTCATTATTGAACACAGTACCTTCGAAAATGGTCGAACCGCTATTTCTTACCAGGCAGGCGCAGGGGATCTGACCGTTCGATTCAATCATATAAACAACAATCAAGCTGCCATCAATAGCACCAATATCGATCAAGATGCTAACTTGCTTGTTGTGGCTAACAATATCACTTCAAGCAGCACCTCAGTCCAGGTCTATTGCGCTGGCAATAGCTTTGTGGATCACAACTTCTGGGGTACAGGCGTGTTGCCGCGTCAGTCTGCTCCTACTTGTGGTGCAGATGATACCAAACGGCTTGATGCTCCAATCGTCACGGAAACCACAGGCGTTGCCGCCCGCTTGTTGAGCCTGACAAACACCCTCCCTGCTACTGATTTTTATGGTTTTAAAGCCAGCAGTCCCACCTCTACGGACTTGTACGTGGTCAACCATGGGGACTCAACCCCTTTTAGCAGTCCTGCTGGCAGTCTTTATCATTGTAGTAATTTTTTTGACGTATTCCTTCCTCCTTCTGTGTCTCCTGGCACAATCACACTTTCCTTTGCTTATGGTGATACCAATGATTGTGCTCCAATTATCCAATCAGCTGCCTATTGTGGTTCCGGAAACCAGACCAAGTTCCCGTTGCTTTGGTACGATCCGAAAACCCAAGTGACAGATAAATGGGATAAAACCGGCGACATACCCCAATCATCAGTGGGCAGCATTTACGCCGGTCAGGAAACCACTTGCCGAACAGCTTCGAAAACCATTGAGGTTATCGTCGACAATGACGGTCGCCCCGATCTGTTGAATGACTTGTTCTTTACTCCTTTCGTGATCGGTTACGAGCAAGCGGGGGTACTTTCCTTTACCGCCTCAGCCACGACAAATTCGATCAATCTAAACTGGACGACCGTTACTGAAGTAAACACACTCAATTTTTACATCACGCGCTCAACCACCTCTGATGGTACCTACGAAAAAATCTCTGGCGATATAGCAGTCACAGGCTCACCTTCCTCTGGCAGCAGTTACAGTTTTTCAGATTCCACTGCGGCAACAGGGCAGACATACTATTACAAACTCGTGGTTATCAATTCTGACGGATCTGTGCAGCAGATGGTAGGGCCATTAAGTGCTTCTATCGCACCTCTATCTACTGCCACCAACACCCGTACACCCACGCGTACACTTACTCCTACACGTACAATTACTCCTACTCGAACCCTGACGCCGTTTCGCACTGCCACTTCTGCCTTCAAGACCCCGCTTCCCGACGAGCCTACACTCTTTCTGCCAACTTTTACAGACACCCCAACCATCGAGATCACCCCTGACCTCAGTTTGACTCCAGCCGAAACTCCCACTCCAACCTCCACGCCTTCCCGCACACCAACGCCCACAGTTTCAGGAACACCAAAATCTGGGTTGCTTGAAAAAACCGACCGCTATTCAGGTCAAAAACAAGTACCGTTCTATCTGGGTGGAGTGGCAGTGTTGATCCTGATTGTGCTCCTGGCAGTTTACATCCACCGTAAACACTGATTTTTTGACTTTTAGATTTTAGTATGCTATTCTATGCCCATTATTAATAGGGTAATCCTGATATGTTAAAAGAACGTGTTTCAGATAATGTCTACTGGTTCCAAAGTGAAGTCTATGCGCAAGTAACTGCAGGTACCATTGTTGGACCACAATGGGCGGTTCTGATCGACACCCTCATGCCATCAGAGACACCGCTCATTCGCAATTTCATTGAATCGCAGCTTATGGTCCCGGTCAAGTACATCATTAATACCCATCATCATGCGGATCACTCCTGGGGCAACTGTATTTTTCCGAATGCCAAGATTATCGGACATCAACAATGCCGCGACTTAATGCTCGAAAAAAGCACGTCAGCTTTGGCTGAGGCCGGGCAGGAAAACTCCATTTTCCGCGATATCTGCATTTCGCCACCCCAGATCACTTTCAGCTCAGGCACTTTGACACTGCGAATTGGGAAGAAACAACTTCAGATTTTTGCTACCCCCGGTCATTCTGCTGATAGCATTTCGGTGCTTCTGGAAGATGAACGAATTTTGTTTGCAGGCGACACGTTTATGCCGGTCCCGTACTTTGTCGGTGGAGATATTGAAGTTCTGGCACAATCAATTTCTCACATCGGCAACATGGGGTTGGAGAACATCGTTCAAGGTCATGGCGATATCATTCTGCGAGGGGAAATCGAGGAAGTAAAAAAACACAACCTCGAATACCTGAAAACCCTTCAGAAGATTGTAAAAACTGCTATGCGACGCCGAAACCCACTGGAATTTCTTTCAGCGCAAGACATCGAAGATACCGGAAAACACCGTGTCAGCCTGGGTGGGCTGGCGCAGGAATTGCATATCCGCAACCTGCAATGGCTCTATTACCAGGAGATCAGGAAGCTCGAGGCTTAGGCAAGGCTAACGACAATCAACATAATAAGTATCAACCCTGCCATTAGCAGTGGTTCGATCAGTTTTCGCCGGGTCAGAGGACCTTCAATCACCATCAACGCGGTCAGAATATATAGCACTCCGCACACAACCAGCCCGTTTTGGATTGGTTTCAAAAAAAGGTAATACATAGCTCCCGCGATTTCCGCGCACAATACCCCACAAACAAGCACAATTGAAAACGCACCCTCACCTTTTGTCCGCAGGTGAATGGTTCGATATGCAACGAACCCCGCCGCGATCAAGATTAGAATCACCTGGACATACATTCTCAACTGGGAAGCTGCCAGCGAAATCGTGAAAGCCAAAAACAGACCAAATGCCAGGCTGATCAGAAGTGGAGCCACAACCTGATAGGTTTCTCCCTTGGGACTAAGCACGCGGTATTCGGCATTCAGGATTATTCCAATTACCAGCAAACTTACTCCAAGGGTAAACCACCAAACCAGATCCCTTTCCAGTTGAATCAACAAAGTACTTGTGATCAATGTAGCCAGGCTCGGAAGCACAACATTCGGGATCAATACCCAGGGAATACCTTCATTTTTCTCAAGATCAGGGTTCGTGACAAATAACCAAAAACATCCCCCGACGCAAAGCAGCATCAATACCACGGGAACCAACCCAATCACACTGAAGTTAATGATGAAACCGAAAAGATTCGTACCAGTGGTGAGCGGCTCTCGGGGCATCAGGTACAACGCAGCAAAGAACGTTGCCATGGTCGCAAGAAAAATGCTAAACCGATTGATATAACGACTCTCCAAAACGAGCACCTCAATTTTTGTATTCTATCACCACTGAAGTGAACTGAAGTTCCCTGCTTCCCTTCATTTAATGGTAAAATTACAAGGTTATGAAACTTATGCTACCATTCCAAAAACAACCAAAGATATTTGCAGCATTTAAGGCTGGATACGACACCGTTTCAAAACATCTTTACCTGGTTCTTTTCCCAATTATCCTTGATCTTTTCTTACTTTTCGGCGTTCGAATTACCATCGTCGATTTGATGCAGAATGCAATCCAGCGCTTCGTCTTACCACCTTCAGCCACGGCTGATCTGGTCGCGAGTTGGGAAACTTTAAAAATCCAGTCGGTTGAATTCTTCCGCTACTTTAGTCTGACAGCCTTCCTTCGTTCTTTTCCGGTTGGAATACCAAGCCTGTTTTCTTTCACCGCTTTCGAACGCAATCCGCTCGGAGAATATCAGTTCATCCAACTACAGCAACCTGGCTCAGTTTTTCTTGTTATTCTTGGATTGTCCCTGATTGGATTGGTTTTCGCCTACTTCCTTTACCGGTTAATCGCAAGAGCAACCTCCACCCAATCTGTGTCGGTTGAATCTATTCTTGAGCCGCGGTCATTACTATCATGGGTGTTGATCCCAATCGTTTCGATCATCTTCACACTTTTGGTCATCTTCCCCGCCATGCTACTGATCAGTCTGATTGGTGCCTTACTTCCAATTTTTACTTCTATTGGCTACTTCTTCCTTACCATTGCTATTATCACCCTCATCACACCAGTCCTTTTCACTCCCCATCTCATCTTTCTGGAAAAAATGACTTTCGCCCAGGCATTGCTCACAAGCTTCCGTACTGTGCGAATGACCAACGCCAAAAGTACGACGTTTCTTTTCCTTGCGATCCTAGTGAGTTATCTGACCAATATGCTCTGGCGGATCCCACCTGATGATTCCTGGATGTTATTGGTCAGTGTTTTTGGGCATGCATTGATCTCAATCATAATACTAGCAGCAAGCTTTCATTTCATCATTGACGCGCGCAATTCCGTCCGTGAATTCACTGAAAATCTGATGTCAGAAACCGATCTGGCATAAACTTTGGAGCAGAACTTGAACAATAAACTCGAACATTACAATGCAGGTGATATCCAGATCCTCGAAGGACTTGAGGCTGTTCGTCGCCGGCCTGGCATGTATGTTGGTGGTACCGACATCAAAGCCCTTCATCACCTCATCTATGAAGTCGTTGACAACTCCATTGATGAGGCTCTTGCCGGCTATTGTGATCATATTTCGGTCACGATTCATGCAGATGAAAGCGTGACTGTCAAAGACAATGGCCGCGGAATTCCCGTGGAAATCCACCCAGAGAAGAAGATATCAGCTCTGCAGGTTGTTATGACCGTGCTGCATGCTGGTGGTAAATTTGGCGGTGGATCCTACAAAGTCTCTGGTGGTTTGCACGGTGTGGGTGTTTCGGCGGTAAATGCGCTGTCGGAATGGTGCGAAGTCACCATTCACCGCTCGAATAAAATTTACTTCCAAAGGTACGAAAAAGGAATCCCCAAGGAACCCGTCAAAGCCATTGGCACATACACTGGCGATTACACTGGCACTTCGATATCTTTTCATTTTGATCGTGAAATTTTCAAGGATGAAGCCAGCTTCCGTTTCGAAACACTTGTCCAGCGTTTTCGGGAAATGGCTTTTGTTACCCGCGGTGTCAGCATCCAGTTGATTGACGAGCGGGACGGCAAGGAAATGACTTTCCACTTCGAAGGTGGGATAGCCTCCTTCGCCCGATACATTAACCGCAATCGTGAAACGCTCCATCCATTGATCTATGGCGAGAAAGAATTTGAAGGCATTGGGGTTGAATTTGCCTTACAGTACACCGATGCATATTCTGAATCCATTTACACCTTCGCCAACACGATCAATACGATCGACGGCGGCACACATCTCACTGGACTGCGGGCTGCCATCACGCGCAGTATCAATGATTATGCCCGTAAAGCAGGTCTGCTAAAAGAATCAGAACCAAATTTTAGCGGAGATGACACCCGTGAGGGACTGACTGCCATCGTCAGTATCAAACACCCGGATCCTCAGTTTGAAAGCCAGACCAAGGTTAAACTGATGAATCCAGAAGTTCAGACCTATGTTCAGGCAGTGGTGCTTGAAACGGTTTCCACTTTTCTGGATGAAAACCCCGCAACCGGGCGTGCCATTGTGCAGAAATGTCTCACTTCTGCCCGGGCACGTGATGCAGCCAAGAAAGCGCGTGACCTCGTTATTCGCAAATCCGCACTCGAGTCGATGACTCTTCCTGGCAAGCTGGCTGACTGTTCAGAACGTAATCCAGAAAAAACAGAAATGTTCATTGTTGAAGGTGAATCGGCAGGGGGCTCAGCCAAGCAAGGTCGCGACCGCCATTTTCAGGCTATCCTTCCTCTGCGTGGAAAGATCCTCAACACCGAACGGGCACGCCTGGATAAAATCCTTGGCAACCGTGAAGTGAAATCACTCGTCTCTGCGCTTGGCACCGGCATTGGCGACTCTTTTGATCTCAAAGGTCTCCGGTACGGTCGGGTGATCATCATGACCGATGCTGACGTGGATGGTGCCCACATCCGCACCCTGCTATTGACCTTCTTTTTCCGCTACATGCAGCCTTTAATCGAAGAGGGGCACCTCTACATTGCTCAGCCGCCACTTTATCGCATCAGCAATCGTAATCAGGTCTTCTATGCCTACAACGACGCCGAAAAAGATAAACTGATCACAAAACTGGGTGGCGCCAATAAGGTGGGTCTCTCCCGTTACAAAGGTCTCGGTGAAATGAACCCCGAACAGCTCTGGGAAACGACGATGAACCCTGAAAACCGCACCCTCTTGCAGGTTGAAATCGAAGACGCGGCAGAAGCCGACCTGACCTTTGACATGCTGATGGGCTCCCTCGTTCCTCCGAGGCGGCGTTTTATCCAAACTCATGCAAAAGAAGTGCGTAACCTGGATATCTAACCGCTTGTAACTCGCCTGGAAAACAGGCGAGTTTGTTAATATGACACGTAAGATCCTTCACCTCGACCTCGACGCTTTCTTCTGTTCAGTCGAAGAGTTGCTTGACCCATCCCTCGTGGGCAAAGCTTTTGCTGTTGGTGGCAGTCCTCAAGGTCGCGGTGTGATAGCGTCATGCTCATACGTGGCACGTCTTAAGGGCGTACGCTCTGCGATGCCTGCTGGAAAAGCCCTCCAACTCTGCCCTGAGTTGATCATGATCCATCCTCGCCATGGGCTTTATAGTGAATATTCTGATCGGGTGATGTCCATCCTCCAGGATACGACGCCTTCGGTCGAACAGGTTTCGGTGGATGAAGCTTTTTTGGATGTCAGTGATCTGCCGCAACCCCTCCGGCTTATCGCGACCGGGCTGCAAAAACGGGTTGCAGATGAAACCCAACTTCCCTGTTCCCTTGGGGGAGCAACCAATAAACTGGTTGCCAAAATGGCGAACGACTATGGTAAAAAGCAGGTACGCACTGGTCGCGCCCCCCGTGCGATCACCATCATCGAACCGGGAGAGGAGCAAGCCTTCCTTGCCCCTCTTGACATCCAGGCTCTGTGGGGATTTGGTCCTAAAACAGCTGAAAAATTACGTGAAAGAGGCATTTTACGCATTGGGCAGCTTTATGAGCTTTCCGAGATGGAATTGCGCAGTTTTTTTGGCAACCATGCCCTTGAGATCCTCGACCGGGCAAAGGGGATCGACACGCGGCCGGTTTACGATAGCGAAAACAATCCAAAATCGGTCAGTAATGAGACCACCTACTACTCTGACACAGATGACCTTCAGCAAATTTCGGATACCTTACGCTGGCTGTCCGATAAGGTTGGTTATCGCTTACGCAAGCACAACCTGGCAGGAAGTTGTGTGCAGATCAAGATCAGATACTCAGACTTTTCCACCATTACTCGCCAAAAAATGCTTTTGCAGCCAACCAATCTGGATGATGAGATCTTTAACGCCGTGATGGAATTGCTTAAGAGTCATCTCACGGTTGGCAGAGAGGTACGTCTGCTGGGCGTCGGCGTTACCAAGCTGGAAGATCCTGCCATCCAGCTCTCATTATGGGATAATACCGCCCAAAAGAAAACCCAACTTAGCGAAGCTATCGACACTCTCAAAGATAAGTACGGCAAGGAAATCATCATGCGAGCCAGCGCAATGAAAACGGATAAGAAGGAACCCAAAAAGTAAGCTTTCCTTTGTAACGCATGTACCCGCGCGCAGCAGGGAGTTGGGTTTTGTACCCCCTGCATCATGTATTTTTGCGGGGTCAATTTGGCTCTTTTGCATACCGTCGTTGTAGGGTCAGGCCCATGTGCCTGACCATGATAAACACCGACGCCCACTTCATGGATACTCTCAGTCGCTTACCCATCCGTTTCACGGTTGGCAGAGGTTAATCTAAAGATTTCACTTGCTCTTACTTTAGGACATTATCACTTCTACACCCCTTAATCATCAAAAATTCTGATATAATCGCCTCCACGCCAACGTAGCTCAGTCGGTAGAGCAGACGCTTCGTAAGCGCCCGGTCGAGGGTTCAAATCCCCCCGTTGGCTTTTATTATTTATTGTGTTATCCCCACTAAACCTTCAGCTTAATCCATTTACACAGTTTCGCCGATGGTGTAACCACCATCCACAGGCAGAATAGCTCCGGTAATAAATTCTCCCATGCTCGAACTGAGAAAGACCACCGCATTGGCGATGTCAACAGTTGAAGCATATCTTCCCAAAGGTATCTTCTTAAGTCTTGCTTCTTCTTGTGCCCTCTGTTCAGCGTCTTGCATCCTTTTTTGGACTATCTCAGTTGCCGTAGGTCCTGGAGAAACAACATTGACACGAATTTGGTGCTTTGCAAGGTCCATCGCGGCTACCCGTGAAAGGGTGTGAAGGGATGATTTTGTGACTGTGTAATGCAACCTGCCTTTTTTCACTTGTAAAGCTGAAGAAGAGCCGATGTTTATGATCACACCTTTTGTCTTATTCTCGACCATTATCTCGGCAGCTTTGACCATACAAAAATAGGCGCTAAGGACATTGGTTTCAAAGGTTTTGATCCACAGGTCATAATCGATCGCATTCCATTCAACTTTGTCCGAGTACGCGCCCAAATTGTTCACCAAGATATCAACGTTCTGAAATTTTTCCTTAATTTCATGAAATAACTTTTCTATTTCCGATTCCACAGATAGATCGCATGGATAGGTATAAACATTGGAATTATTCTTTATCGTATTCTTAGCTGTTTCAAGTTTTTCTTTGTTTCTGGCAACCGAGATGACTGTGGCTCCCAAATCCGAAAATTGTCTGCAAATCTCCAAGCCTATTCCTTGGCTGGCACCCGTAACCAAAACGATTTTTCCTGCGAATTCATTCGATTGAATCATTGTCTCTCCAATCTGATGGTCGTGATTTCTTCTCACTTCCTTAATATCGCCCGGCTGTCGAGCGAGATCGCGCCCTGACCTTCGGGATAAACGATCAGGGGGTTGATCTCAATCTCACTGATTTCAGGGTTATCCAGACTCAACTGGCTCAAACGAGCAATAGTCTCTTTTACGGCAGCAATATCTGATTTCGCCGAACCGCGATATCCCTTGAGCAGCTTGCCCGCCAGGGTGCTATCGATCATCTGATCGATATCCTCATCGGTAAGTGGTGCCACCTTAAAACTGACGTCCTTGAGCAATTCCACCATCGTGCCACCTAAACCAAACATCATGAGCGGTCCAAAGGTTGGGTCACGCCGCATTCCGACGATCACTTCCAAGCCCTTGGGTGCCATCTTTTCTATCATCACACCCTGAATGTGTGCCTGGGGTTCATTTTTGGCTATGCGAGCCATCATCACGTCATATTCTACGCGCAGCTCTTCCGAATTCTTGATGTTCAATGCGATTCCGCCGGAATCCGACTTATGCAGGATGTCCTCAGAGACGATCTTCATTACCACCGGATACCCAGCCTTTTCAGCAATCTTTACGGCTTCATCGACGTCGCCAGCCAGATCACCTGGCACATTCTGAATGCCGTAAGCTTCCAGCATCACCCGGGTTCCATACTCACCTACAGTATGCCCGCCCTTCACCAAAGCCATTGCCGCAGCCATTTTGTTGTGGTCGATGTCCTCAATGCGGACCGGGTTAAACGCTGATCGCCTTAGAACCTTTTTGTAACTTTCCATCCCCCTCAAAACACGCCCTGCTTCATCGGGATAAACATACACGGGCACTCCTGCCATGTTCAGGCACTGTTCTGCTTCGAGCGTGCTGCGTTCGCCCATGAGGCACGTCAGCAAGGTCTTATTAGTTTTTTTGCCGATTTCGACCCAGGCGTTTGCCACTCCCAGGGTATCCACCAAAGCCTGCGGAACCAGGATAGGAAGCAACACATCCACGCCCTCATCCGCATCCAAATTTCCCAGGCTCCAAAGGTAATCCTCAGGGCTGACCGATCCCAGCATATCAACCGGATTCGATACCTGAGCGCTTGGGTTTAATTTCGTTCGTAGTTTAGCCTGGATTTCCGTCGTGATCTGCGCCAGTTCGAATCCATTAAAAGCCAGGCTGTCCGCTGCCAGTGCTGCAGCCCCGCCGGCATTCGTCGTCATCGCAACGCGCTTCCCGGCTGGTAGTGGCTGTGTACCAAGAGCCCAAGCCACATTAAAGAGCTGACTGATCGTTTCGACTTCTATCACTCCGGCTTGTTCCAGTGCAGCCTGATAGGCTGCATAGGAGCCTGCCAGTGAGCCTGTGTGCGAACTGACTGCCTTAGCACCGGCGTCGTTTTTCCCAGCTTTTAGGAATACGATCGGTTTCTTTTGCGACACCCGCCTTGCCACTTCCATAAACCGTGGTCCATCCTGGATCCCCTCGATGTACATGGCAATCACTTTCGCGTGTTCATCTTCCGCAAAGTACTCGAGCATATCGGCTTCAGTGACGTCCATCTCATTGCCCAGGCTGGCAAAATGTGAAAATCCGATCTTGGAATTGATGATCAAGTCGATCACACCACCGCAAATGGCTCCGGATTGGGAGATGAAAGCGATTGGTCCAGCGGGAGGAATACCTTTAATGAAGGTTGAATCCAATCCGGTGCGCACATCAATGGTTCCCACGCAATTAGGTCCAACCACTCGCATCCCATAGGAACGCGCCAATTCCTTCACGGCCAGCTCTATTTTAGCGCCTTCCCCACCAAGTTCCCTGAAGCCGCCTGTGATAATGACAACCGCCTTGATCCCTCGCTCGCCGATTTCCTTCATGGTTTCCATGATCACCGTCACAGGCAGAACAACCACAGCTAATTCGACCGGATCTGGCACGTCAGATATCGAAGCGTAAGCCTTCTTGCCCAGGATCTCAGTGGCGTTTGGATTCACTGGATAAACTTCGCCCTTATAGCCAAAGCTCAAAAGATTTTCCAGAATTCCGTGGCTGAGTTTCTTGGGATTGGTCGATGCACCTAAGATGGCAACACCTTTTGCATCAAAAAAAGGGGTTAGTGATGATGGCATGGTTCTCTCCTGAAGGTTTGTGAGTGGGATTATACCAACTCCTGCAGCGAGAATGCGATTTCCAAGGTTGGAGCATGCCGCTTGATTTATAATTCTGTCATTATGAACGGTATCTTGTCACTAACACCAGAAAGAATGCAAGAACAAGCTGCCGATCTCCTCGCCCATCCTCATCTCTTCCTGAGCGGCCCTGCTTCTTCGGGGAAAACCAGTGCAGCTTTACTCCGCCTGCATCAGATTCTCACATCGGATTTCAATTCTCGCACGCTTGTGCTTGTTCCCCAACGCAGCCTGGGCGAACCGTATCAGAGTTTCCTTCGAAACGTCAATTTGCCTTCCTCTCACCAGGTAAGCATCCAGACCATGAGCGGCATCGTCCGTAGGATGATTGCCCTTTTCTGGCCATTGATTGCTAGCCACCAGGTTTTCAGGCATCCTTTTGAACCTCCACGTTTCCTAACACTCGAGACCGCCCAATACTACATGGCACAAATTGCCGATCCGTTGATCGACCGCGGTCATTTCGCCACGATCACTCTCACCCGAAACCGACTCTTCAGTCAACTTCTGGATAATCTTAACAAGTCCGCCATTGTAGGTTTTCCGCACACGGAGCTTGCCCGCAGGCTCAAATCTGCCTGGAATGGCGATCAGTCGCAACTCACGGTATATGATGACGTCCAGCTTGCAGTCAATGCTTTCCGCGAGTTTTGCCTGGAGCATAATCTGCTGGATTATTCGCTCCAAGTCGAACTCTTTCGGGAAATCGTCTGGCCAAACGAAACCTTTCAGAGGTATTTCCAGAACCAATACCAGCACCTGATCTATGACAATGCCGAGGAGGATCCTCCATACGTGCATGATATCGTCCGTTCTTGGATCAAAAAATTACAATCTTCTCTAATCATCCTGGACGAAGAGGGCGGCTTGCACAGCTTCCTGGGAGCGGACCCTGTTTCTGCCGCAAACCTTGTTTTTGATTCAACAACGCATATCCGCTTCAAACAAAATTACGTCAGTCCTCCCCCCATCAAAGCGCTTTTGGGCTATTTGCAATCATCCCAAACGCAAAAGCTTCCTCATTCCACGATTTCTCAGGCTTTGATCATTACCTCCAAGCAGCCGCGATTCTTCCCGGAACTGCTCCAGTCAGTCAGCCAGGAGATTGCTGATCTGATCCTCAACGGCACAACAGCGGAACAAATTGTGGTCCTCTCGCCTTTTCTGAGCGACCCTCTCGTCTTCGAGTTATCCCGCCGCCTCTCAAAAGCGGGTATCCCCACCCAAACCCTGCGCCCTTCTCTTGCACTGAAATCAAACCCGCACATCCAGACCATCCTCACGCTGGCATCCCTCGCCCATCCGGACTGGAATCAGCCGCCTGACCTTTACCAAGCCCAGTTTGCGCTTTCAACAGCTATTCCAAAGCTTGATCCGCTGCGAGCCCGTCTGATCCTTGATCAAACGGCTCCAAATAAATCAGTGACTTCATTACCACCGATCGCATCGCTCCCAAACGAAGTGGTCGAACGGATTCCAACCGAGGTATTGGGTCAATTTGAAAAGCTGCGTCTTTGGCTGAGTTCTGTTGATCCAAGTGAACCGCTGGATTACTTCATCAGCCGTCTCTTCTCTGAGCTCCTCGCGCAGCCGGGATATGGATTTGCTGACGTCCAGGAAGCAGGCGAACATACCGCTCGTTTGATCCAAAGTTACCAAAAATTCAAACGACCCGTGGCAGCTGACCAGGGCGCGGATGCTGCTTACCTTGGCAGAGAGTACTATAAATCCCTCAACCAGGGATTGCTTTCTGCCCTTTACTTGCCTGACGAAGAAATTGTTGGAGAACCGGGTGTGCTGATAGCCCCTGTATTGACCTTTCTGATGCAAAACCGGGCAGTCGAGCATCAATTTTGGCTGAACCTGGGCAGCAAGGGTTGGTACGAGCGGCTCGAACAACCACTCACCCACCCCTATGTGCTCAACAGGCAGTGGCAGCCCGGGAAAAAGTGGACCACCGATGACGAACTGGCATTGGGGCGTTTCAACCTGGAACGGACACTCATTGGCTTGCTGAGGCGCTGCCGCGGACAGGTGCATCTGTGCACGTCGGATTATAGTGAGGCGGGCATTGAGGAAAAAGGTTTGCTCTTGACCTGGGCTCAGAATCTATTCCGTTCTGCTCTTAGGGAGGAAGAAAATGACTGAGCCTGCCTTGCGCCAATCCCAGGCTGAAGTCCTCCGTTATCGTGCCGGCTGGATGGGAATCTCAGCAGTCCCGGGTAGCGGCAAAACCTGGACACTCTCCCATTTAGCCGCAAAACTCTTGCTCACCGTCGATCTTCAACCCGACCAGGAGATCCTGGTTGTCACTTTCGCCAATTCCGCGGTGGACAACTTCACCAGCCGCATCGGTGAACTCGTCCGCGAGTATGGCTTGCTTGAGGGCTATGGCTATCGCGTACGGACGCTTCATGGCCTGGCTGGCGATATCATCCGCGAACGTCCTGAACTCGCAGGGCTTGGCAACGATTTTCGTATCCTTGATGATGAAGATGCGAATGCGCTTCTCGAAGAACTTTCTTTTGAGCAGTTAAATAAACACGAAGATTTCTTCCACCATTTGATATCTTCTGATCGCAATCCCAAAGAAGTCGAAAAACTGATGCGGGATGTGAAAAGCGGGATGCCAGCGCTGCTCAAGGACATCGCCAGTAGTTTCATCCGTTCAGCGAAAAACGAGGGTCAAATGCCTGCCGATCTGGCTATTCTTCAGAAGTCCCGGCCAGTCACTCCGCTGTTTCAGATTTGCTTCGAGATCTACAGGTCTTACCAGGAACGCTTGAAGTTGCTTGGGGCAGTTGATTTTGACGATCTCATTTACCATGCCTGGAAGTGCTTAAAATCAGACCCTGACCTGGTTCGTCACCTTGCCCATCGTTGGCCGTATATCCTCGAAGACGAAGCGCAGGATTCCAGCAAACAGCAGCAGGCTATCTTGCAGGTCCTGGCAGAACAAACCGGCAACTGGGTGCGCGTTGGTGACACAAACCAGGCGATTTACCAGAGTTTCACTACAGCTGACCCAAGATTGCTCAAGGAATACCTTGCCAGGCCCGACGTCTACTCTGTCGATTTACCCGAGTCCGGACGGTCGTGTCAGAAGATCATCGATCTTGCCAACCGTTTGAACGCCTGGGTTCAAACCAGTCACCCCAACGAAGCTGTGCGCGATTCGCTAACCAAGCCCTTCATCATCCCCACCCAGCCAGGCGATCCGCAACAAAACCCTCCTAATACGGCTCATTCAGTAGAGTTGGTGACAAATCCATTCTCCTCTGAGGAAGAGCTAAATTTCATCGCCCGCCAGGCAAAAGCCTGGTTGGAAAATCATCCCCAGGATACCGTAGCAGTGCTGGCATTAATGAATGCGCGAGTTAATAAGATTGCTGAAGTGCTAAGAGAGAACAAAATCGATTATGTGGATATTTTGATGAAAGTGCCGCGTGAGACTCGCGAAACGATAGGTTCCGTGGTTAACCTTCTGAAACTCATCTTTTATCCGCTCGACCAGAAGGTGGCAGTCAAAGCTTTCCAGGTCTTTTATCGCCATTTTCGGAGTGATGATGCCCTTGCGAAGGTGGTGACCACCGCCAAAGGCTGGCTCGAGAGTCTTCCGAGGCTTGAGGATTTCTTTTACCCTGTGGAGGCGGATCCACTCGAAGAGCTCTCTTATGACGATCCCGAGACAGCCAGCTTGCTGGCAGATTTCCGCGCGGCAGTCCTGCGCTGGCATCAAGCCGCTTACCTTGCTTTTGACCAGTTGATGCTAGTCATTTCTCACGACTTACCACTGGAGCCTTTTGAACTGGCAACGGTTCATAAAGCCTCCTCCTTCATCAAAATTCAGATGGATAACCATCCAGAGTGGACTCCGCCCGAACTAATCACAGCTCTTTCGGATATCGCCAAAAATGAACGCAATTTCTTTAGCGTCAACGAGAACCAGGATGCCTTTAACCCCGAACTGTACAAAGGTAAAGTCGTTCTGTGCACCTGCCACAAAGCCAAGGGGCTGGAATGGGACAAGGTTTTCCTGACGTCGGTCAATAATTACGATTATCCCTCGGGGGAGGAAAAAGATTCCTATATCAGTGAGAAGTATTTCATCCTCGACAGGCGCAACTTGCAGGCAGAGATTCTGGCTGAACT
>ENA-UOWE01002986-UOWE01002986.1-activated-sludge-metagenome-genome-assembly--contig:-NODE-2986-length-17909-cov-4.420130_pt1 | contig 17909 bp, 14 predicted proteins | sample MGYA00249841_ERZ761562 | MGnify/ENA primary metagenome ERZ761562 (study PRJEB28883, sample SAMN05720200) | activated sludge metagenome | isolation source: Anaerobic digester | place: Japan... | reverse complement strand
GGCCGGTGAATCGGCAGTAGTCACACCGCAGTTCTGGGTTTACATTGGTGACTACTACCTTGAGGCACGATACAATTATGAAAACCTTGAGACGGCATCCTTATATTTTGGCCGGGCGTTCTCTTTTGGAAAAAATACTTCGATAGAATTAACGCCAATATTAGGAGGTGTTGTTGGTGCCACCAACGGCATATCTCCGGGCTTTAATTTCAACCTGGAATATAAATCATTTGCCACTTCTACGCAGTGCCAATACACCATCGACCTGAAAGACATCAAAAACAGTTTTTTCTGGGATTGGACTAATTTCTATTTTACCTTTTCTGAACATTTCGGATTAGGCGGAGCCATACAGATGCTTATTCCTCAATCCGGAAAAGGAATTTACAATGCCGGGCCTATGGTCAGGCTCAGTTATAAAAGCCTCGCGGCGGAATTGTATGTTTATAATTTCTGGGAACACCAGCCCACTTATGCTGTGGCGATACAGTACGCTTTTGAGTAAAAATCCTTTTCTACTTGGATAGTCATCTGATGACTGCTAAAAAACAATTATTCAATCATTATCTCATCCACAAAAATCCATCCACTATACCCCGCGCCCAGGTGCCATTCTGGGATGGTGCCAAAATTATACGCTTTAATTTTTACATAGCGGCCTTCGGTTTTCACATCAGATGCCAATTCCCGAATCGTACACTTGTAATCATTAATGGGAACCGTGTTTTTAATGTCTGCTACCTTCACAAAATCAACTCCATCATCAGACACGCTGAACTCAACCTGAACAGGCATCCAAATCCACGAACCTATGTCCTGTAAAAAACCCGTTGAGATCTTATTTATTATTTGTTTGCCCCCCAAATCAACAATCGCTTCAAAGTCCACGCTGTCGTATCCCTGCCATTCTCCCAGCCTGAAATTATCGCCGCCGCGTATCCCGTCAATGAGCGCATTATCGCCGCCGCCGGTATATTGCGAACTGTATTTGGACAAAAGTTTTATCTTTCTGCTGAGGTTTATTTTTATAAAATCCGACACCATCACATAGCTCGCATCATAGGCAGGGTTGTATGATACCGCTTTTATTTTTGCAGTTTCCTTAATCGTAAACGGACCATCGTATTTTGTTTTTGTTTTATCGGGTTGGGTTCCGTCGGTAGTATAATAGATGTCGGTACCGCTGGTGATAGTTTTAAGTTCCACCACGGTGCTGTCGGAAAATGTTTTGGAAGTATTGGTTATATAAGGCGACGGCAGGAGGCTGTAATCACTGATCGATGTCACCGGCACGTCATCATCATCAGCGCCCCATTGTTTGTTGGGCTGAGCTCCCATGGCGAACTCAATGGTGCCGCCATTCATCAACGTTTCATAATCCAGGTAACACCTGGTATATGCTTCTCCATTGAGTATGGCTGATTGTATGTAAAAGTTTTTTGAAGAAACATTTTTACTTTTAATGACAAACGTTTTGCCGTTTTCCAAATGAATTTTTGCTTCCGGAAAAATTGGTGTACCAATGGCAAACTGCGTATTTCCTGGACAAACCTGATACAATCCCAAAGCGCTCAGCACATACCATGCCGACATCTGGCCGCAGTCTTCGTTGCCGCATAAACCATCGGGCTTGTCGAGGTACAGTGTAGTCATAATTTTATGACACAGTTGCTGTGTTTTCCATGGCTGATTAAGGTAATTATAGAGGTACGCCATGTGATGGCTGGGTTCGTTGCCGTGTGCATACTGACCTACAAGCCCTGTAATATCGGATTGTTCACGACCGGAAAGTTGTTGTTTTGTATTGAACAATTCATCGAGTTTGGCGGCCAGGTTGGCTTTTCCGCCATACAACTGTATAAGTCCGCTGAGGTCCTGAGGCACATAAAAACTATATTGCCAGGCATTGGCTTCGGTATATTGAAAAGTAACCTCTGCAGGATCGAAAGGAGTCTGCCAGGCGCCGTTCATCTTTGGCCGCATAAAACCGGTTTGTGTGTCGAAGATGTTTTTGTAGAATTGTGCCCGTTTAATAAACTTTTTATAATCATCGGTTTTTCCCGATGCTTTGGCCATTTGCGCGATACACCAGTCGTCGTATGCATACTCCAGCGTTTTTGAAACAGATTCGTGTTCTTTGTCGCCGGGAATATAGCCATATTGTTTGAGGAACTTTAAGCCAAAATCGTCGCTCATAGCGCTTGTTTTCATGGCTTCATAAGCTTTTGCGGTATTATAGCTTTTTATTCCTTTGGCGAAAGCATCATAAATTACGGGGACAGCATGGTATCCTATCATGCAAAATGTTTCGTTCGACGATAGTTCCCACACGGGCAGCCGGCCTCCTTCAAGGTACTGACTGATAAATGTATTTATAAAATCATTGGTTCGCTTTTGGTCGATAATGGTCAGCAGCGGGTGTTCCGCGCGATAGGTATCCCAAAGCGAAAACACCGTGTAATAATCAGAGCCTTTGCTATCATGTACTTTCAAATCCCTGCCAAGATATTTTCCATCCACATCTGAATATATGTTCGGGGTAATCATGCAGTGATAAAGGGCGGAATAAAAAGTATTGGTCATTTTTTTGGTGCCGCCGCTTACTTCTATTTTTCCGAGTTCTTTGTTCCACGCTTTTTTAGTTTGAAGATATACGGAATTAAAGTCCCAGCTATTCATTTCGGCGGCAAGATTTTTGGCGGCTCCTTCCACAGAGGTGGCGCTCAGGCCTACTTTCACCAGTATTTCTTTTTGCCCTTCGAAAGTAAAAAATGCCTTCACCCGTTTGCCCGAGGCTTTGTCGGTATAAGTTTTTTTTATGCCACCGCCTGAATCAATTTCGCATAACCCATAATGACTAAAGGGTTTTGAGAACTGTATTTCAAAATACAGTATTTGTTTCTGCGCCCAGGCTCGTGAGGTTCGCATGCCGCGCACGGTGGTGTTGTTCACAAATTCTATATAGGAATCGATTACCTGATCACGGTGTTCCAGGTCAAGCACCACGCTGTTTTGCCCCGGTTCCTCAAACTCATATTTATGCATGCCGGCACGTTGGGTGGCCGTAAGTTCGACCTGAATCTTGTGTTTATCTAGTTTTACTGAATAATAACCTGGGCGTGCTTTTTCATTCTTGTGACTGAAAGAGGACGCATAGGCATAATTTTTCAAATCAACGGCCCCGCTGACGGGCATCAGCAAGATGTCGCCGTAATCGGAGCAACCGGTGCCGCTCAGGTGTGTGTGCGAAAAACCATAGATAACCTGATCGGAGTAATGATAGGCCGAACAGCCGTCCCATCCGGTAAGGCGGGTGTCGGGACTGAGCTGCACCATGCCGTAAGGCGCGGTGGCGCCGGGATACGTATGCCCGTGTCCTCCGGTCCCGATAAAGGGATTTACATTGACGGTGTAATCTTTTTGTTGTCCGCAGAGTGCTGTGGCAAATACCAATAAGGGAAGAAGTATTAAAATTTTATTATTCATACCGGAGTGTTTTTTAATGTACATGAAACAATGTACGTACCCGCATATTCTTAATGATTTCATCAGGTTTTTCCATCGTTTTTGCCGAAATTACAACAGTACTTCCCGGCAGCATGTCGAAAAAATTATCGGATAGCTGAATGTCGCGGCTATCGCAGTTTTCAAAACTGATAAACACATTTTTTGCCAACTGCTTTGTGCTTATTTTAATCTCAAAACCCTCCGGCGACTTATTAACCTCATAGCTGATCCCGGGGTCTTCAAGCGCCAGTTCCTTTGGTTTCTTAAAATATAAATAGTTCTGAGAAACAACATGATCGTCAACAAATACACTTGCCGAGAGTACCAGAGATTTGTGTAAAGAAACCTCTGCAAGAAGCAGTCTTTTATCTATTTTTTCTATTACCTTATTCATGCCCGGTTTGATATTTACATAACGTTTTTCCTCCCATCGCACTTTGCCTTTAAAATCCATCAATTTTAGTTCCACTTGCGAAGGAATAAATTCCGTTTTATCGGAGATTAGTTGAACGCTTATGTCTTTTTCGTTATTGGTTAGGGTAACAAGGATATCGTTATATGCTTTTTTTACAAAAAATTGCAGGGCTTTTTTGTTGTGGTAATAATCTAATCCCGACCATGAAACCACAGGCCAGCAGTCGTTGAACTGCCAGTAGAGCGTGCCCATACAGCGCGGTTTTGCGTTACGGTGAGCCTCAATAGCGGTTTTAATCCCGTAGGCCTGCAACAACTGGCTCACATAAATATAATCGTCTATGTCATCAGGAACCTTGTATTCTCGCTGCATATAAGTCTTGATAGTCTCGTATCCTTTGGTGTGTTTCTGATGACATTTCATCGTTTCCGAATCCAGCGTCCAATCATCCTGTATTGAAATTTTCTGAATGGTGCTTTTTTCGGGCATGGCCTGAAATCCGTATTCGCTGACAAAACGCCCGACTTTTTTTGAGTAATTCTCGAACGGTTCCATGCCCCACCAGATACCCCAATAATGCGAATCCCCGCTGGTAAGGCTCTGTTCCCTGCCCCAGCCATATTTTGGTGATGAGGGCCAGTAAAACCTTCCCGAATCGGCAAGTTGGATTATTTCGGGTATGTCCTTCCTGAAAAGTTTCAGGTAATTATTCCATATTTCCAGGCTATCGGCATGGCTGTATTTGTATTGTTTCTGCCATCCCCAGTTGTGCCAGCCTTCTTCAATTTCGTTGTTGCCACACCACAAAGCCAGGCAGGGATGATTCCGCAGGCGCTCCACATTTTGAAATACTTCTTCGCGGACATTTGCCGTAAAAGCACTGTCGCCCGGGTACATGGCACAGGCAAACATCAGGTCCTGCCAGACAAGTATTCCAAACTCATCACATAAATCATAGAAAACATCGTTCTCGTAAATGCCTCCGCCCCATACGCGCAGCATATTAAACCCCGATTCTTTGGCCTGTAAAATTAAATCCCTGTATTCTTCCGCTTTTACGCGTGGTAAAAAGTTGTCCTGCGGAATATAATTTGCGCCTTTCATAAATACAGGCACCCCATTCAGTTTAAAATAAAACGATTCGCCAATATCATCTTTTTTGTTCACCACCTCAATAGTCCGAAGCCCCGTACGGACAAGCGATTCGTCGAGAACATTTTTTCCGTTAAATAGTTTTACGGCAAAATGATATAAATAAGCCTTCCCCGAACCATTGGGCCACCACAACTCCGGATTCCTTATCATAAAACTTAAAGGGATAGTATTTTTTCCTTTTTCCAGATTTATTTTTTTTGAAGCATAGGCCCAACCTGTCGTTGGGTCCTCAATTTTTATTTCCGATGCTCCTTCTCTATCAGAAAAAACAGTTGTCATGACTGTAAGCTTTGCCAGTTCTTTGCTTACTGAATTTTGCACTACTTTCACATTATCAATCTTTGCCTCACTCCATGATTCAATATATACAGGCCTCCATATTCCGCAGGTAACAAGACGGGGACCCCAGTCCCAGCCAAACTGGTACTGTGCCTTTCGTATAAAAACTTTTTCATCGCCGGGCAGGGTATAGGGATGGCTGGCGGCTTGGTCTTTACCTTTATTCACCGCCGATTCAAAAATAACCCTTAGTTCGTTGCTGTCTTTTTTTAGTAACTGTTTCACGTCGGCGCTCCACCGGCGGAACATATTGTCTGCTATAATTATCAGTGTATTGTTCAGATACACCCGTGCATAGGTATCCAGGCCTTCAAAAACCAACACGACATGCTCATTTTTCAGTAAATTTTCATCTGCCGGGAAAACCGTTTTATATTCCCAGTCTTTTGATTCAATCCATTGCAGGTCTTTTTCGTTGCAGGAAAAATAAGGGTCTTTAATAAGATTATTTTCGAAAAGGTCGGTATGAATAGCACCGGGAATCCTTGCGGCATGGCACATTTTCGCCCCGCTTTCCGAAAATTGCCAGTCATTTTTGAGATATAGCCTGTTCGTGTTTTGAGCCATGATGTTTGTGGAACAAAAAACTATCAGCAACAAAAAATGACCGAACTGTTTTTTCAGCATATTTTCTATTTTGTTGGCTTTTTGTAATTTACCTTCAACATATCCAATGTTTCGGTATGTTTTTGCAGCTTCATTAAAAACCTCTCGTAATCGCGGATTTTGGGGTTGGTCCATAACACTTCACTTAGGGCAATCATGCGTGGAAGGGCCATGTATTGCAGGTGATTGAAATCGGTAATATATTCTGTCCACAAATTTCCCTGTGCTCCCAGAATATATTTTTTCAGATTTTCCGGAAGGCTGTCGGGCATGGGGTTATAGGAATAAACTTTTTCAAGGGGTGTATAACCGCCAAAGGCTAGCGGTTCAGTGGCAGGGTCGCCCTGATAATGATCCAGATAACAAAATTCCCCGGGACACATCACTACATAATGTTTCATTTTGGCCGCAGCAATACCGCCATCGGCTCCGCGCCACGACATCACCGCGGCATTGGGCGCCAGTCCGCCTTCGAGAATCTCGTCCCAGCCGATGATGCTTTTTCCTTTGGAATTTACAAACTTTTCTATCGTTCTGATCACATAACTTTGAAGTTCGTGGCCGTCTTTAAGGCCTTCCTTTTTCATCACCTTGCGGCATTCCGGGCATTTTTCCCATCTTGTTTTCGGACATTCGTCGCCGCCTATATGAATGTATTTGCCCGGGAACAGCTCCATAACTTCGGCCAGCACATCTTCCAAAAAATGAATGGTCTTGTCTTTGGTGCAAAATACATCTTCAAAAACACCCCACGATCCGGCCGTCTCAAAAGGTCCGCCGCTACAGGAATATTCAGGATAAGCGCTTAATGCCGCCAGCGCGTGTCCGGGCATTTCTATCTCGGGCACTATTTGTACATGCCGGCTTGCGGCATAGGCTATCACTTCGCGAATTTGTTCCTTAGTATAAAAACCGCCATAACGAATGGAGTCATAACGTTGTACTGTGTCGGAAGCATGCCCGATGAGGGTTCTGTTCCTGTAACCGCCGACGCTGGTCAGTTTTGGATACTTGTCGATTTGTATGCGCCATCCCTGGTCATCGGTAAGATGCCAATGAAAGACATTCATTTTATAAAAAGCGATTAAGTCAATATATTTTTTTACTTCTCCGGTAGTAAAAAAATGCCGGCACACATCCAGGTGCATGCCACGCCAGGAGTAAGTCGGGTAGTCGTAGATTCTGAGATTTCTTATCTTGATAAGTTCGGTTTTATAGGCTGGCAACAACTGTTTCAGGCTTTGCAATGCATAAAAAACGCCAGCGTCTTTGCCTTCAATGATAATATAACCACTGGAAACATCCATCCGGTAAGCATCCTGCGGCATCTCTTTGTTGACAGATTTCTTTATCACTATGGAATTGCTGTCGTATTTCTGGCTTTGGTTTATGGATAACGAAAAACCATAGTTTTCTGAAAGATATTCATTAAAAACGGCAGCGTCTTTACCCGAAGTTTCCATGTTGTCAACATAAATCTTTGTTTGCGGGGTGAGGATAAAACGCCCTTTAGAGTATGTCATTTCAACCGGCTCCGGGGAAATGGAAATAATCTGCTTTTGCCCGGAAAGGCTTGCCGAGAACAGAATCATAACGGTAAGAAGAAAAAATTTGGGGATAGTTTTCATTAAAGATATTTTAATAAACGAATTTACTGTTTGTCAGACAGCCTGTAAATTATATACTACTGTTTCCACACCAGGGAGGCGGCTCCCAGTATCGCGGCATCATTTTCCATAATACCTGAGGGTAATATGCTGATCTTATTTCTATACACCTGCAACAGATATTTTTCAAAACTTTCTTTCAGTGGTTTAAAGAGTAATTCGCCGGCATTGGCAATACCGCCAAAAATAAATATGGCTTCAGGACTGGTATGTGCCACGCTGTTCGACAATCCCAGTCCCAGAATTTCGCCGGTATATTCATAGGTGCTGATAGCTGTTTTGTCGCCTTTTTCTGCCAGCTTTGAGATTTTATATGGTGTTATTTCTCCTTCAGTTTTTTTTCCGTCCCTGGCAAGTAAATCGTTGTATGTTTTCACAATACCGCTTGCAGAACAATATGCTTCGAGACAACCTGACCGCCCGCAGCCACAAACACGTCCTCCGGGAAACACGATGGCATGTCCTATTTCTCCGGCAAAGCCGTCGTGCCCGTACACCATGTTCGCATCAACCACGATGCCGCTTCCGACCCCGGTACCCAGGGTGATTTCAATAAAATTTTTCATTCCTTTGGCATTGCCATAAACCATTTCGCCAATGGCGGCAGCATTGGCATCGTTGGTAAGTACCACCGGGACATCAAAATGTTGCCGGAACAAGCCAACAAGAGGAACAACGCCTTTCCATTTCAGGTTGGGCGCAAATTCAATACTACCGTTATAGTAATTTCCGTTGGGCGCTCCAATGCCGATACCAACCAGATTAGAAGTTGTATTGGAAAGAAAATACTCTTTTATTATCCGGGCAATCTCGTGTACAAACACTGCGGCATCATCATAACCGGGGGTGCTTATTGAGGTTTTATACCAACATTTGCCATCGCTGTCTACCATGCCGATTACCGTATTGGTGCCGCCCACATCAATGCCTGCTGCAATATTTTTCATGCCGTTATATTTTCTGAATGTTTATATTTTGGTTTATATCCTTTCCAGCCATAATAGGCCAGGTAGCCGTAACAAATTATCGGGACAAAAAACGCGTAGTGATACCCTCCGATGATATCGGCAAAGGCTCCGACAATCATGGGGACAACAGCGCCGCCCAATATCATCATCACCAGTAAGGAGGATCCTTGTGCGGTATCTTTTCCGAGGCCGGCAATGGAAAGGGCAAAGATATTGGACCACATAATGGAGTTGAATAACCCCAGGCCGATAATGGTCCAGAAAGTATGAATACCGCTCGATGCCAGCGCTATTCCCAAAAGGATGATTGCTATCAGAGAAAAAATCATCAGGGTTCGCGCCGGCATTGATTTGCCTAAAATAAAGCCAAGATAATTCACAAAGACAAAAATCAGGTAAGGGGCCACCTCCTCAATCCCGAGGCCTTGCTGTCCTTCGAAATAATTCATTACAAAATAATTGGCCCCGTAAATTACAAAAAATGTAAGGACCGAAACAAGAAGCATAATGAGGTATTTTCTGGTGCTGCTAATGCCGCTTAATGAGATAGATCCCAGAAACCGGCCAATCATCAACCCGCCCCAATAAAATGCCAGGAAAGCCTTCGCTTTCATTTCGGGCATATCAAGGCTTTCTTTTGCATAATTAATAAAAGAACTGCCCACGGCCACCTCGGCGCCAACGTACACAAAAATGGCAATCATTCCAAGATACAACTGCTTGAAACGCAAGGCACCGACACCTTTTTCGATTTTGGCGGATGCTGAAAATTCAGGTAGTTTTATCAAATAAAAAACAACTGCAAGGGCAACAAATACTGCTGCAAAAATCAGGTAGGGGAGTTGGACACTGGCCGCCGACAAGGGGCTGCCCATATCGTTGGAAATAATATTTCCGGTACGTCCTATCAGCGGGTTGCCCACTTTCGCGAAAAAATCAAAAACCAGAAACCCGCCGAGTATGGGGGCTATGGTGGTACCGAAGGAGTTAAACGCCTGTGACAGATTTAACCGGCTGGACGCCGTTTCGGGCTTCCCGAGCAATGCCACATAAGGATTGGCAGCTATTTGCAGTAAGGTAAATCCCAACCCAAGAATAAACAAGGCCGCAAGAAACAAGGGGAAACTCTGCAATGCCGCCGCGGGATAAATCAGCAGACAAGCTCCCGCGGAAATGAACAAACCCAGTAATATCCCATTTTTGTAACCCCTTTTTGCAATCGGATCGCCTTTCCTGACCGACAATATAAAATATACCAGGGAGCCCACAAAATAAGCTGTAAAAAATGTAAACTGCACCAGCATCGACTCCCATCGCTGCAGGTCAAACATTTTACGCAGGTATGGGATAAGTATATCGTTCATACAGGTAATAAAGCCCCACATAAAGAACAGCGTGGTCAACGCGATCATGGGGTACGTGTATTTTGTCCTTTGTTCAGTTTCCATGGTTTCCGGAGTTTACCCTTTATAGTATTCAGATCGGTCTCACGCCTGGCATTGTGTAAAATACATAAACTTTTTCAATCCATCAAAACTTTGTCATTGTATAATGCTCAGCATGTGTTAGCAAACGGTTTTATTTTTTCTTCATGTGGTAAATGTCAGCAAATGGAAGCTTAAATGAGTAGGAAATTGTCAAAGTAATACTGTCATTCGGTAAAAGTTTTCCATGAGCAGTCGTTTCACCATCTTCTTCTGTAAAAGTACTATCCTTATAGTTTAATTTAAAATTATCTATGCCTTCTACACCTCTAATTTTAATTCCTTTACATGATTTTTTTACCTCTAATTCAATTTTTTCTTCAGTTGTCGCAATTTGTAGATTTTCCAGAGTCTGATCTATGTGTGTCACATTATAAATGCCTTCATAATCTTTAATTAAATCTCTTTCTTCGCTTTTCTTACAATTTATAAAGGTCAAAGAAAATAAGAGGGTAAAGGTTAAACTATATTTTACAGTTGATTTCATTATTAAACTGTTTGCAAATAATTAATCTACAGCCTTTAGTTGCTGTCTTTCGATTTCATCAGCGCTTTCACCGGTTCCAGTCCAAGGACATTCCCTTCCTGTATTGCTTTGAGTACAGCTCCGCCACCGGTAAAAATATAGTACTTCGGGCTGTCGAGGGCTACTATGTAAAGTCCCGGTAGCAGCCGTTTCAACTCCTGCAGGGTGTCGCCGCCGCCATAAAGTTTCACGGCATTATCATTTGCATCGATCAACTCGTCGAGTGCTATAGTACCTTCATTGAAGTGAGGAGTAAAGCCCATAACAGCGTTCACGAAAATGGTTTTGGCCTCTAAAAACACTTTTTTAACTTCGGGATCCTGAAACGATTTCGGGTCCACATCCAGCACATAGTTTAATTTGGTTCCGGCTTTGATGTCTTTGATGTTATGCACACGATATTGCCCGGGGCGCAAGCCTTCCATGGTGTCAGACTCTACGATAAACGGAAGCTCTATCAATTTGCCCGGAAATTGTGCGGCATATTCTACAAACTTTTTGGCCAGTTCCATATCTTCGGGTTCTATGCCTTCGATAGTGAAACCATATTTGGCACAAAGGAACGCGTTATAGATAACACCACCCAGCACCAGATGATCCGACACTTTCAGCAGCGCATTCAGCGAGTCCACCTTGGTGTCGAATTTGGAGCCGGCTACCACAGAAATAAAGGGTTGGTCGGGTTTGTAAATTCGCTGCAGGTTAGAGATTTCTTTCTGCAAAAGGAATCCGGCATAAGAAGGAAGATATTTTGCCACATTAACCGTGGAGGCATGGGCCTGCCATGATCCGAAAGCATCATTTACAAAGATATCGGCAAGTCCGGCAAGCTGGTATGCAAAACGGTCAGCCTCCGCGCCTTTGGCTTCTTCACCAAAAAACCAACGGGTGTTGGGCAGGTAAATCATGTCGATGGTATGGTCGTTCAAGTCGCGTATCAGGTGATTGATAGATGTTTCCACATCAAGATAGCCATGAGTCCCGTACTGCTGAAATTCGGGCACCTTGATAGTAATGTGCAGTTTGTTTTGCAGGTAATCTACTATTGGTTTTACCGAGGTGTCGTCAGAAACCGCTATTTCTCCTGTTTTCTTATTTTTCGGGCGCCCGGCATGTGTCATCAGGATGATTTTTCCCCCTTTGGCATTGATATAATATAAGGTCGAAATAGTGGCATCAATCCTGTATGGATCGTGAATTATTCCTTTTTTAACCACATTATGATCGACACGTACCAGGACGACTTTATTTTTCAAATCGGCATCCTGAAGCAATGGAAGATTAATACTCTCTAATATTTCATTCATAGCTGTTGTATTTTAAAATTTTATTTAATGGTTTTCTTGTTTTTTCCCTTATTCTGGATGTTGAATAGCCTAACGTAATCAGCAGTCCAACTCGTTTATTTTTAGGTATATTCAGCAGTTTCATGACATTTTTTTCGTTGAACCAGCCGAGTATGCATGTTCCCAAGCCTTCTTCGGCCGCTTGCAGACAAAAATGTTCGGCTGCAATGCCGATATCAAAAAGGTAGAAATCCTTGTTTCTTATACGGCTGCCAAATTGCGACAGCAGCGAAGGTTTTTCTGTTACTATGGCTACGATTACCGGCGCCTGCAGGGCAAACCTGTTGAATGGAGCCACGGTGCTGAAAGTTTCGCTGGCTACTTTATTTTTTAATTCAGGCTGATCCACTACCACAAAGGTCCAGGGTTGCGAATTACAGGCTGATGGAGCCAACCGGGCTGCCTCCACGCAGCGTTCTGTCTTTTCCCGTTCCACGGTGCGGCTGTCGTATTTTCGGCTGCTTTGCCGAAGTTTTATCAATTCCGGAAAATTCATTTTACTTCTTTGGTTTTAATTTTTGCGCGTATCCATTGCTTCAGCATGTCAAACTCTTCGTCCGTAAAGTATTTTCTTGGAAATAAATTAAACCGGAATTTATTGGGATATAATATGATGATTTCGGGGGTGATAAGAGCCGACTCGTAAAACTCCCACTTATTTGTATTGTTAATATTATCGGAAGACACCTGTATCTGTTCCGAAGAAAAAATATAACTGAACGGATTTATAAAGTCCGGCATTTTCGAAAACATTCTTTTGCCCAGATTGTGCTGATTGTAAAAATACAATCCCGCGATTGCCACTCCATAGGCAATAAGGAACCATGCAGCCCAGTTGGTATAATCGACACTGCCGTTTTTACGTTCATAAAACAATAATATGCATCCGATAATAAATGAAACGGCTGCAATAACCAATAACATGCGGCTGCGTATCGGGTACATTTTTTTTAGATGCGTAGCATACGCCAGTTGCAGGTCTTCGGGCGTATATTGAATTTTTTTTTCAAATTGTTCCATGGATATTAATTTAATAAAAAGAGGCAGATCGTAATGATCTACCTCTGCAAATATATAGATTTTGATTGAAGATTACAATTTCTGTCAGTTAGTTTCAATAATCTTTAACAGCTCGTCCAATTTTGGTGTAAGTATAATTTCGGTACGGCGGTTTTTACTCCGTGCTTCAGAGGTATTGGCTTTGTCCACAGGGAAGTATTCGCTGCGACCGGCTGCCGTTATGCGTACAGGGGCAATGGTTGAGTTGGAGAGTAAGATGCGGATTACGGTGGTTGCGCGTTTTACGCTGAGGTCCCAATTATCAAGAATCTGGTCACTGCCCTTGTAAGGAACATTGTCGGTATGGCCTTCCACCATGACATTGATATCCACATTGGTTTCCAGTACTTTTGCCAGTTTTTTCAAGGCATCAGCTCCTTTGGAAGCCACTTCGTACTTTCCTGAAGCAAAAAGCAGGGCTTCATCCATAGAAACATATACCTTGCCATTCATTTGCTTTACCGTCAACCCATTGTTTTCGTAACCGAGCAAGGCTTCCGATACTTTGTTTTTCAGTGCCTTAACCGCCGAATCTTTTTTGTCCAGAATGTTTTGCAGCTCGTTAAGTTTCTGTTGTTTTTCGTCGAGCTTCAGTTGCATTTCGTTGAGGTTGTCCAGTTTGGTGTTTAATTCCGATTCCAGTTTTTTCAGGTCGTCTTCTTTTTTTTGTAAGGTTTCTTTGGTTTTTTCCAGCTCTGAAATCAATTTTTGAGTTTCAAATTTATTGCCTTTCAGTAGTTTTAGGTTATTGTTTTGCAAGGTATCGTAAGCCATGCTCAGGTCATCATATTTGCGGGTCAATTCTCTGTGTTTCATGCCATTATTTATCGAGTCGGCAACAAGAAGCTCGTTTTGTTTTTTCAGCTTATCTGCCGTGGCTGTGAGTTCGGTAAGTCTGGTAACATATTCCATCACCTTGCCTTTAAGAGTTTTGTTTTCTTCCGTACAGTTTTTTTGATTATTTTCCATTTCCTGATATTTTTTCAGGGATACGCACGACGAAAGAAACAAGCAGCAAAGTGCAAATAAAAAGACCGGTTTCAGTATTTTCATGTCTGAATTTTTTTCAAAAGTACGTTTATAAAAAACGTCCTAAGCCGCAATCTTCGTAAGATACTAACACTGTGCTGTTAAAAATGCGTTTCAAGTTTGGGGGCTTTGGTGCCCGGGAGACTCTCCTGATGGCCGCCTTCACCGGGGGATAACCCCAAAAAGGATCAGAAATCCACTTCAAGTATGCTTGGGCAGTGGTCGGAATGTTTGGCTTCAGGCAAAATCACCGCACGTTTCATTAGATGACTGATGGGGTTGCTCACCATGTGGTAATCAATGCGCCAGCCCAGATTTTTGGCACGGGCGTTTGCCCTGAAACTCCACCAGGTGTATTGTTTTGGCTCGTTGTTAAACGCCCTGAAACCATCTACAAAACCCGAATCAATGAATTTAGACATCCATTCGCGCTCTTCGGGCAAAAAACCCGAACTGGTGGCATTGCGTATTGGATCGTGAATGTCAATGGGCTTGTGACAAATATTGTAATCACCACAAATAATTAGGTTAGGGCGTGATTTTTTTAATTCGTTAACCCAATTCAGAAAGTCGTCGAGCCATACCATTTTAAAGGCCTGACGGTCATCGCCGCTGGACCCTGAAGGATGATATACGCTTATCACCGAAATGTCGCCGTAATCGGCACGCAATACACGGCCCTCGTCATCATATTTTGGAATACCCATACCATAAACAACTTTGTCCGGTTCTTGCCGGGTAATAATCCCCACACCGCTGTATCCTTTCTTTTTTGCCGAAAACCAGTAACTATGATACCCCAGGGCATTAAACTCCATTGTCGGAATCTGTTCGGGCTGTGCCTTGGTTTCCTGAAAACAGACAATATCGGCATCCACCGAAGTAATCCAGTCGAGCAAGCCTTTTGATGATGCGGCACGTATCCCGTTTACGTTATAGGTAACAATTTTTTTCATAAATCCCAAATTTTGATGGCTAAACTACTGATTTTCCCTTTAACATGAACAATTCAAAATAAATTAAAGGTTAAATCTTTTTTGAGGTGTTAAAACTTATCAATAATTTTATTTAAAACAACTGTACCGCATAAATTTTGTAACGATTTCACCTGTTTGTATTTCTGCCTTGGCTGATATTTCTATACAAGGACCCTTTGTCTGAATAGAAGAATACAGGATGAAAATGCAGGATTTTATAGCGCAGATATCCTTCGATACGCCAAGATGTGCCATACTGGTACAACCTATTCGGAATTTTTCTCAGGTTTTTTGACGTCACACTTGTCAGGTACAGAGCCCCGTAACATTTGTAAAATTATAAAACGTACGAAAAATAAGGTACATCGTACCGTAATATTGTGCTCCTGATTATGGACGCCCCTTAATGCATTGATGTAAATATCTTGTTTACAAATCCGGAAAGGCGGGTATTGTTACCTAATATTCTCGCGTTTTTTTCCATATAAAGCTTGGCATGGGGGCCATGCATGAACATCTTTATTTTTATGTGTGAAGCAAAAATATATTACGGTGCTCTGCACCTTGATATTTAACTACTAAATTTTTCTATGAATATTATCGGTGTTCCTGTCTGCCGAGCCAGGCCGGCTACACCGAATTTTTATCGGGCAATATTGCTTGCAAAATTTCGGGGCGCCGGCCTTGACGTCGGGCAGAGCTCCTTTTGCCTTTTTTTTTAATGTCATGTTTTGCAAAAAGACACTTTTTTCTTTACTTATTGCGCCATTTTTTCTAATAACACCTTAAAAATGAAATTACCATATTAAACCATTACTGGGATTTTTTTAGTTCCTCGACAATTATAGGGCAAGAATTTTTGACTGTCAACAGCGACTTCTTTTTAGTAAGTGCCCCATACAATATTTCACAATAAAAACTTAAATTTGCATATCAATCTCCCGAAAATTGGCTCTCTTTCTTAAAAAAAAATCCATTGAACCCCCTGACCCGCTCACTGACCGGGAGTTGATTGAACTGTATCGCCAAAACGACGACACTTCTTACATTGGCGAACTTTTCAACCGCTATGCCCATCTGGTTTACGGTATCACATTAAAGTACTTCCATCAGGAAGACGACCGCCGTGAAGCCGTCATGCAGATTTTTGAAAAATTATATATGGCCCTGAAAGACCATGAGATAGAAAACTTTAAATGCTGGTTATACAGCGTGGCGAAAAACCATTGCCTGATGATTTTACGTAAAGAAAACTCCGTGTCTTTCAACGAACAACTTCAACTGAAAAATTTTCAACAGGATTTTATGGATTTTAACGGGAATTTTTCTCTTAATCATGCTGAAGACGAAATTATTGACAAAAAATTGCCCGACGCCATCAAAAAACTGAGTGATGAACAACGTATTTGCATCGAATTGTTTTATCTGCATGAAAAATCGTATAAGGAGGTGGCTGACACAACTCAATATTCTATGAATCAGGTAAAAAGCTTTATACAAAACGGAAAAAGAAATTTAAAACTCATGCTCGAAAATACAAAATGAAACCTTCAGACAAACAGAACCGGATATTTGGTCCTTCGGGATGTATCAGCGAGGAGGGGCTTTCCCTTTACCTGAAAAACCAACTTTCGGCAAAAGAAAAAAATCTTTTGGAACAGCACCTGGCAGGCTGTTTATTATGCAATGAAGCGATGGAGGCTTATGAAAATATGCAGGAGCACGATAAGATTTTCAAGGAGGTATCCGCTATAAAATCATCCCTGAAATCAACCTATAGTAATAATACAGCCCACAAGGTTGCCAGCAGGAGAATGCTCATTACCACCCTGTCCATTGCTGCGAGTATTATACTGATTTTTACAGGGTATTATTTTGTTAATCTGCAAATTAAAAACGAAAAAAAAGATTTCAGTTATACAGCTCCGCAAAGTATGAAGAAATCAATTGTTGAAGAAGAGCAAAAATCACTGCCCGAAATGGCAAACCAGGCTGCCGAAAAAATCCCAGTGAAGGAAGACAAAACGAAAAGCACACCCTCGCAGGCTCCACAAAATGCTGCCGGCCTGTATGAAAGCAAGGCGAATACTGACAGGGAAACATCCGCCACAGCCACGGGAGCGGTGACGGTAGTTGTGGACGATATGTCGGGTTATATTGCCGACAGCCCGGATAAAAAAGAAGAATACCGTAAGGATATTTATGCGGGAGATTTTGATCAGGGAATTGTTCTTGGCGGCACCGCACTCGCCGAAACTAAATCCGAAACGAAAAATTCTGTCTCTGTTACTCAGGAAATAGCATTGTCCGCAGTACATAAAGATGCCGAAGAAGCGGTTACTGAAGATAACCTTCCGCTGGAGTCAAATGAAAAATCCATTGACGAAGTTGTGCTTTCCGGAAAAAAATCTGCTAATAAGGAAGCACGTCGCGCACAGGTTAAAACACCTGTTGTCAATGGATTATCGTATTATTATGCCGGACAATACAAAAAAGCTATTCCGGAGTTCAATAAAAAGCTTACACAAAACAGCCATGATTATGAATCCATCTATTACTTAGCCATGTCGTATTACTACGAAGGCCAAAAAGATGCCGCCATACCCCATCTTGACACAATACTGAAAAAGAAAAGCAATCCATACTACGATCTGGCATTATGGCAAAAAGCCATCATCCTCGCTGAAAAAAAACAGACCGCTGAGGCCCGCATCCTGCTTGATGAACTAGTAAACCGTGGCGGCAGCCTTAAAAATAACGCCCTACAAAAGTTAAATGAACTCGATAAAGCCGAATAAGGCCTTCCCCGAAACGGCGCTGAACAAAGTTTT
>ENA-UOWE01002980-UOWE01002980.1-activated-sludge-metagenome-genome-assembly--contig:-NODE-2980-length-17922-cov-4.051100_pt1 | contig 17922 bp, 17 predicted proteins | sample MGYA00249841_ERZ761562 | MGnify/ENA primary metagenome ERZ761562 (study PRJEB28883, sample SAMN05720200) | activated sludge metagenome | isolation source: Anaerobic digester | place: Japan... | reverse complement strand
AAGAAGTGTAACAGCAAGAGCATCACGCATTACTAAGGTTGCAGTAGAAGACGAAGTTGGAGCTAAGTTTAAAGAACAGGCTTCTTCTTCAACAGAAATATTTAATACAATATCTGAGTTTTCTGCTAAATAGGAGTTTGTATTACCAACCATAGAAATTATCTTAACACCTAATCTTTTGATTATAGGAATTAGGCGAACAATTTCTGATGTTGCTCCACTATAAGAAATACAAATAACTACATCTTCCTTCCTAATAATACCCAAATCTCCGTGTATTGCATCTGATGGGTGAAGAAATAATGCTGGTGTTCCGGTAGAGTTCATTGTTGATACAATTTTTCTTGCAATAATTCCAGATTTACCAATACCACTAATTATTACTCTGCCTTTACAATTTGATATTAATTGAACAGCTTTTACAAAATTTTCATCTACTTTTTCGATCAAAGATTGAATAGCATTACATTCAATTTTGACTACTCTTTGACCTTTTTCAATAATCTCTTCTTGTGTTAACATTATTTATCCTGAATGATATTTTTTGCATTTAAAATCATATCAATTACTTCTCTAACAGCTCCATTACCACCTTTTTCTTGTGTTATATACTTCGCATATTTTTTTGTTTCTATTCTTGCATTTTTAGTCACTATTGGTAAACCGACCCTTTGTAGAACAGGAATATCCAAAATATCATCTCCAATGTAAGCTATTTCATCATCAGATAAATTATATTTCTGTTTGATTTTTTCGTAAGGGGTAACTTTATCTATAGCACCATTAAAAAAATCCTTTATACCTAGATCTTTTATTCTGTGCTTTACAGCTTCTGATTTTCTTCCAGTTATTATTCCAACGTTCAAACCATTTGCTAAAGCGAAATTTATTCCATAACCGTCATGAACGTTAAAAGAAATCAGATTATTACCTTCTTTATCGTAAGTAATTGAACCATCGGTTAATACACCGTCTACATCAAGAATTAGCATTTTAATTTTTTTTAGTTTATCTTTTTTTATATTCATATTCGTTCTTTAACCATCATATCAATTTTTATTGTTTCAGTAATTAATTTTTCAAGTTTGTCTAGTGGTAGTTGACTTTCTGAATCACTCAATGCTTTTTTAGGTTCTGGATGCGTTTCTATAAATAAAGCCGATATACCTATAGAAACAGCTGCTTTTGCTAATGGTAAGATAAACTGAGGTTGCCCTCCAGAAATATTACCTTTACCAGGTTGTTGAACAGAGTGAGTGCAATCATAAACAATAGGGTATAATGATTCTTTCATTATAACCAGACTTCGCATATCAACTACTAAATCGTTATAACCAAAAAAAGTACCTCTTTCAGTCAGAAGAATTTTATCGTTACCTGTTGAAAGTACTTTATCGGCTGCGTTTTTCATTAAATTGGGTGATAAAAATTGTCCTTTTTTAATATTTACAATTTTCCCGGTTTTTCCAGCTGCAATTAATAAGTCTGTTTGTCTACATAAAAATGCAGGTATTTGAAGTATATCTACAACCTCAGAAGCTATTGTTGCTTCTTCAGGTGAGTGAATATCAGTTAGAACCGGAACTGAAAAATCATTTTTTACTCTTGCAAGAATTTTTAATGCTTCATCTTCTCCAATGGTCGTGAAAGAAGATATACTGGTTCTATTAGCTTTTTTATAAGATGATTTGAATATAAATTTAAAATTATGCTTTTGGCTTAATTTTAATATATACTCAGCGGTATTTAATGTTGTTGTTTCATTCTCAACAACACATGGTCCAGCAATAAAAACCAATTGTTCATCATTTCCGATTTTAAAATCATTTAATATAATGTTTTTCATTTTATACAGTAAATAAAATCATCTTTAGTTCCAAGAAAAAGCTTTGATTCATAGAATACAGGGCTATTATATGTTCTGCCACCTAATTCCATTTCAGAAATTATTTTTCCTGTTTTTTTATCTATCGAGTAAAGTATGGAGTAAAATGTACTATTTGAAATTGAGTATATTGTATTGTTAACGATAAGAGCTGATGACCAAATGGAAGAAGAATCTGAAAATTTGACAATATATTTTTCTTTCCCTGTTCTGTAATCTATGGAATATAATTTGCCATCTATTGCACTAAAATAAAGATTTTCATCATCTATTGAGAAACCGGTAGAAAGGAATCCTCCTGTTTTATATTTCCATAATGGTTTCCCGCTCTTAATATTTAAACAGTATGCATAGTTATCATTTGATCCGAAGTAAACGAGATTGTCTTTTGCAGTTGCAATAGAATGAATTTGTCCATTGGTTTTAAATTTCCATAATTCTTTTCCATTATCAGCATTTATTGCATAAAATGTGCTATCTGATGAACCGAAAAGTATTATGTTTTTATACAAAGTTGGGGTAGAATATACTTCATTTCGCGTTTTGTAAGACCAAATTAATTTTGAAGAATCAAGAGTAATAGAATAACAATGATTATCTCTACTTGTAAAAATTATGTTATCTTTATATATTACAGAAGCTGATCTTATTCTGCCATTACTCTGAAATTTTGAAATAACTTCACCCGTTTTATAATTCAATTGATATAAACAGCCATCATCACAACCAACAATAATTTTTCCTTTGTAATAGATTGGAGATGACATTATCAGGTTGCCAAGTTCTTTTTTCCACACTAATCTACCCTCATCAGCTGTGATACAATAAAAATTGCAATCATTAGAACCAAAATAAACTTTTGAATCGATTATTACAGGTGAAGAATATACATCTCCATTTGTTTTATATTTCCATAAGGCTTTTTCTAATGTTGGTAAATTTTCTTTTGTAGTAATAAAACCAGTATGTTGATGATTACCTCGAAAAGTATCCCAATTGGTAGTTGAAAAGAATAATAAAAAACTAAATATTATATATAGAAAATTCATTATTATACCCAATTTGAAATATTAATTTACTCATTTATATATATAAAATCAATGTTATAAAGATTGACTTAATAACATATCAAATGATTATTGGTTTATACTTAGCAAAATTTATTTAAAACTCTGGATGATAGTATTCTGTTTGTATTTAAAATATTAATTTTCTATAAACCACATTATTTTATGTGAAAAAAGGGTGATTGAATTTTAAAAATTTAGCAAAATACTTATACTTCAGTTTTTTTTATTAAATTGTCATTTTAAAAAACCTTTCATACTAGAATTTGTAATATAGAATTAAAAACATTAAATAAAATTGCATTGATTTTTTTAATGGAAAGCTTAAATTAAGTATTTCTGAAAATTAGCTTTAATAGGAGGTATAATGTCTTTAGATATAAGAGAAGTTAATGAGCTAATCCAACGAGAAAGTGCTTTTGTAGATCTTTTGACTATGGAGATTGGCAAAGTAATAGTTGGTCAAAAGAATATGGTTGAAAAGTTACTTATAGGTTTATTAGGAGATGGTCATATATTATTAGAAGGTGTGCCTGGTTTGGCAAAAACTATGGCAATTAAAACTCTTGCTCACACTATTAGAGCAAGATTTCAGAGAATTCAATTTACACCGGACCTTTTACCTGCCGATTTAATTGGAACGATGATATATAATCAGAAAGATGGAACATTTCAAACAAAAAAAGGACCAATTTTTGCTAATTTTATTTTAGCTGATGAAATTAACAGAGCTCCTGCAAAAGTCCAAAGTGCTTTACTTGAAGCGATGCAAGAAAGACAGGTAACAATAGGAGAAAAAACATATTTGTTGGAAGAACCCTTTTTAGTGCTAGCTACTCAAAATCCAATTGAACAGGAAGGTACATATCCTTTACCTGAAGCACAGGTTGATCGTTTTATGCTAAAGGTAAAAATTACATATCCTGATAAAAATGAAGAACTGGAAATAATGAGAAAAAATTCTGGTGCAGAAGCAAGTACTGTAAATCCTGTTATTTCAACTGAGGATATTATAAAAGCAAGAAAAGTGCTTAAGAAGGTGTATATAGACGAAAAGATTGAAAGGTATATTCTTGATATTGTATTTGCTACAAGAAATCCAAAAGAGTATGGATTGGAAAAATTGACATCATTAATTGCTTATGGTGCCTCACCCAGAGCGAGTATAAATTTGGCTATTGCTTCAAAAGCTCATGCATTTATTAAGAGAAGAGGTTATTTGATACCAGAAGATGTAAGAGCAGTTTGCCATGACGTTTTAAGACATAGGATCATAGTAACCTACGAGGCAGAAGCAGAAGAAATTACCTCAGAAAATATTATTGATGAAATCTTAAATCAGATTGAAGTTCCATAAAAGTATTTGTTATGAATGCAAAAGAACTATTAAAAAAAGTAAGACTAGTTGAGCTTCGAACTAAAGGTTTTGTAAATGAGATATTCTCTGGTGAATATCATAGCGTTTTTAAAGGGCGTGGAATAGAATTTGCTGAAGTAAGAGAGTATCAGTATGGCGATGATATAAGATTGATTGACTGGAATGTTTCAGCAAGGTTTGGTAGACCATACATCAAAGTATTCGAGGAAGAAAGAGAATTAACAGTTATGCTTTTAGTCGATTTTAGTGGTTCATCACAATACGGCACAAGAAATGGTTTAAAACGTGATATTGCTGTAGAGATATGTGCTTGTCTTGCATTTTCTGCGATGAAGAATAATGATAAGGTCGGTGCTATACTTTTTACAGATAGAATCGAGAAATTTATACCTCCAAAGAAAGGAAAATCCCATATATTAAGAATACTTAGGGAGCTTCTATTTTTTGAACCTGTAGGTAAAAAAACAAATTTGAGATTGGGTCTTGAATATTTGAATAAGGTAATAAAAAAACGAAGTATTTCTTTTTTTATTTCAGATTTTTATGATAATAATTTTGAAGATCCTTTAAAACTTGTAAGTAAAAAACATGATTTAATAGCTGTGCATTTAGTAGATCCTACAGAAAAAGAATTGCCTCCTTTGGGTTTGATTAAATTTGTTGATGCTGAAACAGGAGAAAATATTTGGGTCGATTCCACTAGTGATATTGTTAGAAAAAAGTATTCAGAATTTTGGATAAATAACAAACAAAAACTTGATAAATTATTTTTAAAAAGCAAAGTCGATAAAATAGAAATTAATATTGATAAATCTTACTTAAATCCACTTATAGATTTCTTCAAAAGAAGAAGTAAAAGATACTAATGATGAAATTTAAACTTGTATCTGATTACAAACCCTGCGGCGATCAACCTAAAGCAATTGAAGAATTAACGAAAGGTTTGTTGAGTGGGGTTAAGTATCAAACACTTCTCGGTGTAACAGGTTCAGGTAAAACTTTTACGATTTCAAATGTAATCAAAAATTATGGTAAACCTACTTTAGTTATTTCTCATAATAAAACTTTAGCAGCACAATTGTATGGTGAATTTAAATCTTTTTTTCCGGAAAATGCTGTAGAGTTTTTTATAAGTTATTATGATTATTACCAACCAGAAGCATACATACCAAAAACAGATACCTATATTGAAAAGGATTTTTCAATAAATGAAGAAATTGATAGGTTAAGATTAAAAGCTACTTCTGCTTTATTAGAAGGAAGAGACGACGTAATAATAGTAGCTTCTGTAAGCTGTATATATGGTATCGGTTCACCTGAGGAATATGCAAGACAGGTCGTGAGGTTGAAGGTTGGTCAAGAAATAAATAGGAATAAATTTCTAAGAGAATTAGCAGATATTCACTACGTAAGAAATGATTATGAATTTACCAGAGGTTCTTTTCGTGTACGTGGTGATGTGATTGAAATTATACCTGCTTATGAAGATGAAGAAGGGGTAAGAGTTGAATTTTTTGGAGATGAAATTGAAAAGATTTCCACAATTAATAGATTAGACGGTTCTGTCATAAAATCAAATATTAATTCAATTGTAATTTACCCTGCTCGTCATTTTGTTACTACACGTGAAGATTTAGAAAGGGCGATGCACGATATACGATTAGAACTCGAACAAAGGTTACAAGAGCTAAGAAATGAAAATAAATACCTTGAAGCCCAGAGATTGGAACAGAGAACAAGGTTTGATCTTGAAATGATGCAAGAAGTCGGTTATTGCTCAGGAATTGAAAATTATTCAAGGCATTTAGCCGGAAGGAAACCGGGCGAAAGACCAGCTTGTTTATTAGATTATTTCCCAGAAGATTTTTTAATTGTAATAGATGAATCCCACCAAACTATTCCGCAAATTAAGGCAATGTATAACGGAGATAGAATGCGGAAAATGACTCTTGTTGAACACGGGTTTCGGTTACCTTCTGCATTGGATAATCGCCCATTAAAATTTGAAGAGTTTGAAGAGTTGATGAAGCGTGCAATTTTTGTTAGTGCAACTCCTGCAGAATATGAATTAAAGAAATCCAATGGAATAGTAGTTGAGCAAGTTATTAGACCTACAGGTTTATTAGATCCGGAAATTGAAGTTAGACCTGTTAAAAATCAAGTAGATGATTTGATAAAAGAAATAAGAGAACGGGTAAAATTAAAACAAAGAGTACTTGTTACAACGCTTACAAAAAGAATGTCCGAAGATTTAGCTGACTATCTTGAAAGTCTAAAGATAAAAGTGAAATACTTGCATTCAGATGTCGAATCTTTGGAAAGGGTTGATATTATCAGAGATCTTAGACTCGGTGAATTTGATGTATTAGTTGGTGTTAATTTATTGAGGGAAGGATTGGATTTACCTGAAGTTTCATTAGTGGCTATCCTTGATGCAGATAAAGAGGGATTTTTACGTTCAGAAAAATCGTTAATGCAGACCGCAGGAAGAACTGCAAGAAATGTAAATGGAAAAGTTATAATGTATGCAGATAAGTTAACTAATTCTATGGAAAAAGTTATTAATGAAACTAAACGTAGAAGAGAGTTACAAATGCAGTATAACAAGGAGAATAATATTATACCCAAAAGCGTTGAGAAAACAGTTGAAGATATTATGTCATCGACTATAGTGGCTGATACATTATCAGCAAAGAAAACTGAGAGCAAAAGAGGAAGAATTGAGCTATTCCCTTCACAAATATTAAAATCTCTATCAATTGACCAAAAGAAAGATTTAATTGAAAGATTAACCCGGGAAATGAGGGAAGCCGCCAAAGACTTAGAATTTGAAAGAGCTGCTGAAATAAGAGATGAGATAGAAAGGATACAAAAGAATTTATAAAATGTTCTTTTTTAAAAATATATTTAACACATTTCTTGATATAATATTACCGCGTTATTGTTTCAATTGTGAAAATCTAATTTTAAGCGAAGATAATTATTTCTGTTCAGATTGTTATAGTAAATTATCATACTTTGATTATGGTATTAATCATAAAGAGTTTAAAGCTGAAGAAAAATATTGTAGCGAGATAGATAATTTTTATTCTCTTTTTTATTTTGAACCAGAATCAATATCTCAGAAGATAATTCACATGATAAAATATGAGAATAAGCAAAAACTCGGTTTGTTCATGGGGGAAAAACTTGGTGAAGCCTTACTAAAACATGATATAAAAGCTGATATGATTATACCTATTCCATTACATAAAAGTAGAAAAAAAGAAAGGGGTTATAATCAATCTGAAATTATATCTTTAGGAGTAGCTTCTGTTTTAAAAATCCCTGTTATAACTAAAATGTTGATTCGTGAAAAAAATACAATTAGTCAAACAAAGTTAAATAGGGTTGAAAGAAAGCAAAATGTTTCTGGTGCTTTCAAAATTACCCGGGATCTTGATATAAATAATAAAACTATATTTGTTTTAGATGATGTGATAACTTCTGGTGCAACAATATCTGAGTGCTCGAAGTTGTTAAAATCAAAATTTAATATTAAGATTATTTCTCTTTCTCTGGCATACGTTAAAGATAAACATGATATTTTAAAAATAGAGACTTAATTAATATGAAAAGAACAATAATTCAATTATTATTGATTTGCTTTAGCTATGCTTTTTTAAATGCACAGAGCACATTCAAGCCAAATGGTATTATTGGTTTACTTACAGACTATGGAACAAAAGATTTTTATGCCGGTGCATTAAAAGGATCGATTTTAAAAATTAATCCAAAAGCAAATGTTGTCGATCTCACTCATGAAATTACACCCTTTAATATTCGCGAAGGTATGTTTAATTTATTTCTAGCATCTCAGGAGTATCCTAAGGGAACAATATTTATTGCTTCAATAAATTCTGAAGAAGTAGTTAATTCAAGATCAATACTACTTGAAACCAAAGATCAGAACGTTTTTATTGCACCAGATAATGGTTTACTCACCTTAATAATTAATAAGTATGGGATTAAACAAATAAGAGAAATAACAAACTCTGAATTTTTTAGAAAAGAAGGGGTGTCAAAATCTTTTTTAGGAAGAGATGTTTTAGGTCCCGTTGCTGGTTTTATATCGATAGGAATTGACATTGATAAATTTGGGAAAGAAATAAATGATTATGAAATGATTCCTATAAAGCAACCTGAAATAAATAAAGATAAAATAATTGGCGAAATAATTTTTATTGATCGTTATGGAAATATACAGGTAAATTTTGGATCTTATTTTGTTAAAACCCTTGGTATTCAAATTGGGGAAAAGGTAAAAATTAAAATTGGTAATAAAATAGTGAAGGCTTTGTATTCACCATCATATAGCTTTGTTGATGAAGGTGGTTTTGTTTTATTTGAAGCATCAACAGATTTTATTGAAATTGCAAGGAATGAAAGTAGTGCCGAAAAATATTTTAATGCTAAGCTTGGGGATAGAGTTGAAATTGAAAAAATTAAATAATGATTAATTATTATGATATTATTATAGTTGGTGCTGGACCAGGTGGTTTATTTTCTGCTTTAAATTTACCTAAGGAACTCAATACTCTAATACTTGAAAAAAATAGCTCTGTAGGGAAAAAACTTTTGATGTCTGGTTCAGGAAGATGTAATTTTACCCATTCTGGTAATATAGATGAATTTTTTTTACATTATGGAGATAAAAATAATTTTGTAAAACCTTCCCTTTTGGGTTTTACTAATAATGATCTTATCGAATATATCAAAAAACATAAAATCGAAATTGTAATAGATAAAAACGGAAAAGTATTCCCAAAATCTCAGAAAGCTAAAGATATATTAGATTGCCTAATAAAAGATTGTTATTCTAATAATGTAAATATTCATTTAAATGAAAAAGTAATCGAAATAAAAAAAGTTGAAGATAATTTTGTAGTTTGTAGTGATAAAAACACTTATAAATCAAAATTTATTATTCTTGCAACCGGAGGAAAATCATATCCTAATTCAGGTTCAACTGGTGATGGATATAGTATTGCTGAAACTTTTGGACACACTATTATTACTCCCAAACCCGCATTAACTCCTATAATAGTAAAAGATTTTAAATTTTCAATTTTGTCTGGTGTATCTCTTTATAATCGAGAGGTAGTATTGTATAAAGAAGGAAAGAAAAGAAAATCTATTATTGGAGATATAGTCTTTACACATTTTGGGTTATCAGGTCCTGCTATTTTGGATTTATCAAGATATATTGATGAAAATGATATAATAAAAATTAATTTACTAAATGATAATTTTGATAATGTAAGTAAAAAGTATATAGATTTAATTTCTACAAAGGGAGGTATTACATTAAAAACATTTTTTAAAGGTTATAATATTCCTGAAAGATTGATTGATGAAATTTTGTTATTATCTGATATACAGGAAAATGTAAAGATATCAAAAGTAAATAAAGAAATTCGAAATAAAATAATACGAATTTTTTGTGAAATGGAATTTGAAGTAGAGAGAAAAGGAGATTTTAATATTGCTATGGTTACAACCGGAGGTGTATCTACAAAAGAAATAAATTTAAAAACAATGGAATCGAAAATTATACCAGGATTTTATTTCGTTGGTGAGGTTATTGATGTAGATGGTGATACCGGCGGTTACAATCTTCAATTTGCTTTCTCATCAGCATATTTAGCTGCAAAACATATTAAAATTAATCAAATAAAAAATTGATCTATTATAGCTTTTGCACAATTCTGTCCATCAACTGCTGCCGAAATAATTCCTCCAGCGTAGCCAGCTCCTTCTCCACAGGGAAATAAGTTCGTTATTTGTACATGATGATACTTTTCTTTTAATCTTGTTATTCTTATTGGGGAACTTGTTCTTGATTCTAAACCAATTGCATTAGCATCTTGAGTTAAAAAACCTTTCATTTTTCTGTCAAAAATTTTAATCCCTTCTTGCAGATCTGTTTTAATTCTTTCAGGAAAGAGACTGAATAAATCCTTTATAATTAAACCTGGAATATAAGATGATTCCATTAGTGATGTACTTTTTTTATTTGTAACAAAGTCAATTAATCTTTGAGCAGGAGCCTTTAGAGGGTTTTTAGTATCATCTGTAAAAAATAATCTTTCAAGTTCTTCTTGAAATTTTAGACCAGCAAGCTTACCTGAGTAATTGAAATTAGAAAAATCTTTATCGCTTACAGTAGTAACAATGCCTGAATTAGCAAACTTTAAATTTCTTTTAGAGCTTGACATTCCATTAACAACTAATTCTCTTGGAGCTGATACTGCTGGAACAATAATACCACCCGGGCACATACAAAATGAAAAAACAGCATTATTTTTCACCTGAGTTACTAGCTTATATGATGCAGGGGGAAGAAGTTGGTTATAGTTTTTTCCATACTGAATTTCATTTATATGTTCTTGATAATGTTCTACTCTAAAGCCTATTGCAAAAGATTTAGACTCAATAAATATTCTTTTTCTATCAAGAAGATAATATATGTCTCTTGCTGAATGACCTGTTGCTAATATATAGGCAGATCCAGAGAATTTATTCTCATTATTGATAATAACTGAATTTATCGAAAAGTCATTTATCTCAAAATCTGTAATTTGTGAATTAAAATATACTTCACCACCACAATTTAAAATTGTTTCTCTTATTTTTGCAATAATCTTTGGTAGTTTATCTGAACCAATATGGGGGTAAGCATCAATCATAATATCTGGATTTGCACCATGATCAACAAGTATCTTTAAAATTTTTTTTACATTTCCTCTTTTATCTGAACGCGTATAAATTTTACCATCTGAATAAGCGCCTGCACCTCCTTCTCCAAAGCAATAGTTGGATTGTTGATTTACTTTGCCATACTTTAATAATTCCTTAATGTCTTTTCTTCTTTCTTTTACATCTTTACCCCTCTCGAAAATTACAGGCTTAATTCCAAATTCTAATAATTGTAATGCTGCAAAATATCCTGCAGGACCTGCACCAATTATTATAACTGTTTTTGAAGGATTTGCTGTCTTATATACAATTTTTTGTTCTAAGGGTGGTTCTTCTTTTGAATAAACTACAAGCGAAAGCATGTATTTGTTTTTTTTGTGTCTCGAATCAAGTGATCTTTTAATATAATCAATTGCTGAAATATCATCTGGTGAAATTCCAGTTTTTTCTGAAGCTGATTTTATTATTAATTCATTATTATAAATATCTTCAGGATTTAATTCTATAGTTATTTGCTTTTTCAAATTACACTGTAAATATATTTTTTAATATTATGTAAAATATAAGAAAATATTTAAAAAAAATCAAAAATCATATACTATTAGAAAAAAATTTCACTTATTCAGGGTTATATTTATAAATTACAACTACTTAATAACAAGTGAATTTTTGTATGGAATATGAAATAATATTGCTTTTGAAGATAATATTTAATATATTTAAGTTTTATAAAAATTGACAAAGAATGTTTGAAGATTTAAGTTTAAAACTGGAAACGATCTTTAAGAAAATTAAAGGTCAAGGTAGGCTAACAGAAAGCAATATATCAGATTCTTTAAGAGAAGTTAGGCGTGCTTTATTAGATGCTGATGTTAGCTATAAAGTGGTTAAACAGTTTATTGAAGAAGTCCAGAAGAAAGCTATCGGACAGGAGGTAATAAATAGTATTACTCCTGGTCAACTCATCATAAAAATAATAAATGATGAGTTAATAAAATTAATGGGTAGTGATAAAACTGAAATTAAATTTTCAAATATTCCACCATCAGTAATACTATTATCTGGTTTACAAGGTTCTGGAAAAACCACTTTTGCTGCAAAACTAGCAAATTTACTGAAGAAAAAAGGAAGACATCCAATTTTAGTTGCTTGTGATATATATCGTCCTGCTGCAATTGATCAATTAAAACAATTAGGATCATCTATAGGCATTCCTGTATACTCAAGTGAAGAAAAAGATGCTATTAAGATTGCAAAAGACTCAATTGATTATGCAAGAAAAAATGCTCGTGATACAGTTATAATTGATACTGCTGGTAGGTTGAGCATTGATGAAGAGATGATGAAAGAAATTGAAGAAATAAAACTACAGGTAAAACCTCATGAGGTATTATTTGTAGTTGATTCTATGACAGGGCAGGATGCAGTAAATACAGCAAAAAATTTTCATGAAAGATTAGATTTTGATGGTGTTGTACTTACAAAATTAGATGGAGATACAAGAGGCGGTGCTGCATTATCAATAAAAGCTGTTGTTGATAAACCAATTAAATTTGTAAGCATTGGTGAAAAACTTGATGCGATAGAGCAGTTTTATCCTGATAGAATGGCTTCAAGAATACTGGGTATGGGAGATATAGTAGGTTTAGTCGAAAAAGCCCAGTTGCAATTTGATGAAGAAGAAGCAAAGAAATTAGAATCAAAACTAAAGAAGAATCAATTTGATTTTAATGATTTTCTTGATCAAATTAGACAAATGAAAAAAATGGGGTCATTGAAAGATATTTTAGGAATGTTACCAGGAATGGATAAAGCTTTAAGGAATGCAACCATTGATGATAAAGCTTTAGTTAGAGTTGAAGCTATAATATTATCGATGACTCTGAAAGAGAGAACTAAACCTTCGATTTTAAATGGCTCTAGAAGAAAAAGAATAGCCAAAGGAAGTGGTACAACTATTCAGGAAGTTAATAAAGTTATTAAACAGTATGAAGAGATGCAAAAAATGATGAGAAACCTGAATAAAGGCAAAATGAATAGATTGATGAAGGCTTTTGGCTTACCTGCTGGTTTTGAACGAAATTTTTCTTGACTTGAATTAAAAAATAAATTAAAATATATTATTTATTTATGATGGAGGAATAAATTAGGCGTGGTAAAATTAAGATTAAAAAGAATGGGAAGGAAAGGTTTTCCTGTTTATAAAATTGTAGCTGCTGATTCTCGTTCACCAAGAGATGGCAAATTCATCGACGCTGTCGGATTGTATGATCCTAAAACTCATCCTATGACAATTGATATTAAAGAGGATAGAGTTTTATATTGGTTGAAAAATGGTGCTCAGCCAACACCTACAGTAAGGCATTTACTCAGAAGAAAAGGTGTTACTTTAAAGTTCCATTTAATGAAAAAAGGTTTAAGCGCTGAAGAAATTCAAAAAAGAATTGAAGAATGGAATTCCCTACAAGCTAATAGAGCAGAAAGGGAATTAGAAAAGAAGAGAAGAGCTGCTGAAAGAAGAAAAGCAAAGAAAGCATCTGAAGCAGCACCAAAAGCTGAAGAAGCAGCTGCTGAGTAAATTTTAATTAACGAATGGGTTATTAAATATTAACCTTATTTATAACTTATGGAGGAAAAAACACGAAATAAAAACTAAGTTTTTAATCGTGTAATAAGTATTAGCCGAAAGGTAGAATTAAATTAAACAAATTAGTCGAAAAAAACTTAAACAATCCAGGTTAATTGAAAAAGGAGAAAAAAAATGAAGGAATTCATCGATTACATTGCAAAACATCTTGTTGACAATCCTGACAACGTCGTGATTGAGTTTGAAGAGAAGGATAACAAGGTTATCTTCAAACTAAAAGTTGGTGAAAGCGATGTCGGTAAAGTGATTGGTAGAAAAGGTAGAACTGCTCAGGCTATGAGAGTTTTGCTTAGCGCTATTGCTGCTAAAGAAGGTAAACGCGCAATCCTTGAAATTCTAGACTAATTTAATAATAAAGAATTTTTGAGCGGGTGAAATATTCCCGCTTAAATTATTAGGGTGCACGGATACATAATCATCGGTAAAATTCGTAAACCGTTTGGAATAAATGGTTTCACATTTGTAGAGCCGTTGACTTTTTCAATAGATCGCTTTTATGATTTAAGAGAATGTTTTCTCGGTTTAGATGAAAATTTTTTGGTACCAGTTTCTATTGAAAGTATAGAATTTAAGGGAGAAAAACTAACCTTAAAATTTAAAAATCTTAACACAAGAACTGATATCGAAAAATTTGTAAATCATTATATTTTTATCGAGGAAAAAGATTCGATTAAATTACCTGAAGGCAAGTATTTCTTCTATCAGCTGATAGGTCTATCTGTGTTTGATGAACACGGAACAAGATTAGGAATTGTAAAGAATATTTTGGAGTTACCGGCACAAAGTGTTTTAGTAATTGATCATTCTGGAAAAGAGGTATTGGTGCCTAATATTAAAGAATTTGTTCATTCTGTAGACCTTGAAAAAAAAGAAATTGTCCTGAATTTGATAGAAGGATTATTTGATTAGCATTTATGAGAATTGACATAATTAGCGGTGTACCTAATTTGATGGTTAGTGCATTAAGCGATAGTATACTCGAAAATGCACAGAAGAAAGGATTAGTTGAAATTTATCTGCATAATCTTAGAGATTATACAAACGATAAACATAAGACAATTGATGACACTCCCTATGGCGGGGGTGCTGGAATGGTTCTAAAAATTGAACCAATATATCGTTGCTTGGAAAAGTTGAAAAGTGAAAGAAGTTATGATGAGATTATTTATCTTTCTCCAAAAGGTGAAAGATATACTCAAAAATTAGCTACTGAGCTTTCACTTAAAAAAAATATTGTTCTTTTATGTGGTCATTATAAGGGAGTTGATAACAGAGTCGTTGAAACATTAATTACCAGAGAAATTTCTATCGGTGATTATGTTTTAACTGGAGGAGAAATTCCTGCTTTAGTGATTGTTGATTCTGTAGCAAGGCTTATTCCTGGAGTAGTTGGAGATGCAGAATCACTTTTGAGTGATTCATTTCAGGAAAATTTGCTTGGAGCTCCTCAGTATACAAAACCCGCTGAATTTATGGGTTTGAGGGTACCTGATGTTTTGCTTTCAGGTGATCACAAAAAGATAAATGAATGGAGAGAAGAAGAAGCAAGAAAATTGACTGAAAAAAGACGAAAAGATTTATTAGAGAAAAATTAAATAATAATATAAATTGATTTAAGTACTGGAGTTATAATTATGGACAAGATAAAATTAGTCGAAGGAATGCATTTGAAAAATGATATCCCGAATTTTAAAGCTGGTGATACTCTTAAAGTTAGTGTAAGAGTAATTGAAGGCGATAAAGAAAGAATACAGGAATTTCAGGGGATAGTCATTAGTAGAAGAGGAAGTGGAATAAGTGAAACCTTTACAATTAGAAAGATTTCAAACGGAGTTGGTGTAGAAAGAATATTTTTATTACACTCTCCAAGAATTGCAAAAATTGAAAAGGTTAAAGATGGACGTGTGCGAAGAGCAAAACTTTATTATATAAGAAAACTTGCTTCTAAAGCTGTTCGTCAAAAAACAAATTAATTTTTTTAAAATGACTAAGAATAAAAAAAGGTTGGTCATTCCGAATAGTAGTATTGCTATTCGGCTTACTAGGAATTTAGTAGATAACCTTGAAATTTTTACAGAAACACCAGAAGATTGCACCAACCTTTTTTTTAAAAATAATGCTGATTATGCATTGCTTTCTCCATTTGAATATGCAGTAAAATCCGATTTTTATAATCTAGGCATTATAAGTAGTTTTGCAATATCCCTTACTGATACTTCTAAGGATTCAATTCTTCTTTTTTCCAAAAATAGGACAAAGATATCAAATATTGCATATAGGAAAGGTTATCCTTACGAATCCTATCTTACAAAAATAATTTTTACAGAAAATTATGATACTCCAATATCTTTCAGTGAATTTGATGGCAATCTTGATGAAGCTTTAAAAAAAGTTGATGCTTTGTTACTTTCTGGAGATGAAGCTTTAGAAAATTCTGAAAATCCTTCTACAGGTTTATTGCTTGCAGAGGAATGGTTTTTAATGACAGGTTTACCTTATGTATCTTACCTTCTTGTAGCAAGATCTGATGAAGTAGATAATGATGATATATCATTTATAAAAAACATATTTAATAAGCCAAAAGAAGATACAGAAAAAGATGAAGTAAAAGACGAAGAACATTTGATTTCTGATGTTTTAAGTAGTGAAGATGATTATTACGAAGAATTTGAAGAAGATGAAACGAATTACATCTTTGAGTTCGGTGAAGACCAGAAGAAATCTATTGAAGAATATTATAACTATCTTTTCTCATATAGTATTATAGAAAATATTCCAGATCTAAATCTTATTGATTAATCCCAAAAATGTTAAAAAGATTAATAATTAAAAATTATGCTTTGATTGATGAAGTTGAAGTAGAATTTCAAAATGGTTTGAATATTATTACTGGAGAAACCGGAGCCGGAAAATCAATCATAATGGATTCTCTTAATCTTGTTTTAGGGGAAAGGGCTAATACCGAAGTTATTAGAAAAGGGGAAGTGAAAGCAATCGTTGAGGCTCATTTCGATGTAACTAACAATACAAAAGTAAAAAATATTATTGAAAATCTTAATATAGATTTTTATGATGATTTAATTTTAAGAAGGGAAATCCATCTTAAAGGACAAAATAGATGCTTTATAAATGATACACCTGCTACTGTTAATGCTTTAAAAGAAGTAGGTGATGCAGTAATGGATTTGCATGGTCAACATGAGCATCAATCTCTCTTAAAAGCTGAATCACATATCGATTTAGTCGATGAATTTGGTGGATTACAGGCATTAGTTGATGAGTATCGTCAATCTTATAATAATTTGAATCAGTTATTTAAACAGCTGGATGATACTCTAAAACGGGAACAAGAGTTAAAAGATAAAATGAATTTGTATGAATACCAGATAAAAGAGATTGATGAAGTTGATCCAAAAGTAAATGAAATTGAAGAATTAGAATCTGAGCTAAAAATATTAGAAAATTTTGAGGAATTACATCAAACAACAAATCAATTATATGATATTTTATATTCAAAAGAAGATTCAATCAGAGATTTGTTGGTTATCTGTAGAAACAAATTAAGTAACTTAAGTAAAATTGACAAAACTTTTACTGAAACGGAACAAGAAGCAAAAAATGCCGAAATAATAGTAGATGAAATTGCAAGATTTATCCAGAATTATAATTCTAAAATTGAGTTTGATCCAGAAAGATTAGAAATGATAAGAAGCAGACTTCTTCAATTAAATAAACTAAGAAAGAAATATGGTGGTTCGCTTGAAAGTGTTATTGAATATAGAGAAAAGATTGGGAAAGAATATGAGTTGGCTGGTAACTTTGAGTATGAGATAGAGAATCTGAGAAAACAGATAGAAAAAAATAGAGTAATTTGTTCTGAAAAAGCACTTCGTTTATCAAATAAAAGAAAAGAAATTTCAAAGAAGATTGAAAAATCAATAATTCAAATATTAAAAGATTTAGGTATCGAGAAAGCATCTTTTGAAATAAAATTTGAAAATAAAAAATCATCTGATTCAGAAAGAGCTTTTGTAATACTAAAAAATTCATTTTATGAAGCTAATTCAAAAGGAATAGATTTTGTCGAGTTTTATGTTTCACTAAATCAGGGTGAAGAGCTCAAACCTTTAATAAAAGTAGCTTCTGGCGGAGAAATTTCTAGAATTATGCTTTCCTTGAAAACAATACTTGCTAAATCAGATAAATT
>ENA-UOWE01002976-UOWE01002976.1-activated-sludge-metagenome-genome-assembly--contig:-NODE-2976-length-17930-cov-4.449175_pt1 | contig 17930 bp, 16 predicted proteins | sample MGYA00249841_ERZ761562 | MGnify/ENA primary metagenome ERZ761562 (study PRJEB28883, sample SAMN05720200) | activated sludge metagenome | isolation source: Anaerobic digester | place: Japan... | reverse complement strand
ATATCAAAATTTTATAATAATCTAGGAAATAACTATAAACCATTATTAAAGTGGTCGTTAACACACAGAGGAACTATAGTTATTATTACTACTATTATATTTTTTGCTTCAATCTATTTATTTAATTTTATTGGAACAGGTGGAAGCCCAAAAGGAGATAGACCAGATTTTAATATTATTATACAAGCTCAATCAGGTAGTTCATTAGAAAATACAGATAAAATAGTAAAGGAAATAGAATCTATTCTTTTTAAAGAACAAAATGTAGAATATGTTTTTTCTGTAATAGGTAATACAGATGGCTCTTCCGATGAAGCAACAATGAATGTTAAATTAAATACTAGAGGAATTACTAAACAATTTCAAGATTATATTAGACCAAAACTTGCCAACATAACTGGAGCTACTATTTCTTTCCAGGAATCTTCAGCTATAGGTGGTGCCGCAGCAAGTGCCATAAGACAATTACCTATTCAAATAAACTTAAGAGGTAATAATCTCGAAAATCTTATGAAAGCTTCCGAAATTGTAAAATCATCTCTAAAAGAGATTCAAGGACTTGTTGATATAAATACAGATTATAGAACCCCGAAACCGGAAATAATTATCAATATTGATAGAGATAGAGCCAATAGACTGGGAGTAAATACCTTTCAAATTGCTAACGCAATGAAAACTGTTATTGATGGAGATGTTGCATCAAAATTCCGTAGCGGTGAAAAGTTAATTGATATAAGAGTAAGAGCAGAAAAAGATATAAGAGAAGATTTTGAAAATATTTCGAATATTTTCATTTCTTCAAAAAATGGATTGATAAGCTTAAACCAAATAGCAACATTAAGTATATCAAACGGTCCAACCCAAATAAAAAGAAACGAAAGAACACGTCAAATAACTGTTGCCGCTAATACTATCACAGGTACAGCAGTTAATGAAATAAAGAATAAAATTGATAACAAATTAAAAAATATTAACCTACCTAAAGATGTTACATACATCTTTGGAGGGCAAGTAGAACAAACAGGTGAACAATTTCAGTCGTTATTTATTTCTTTAATCTTAGCAGTAATTTTTGTTTACATGGTTTTAGCCTCACAATTTAATTCTTTTACTCAACCATTTTCCATCATGCTCGCTTTACCATTATCTATAATTGGTGCAATAATTGCCTTACTTGTAGGAAACAAATTATTTGACACAGTTGCTTTTATTGGTCTAATAATGTTAATGGGATTGGTAACTAAAAATTCAATTCTCCTAATAGATTTTACTAATGTTCTAAGAAAAAAGGGTTATAATAGATTCGATGCAATAGTCGAAGCTGGATCAACCAGATTAAGACCCATTATTATGACTACACTTGCTATGATACTTGGTATGGTACCAGTAGCGTTTGGTTTTGGTACTAGCACCGATTTCAGGGCACCTATAGGTTATACAATTATTGGAGGACTTATAAGCTCAACATTACTTACATTGGTTATTGTTCCCGTTGTATATTCTTTAATTGATGACATAACTATGAAATTTAAAAAGAAATCCATATAAGTAATAATGCTCACTTATCCAAGCTTACCATTGGATAAGTGAGCAATTAATTCTTTGGTAAAAAAATATTTACAGTAGTACCTTTCTTAGGTTCACTTTCAATATCAATTTTCCCATTATGTTCACTAATAATTTGATTAACAATACTCAAACCTATTCCAGTACCATCAGGTTTTGTTGTATAATACAAATTGAAAATTTTGCTTAGGTTTTCTTTTTCTATCCCTTTTCCGTTATCTTTAATCTTTATATAAACACCATCTTCAACATCGGAAAGATCTACTTCAACAACTCCATCTTTTTCTATGGCTTGTATAGAATTTTTTAGAACGTTTATCAATGCCTGTAAAATTTGATCACTATCTACTTTCAAATATAAATTACTCTCAATATTTTTAATAATTTTTATATTTTTTGCTTCAGGTGTTATCACTTCTATTGATTTTAAGACAATGTCAGAGATGTTTTCTATTCTTAAATTTAATTTGGGTCTTCTAGCAAACTTTAAAAACTGCTCAATAATTTTATTGATACGTGCAATTTCTTCTCTAATCGTACTGATAAGCTTTTGAAATTTGTCTTTTTCAGATACTGGTTCAAACTCATACAAAAGCCTTTGAATAATTATTGAAATAGAATTTAAAGGATTCCTTACCTCGTGAGCAACGCCAGCTGCCAGTTCACCCATTGCAACCAATTTCTCATTTCTTCTCACTTGTAACTCAAGATTTTTTTCTTCTGTTACATCTTGTAATAGCACAACTGTTAATCTATCAGATTCTTTTTCAAAATTACGAATATAAGATTTGCTTACCCTTACAATTTTTCTGTTTTCAAAATTTAAAACAAACTCTTTAAAATAGAACTCCTCATTATTCAATATATCATTAATTAAATCTTTTGAGGGTAAAATATCTTTTAATGCTTTTCCGGCAACACTTTTATCTCTTATCTCTAAAATGTTTATGGCACTATTATTGATAAAAAATACTTCATGTTTACTGTTTAAAGCCAATACACCATCAGCCATATTTTCGAGAATTTTTTCATTATAAGATTGGAGTTTCTTTAATTCATATTGTAAAGTATTTTTATGTTGGTTGGCTAAAATTAATGAAAAAAGAATTACGCCAATACCAATTACAACTAAAGATGTAATCAATATTCTCCTGACCATTCTATAATTGGCATCAATTATTGATTGCATTGATAGACCAATTCTAATAATACCATAGAAATCGTTATTTATTATAAGAGGTTGAACTGCCTCATATATATCTTCTCCATTGTGATTGTACACCCTTGTTACAATTGTGTCATTATTGACTATCTTTTCTAAAAACTCATCGCTATTAATAGAATTTAATTCTTTAATATTTTTACTGGCTGCAATTATTCCATCATAATCCTGTAAAACAATATATTTTATCTCCTCCTGATCAGCTAAATTTTTAAATAAAGATCCAATTCCTATTTTTTTTCTGAAATCTAAAAAGTACTTTGGATCTAACCCAACGAATATATATTCTGAACCTCTTTTTAAAACAACAAAATAGCAATTACAACTAATATCATTAATTATACCAGGAATAAACTCATTGTCATCTGACTCATTATAGCTTAAAATTAAATCAGAAATATTTTTTCTCAATTCAGAAGATAAAATACTCTTAGAATATATAATACCTCCTTTCTTGTTCACTAAAATAATTTGTTTAATATTGCTATTTTGAAGAAAAGCATTAATAGCTTTAGAATTTATTAATTTATCGACACTGAATTCTCTTATTAGTTCACCTATACTTAAAAGATTATTATTAATAAGACTCTCAATTTCATCAGTTGAAATAACGGCATTTTCAGCAGATGAATTTATGGCTTTAATTAATGATATTGCTTCTTCGTCCAATAATTTGAAGATCTCTTTTTTACTGGAAGATATTTCAAAATAGGCTGAACCAATTATCAAAACTATTATTACAAAAGTAATAAAAACTATATACTTCAGATTCAGTTTGTTTAATTTAATCTGCATTTTGTATCTTTAATACTTTTGAATTCAAAAAGAAAAGTATTTTTTCAATATTTTTTTCAAAATTCTCTTCAGTATTTATTTTCAGGCAATATTCATCTAATACTTCAAAATACTCTTTAACATGATAATATAATTCTTCATCTCTATCAGCAGCTGGGTGATTATTTTCAATAATATCTTTCTCAATTCTTGATAAGGCTGTCTCTTCAGAGCAAAAACATTCAATTATTTTAAAATTAATATTATGTTTATCCGCTAAATTTTTAAAGGGTTTTATACTATCCCTTGTAGCAAAAGTCATACCATCTATTATCACACTTCTCTTTGATATTATATTTTCTTCAGTCATAAACAACATAACTGATAATAGCTGTTCTTTTTCCTCCTTTGAATAATTTGGATTTTTAAATACTTTCAATCTAACAATATCTCTTGATATAATAACAATATTATCTAATCTTTGAACAAGTTTTTTCGTTAAAAAAGTTTTTCCTGTTCCAGGCAACCCACGAAAAATAATTATACTCTGTCGCATAATATTTTTTATTATAATTATAAACAAAAAAATTATATTATGCAAACCTTAATACAATATTGAAATATTATTATATTTTTTATACTAAGTAGAGCTATTTTGTACATATCAAATACCATTAAAACCGAAATTAAATTTTAATTTGTTTTGATCATTATAGAACCCATTATATGTATTGTTAATTATTCTTTTTAAATCAATTTTTTCATTTATTCCTTTCGACTCATTCATCTTATGCTTTATTTCTATTTGTTTAACTAAATTTACAATAAATGCTCCTGTCACATGTTTTGATTGCATTAAATTTAATATCTCGTCATCAAATAAATCAATCAAATATTTATTTTTTGTAGAATATCTTACTAGATCCAGATAATTATTTCTATTAATATTTTCAACGTCAAGAATCATGTCAAATCTACCCGGCCTACTTGCTGCGTAATCTACTAAAGTTTTATCATTTGTAGTTGCAATAATAAATATTTTTTTGGTAACAAAACCATCTAGATATTGTAAAAAATCACCAAAAGAAGTTAAAAAAATATTTTCTCTCGATTCTACTAAAAAATCTAAATCATCAATACAAATTACACAGGGTTCAAAAAGAGAACCAAACTCAAATAATAGATTTACTCTTTTATCTCCACCATGTGTAAAAATAAACGTTGCCTTCCCTTTAACCTCATTGGCGATAGCCTTTATTATTTGAGTTTTACCTGTTCCTGGTGCCCCTGATAAAAGATATCGCAAATTTATTTTAAGGTCATCATAATTGTTGATACAATAAATAAAACGCTCCAATTCGTTTTTTACGTTTTCACTCAAAAATAAATCACTTAAATTGATTTCTGGGATTTCTGCTATTTTTATTTTATAATTATTCTCATCATCAAGAGAATTCTTATCCATAATAGGTGTTAAGAATTTTTTCTGATAAAATGAGTTCGATATTGATTCATTATGAAGAAAATTATACAAATCACGTGTATTGTTACCCCTTTTTCTTTCAGATGAAATTGCTACATTCCAATTAACACTACTTCGAAAATTATCAATAAAAGAATATATACTTATATAATATTTAACACTTTTGTAAATTACTTCAGCAATTATTACACTACTATCTATTATACATTTATCATCAATGGTTTCAGATATATTCAGTGGAACAACAATAGGGGAATAATAGTTTTCTAAAGCAATTAAACTATTAACTTTAAAATTATAATACTTCTTCTTTCGTTCATAAACCGAAAGTATAAATGATTTCATAAAATCGTATAAAAATTGGTTCACTTCATAACGAGATAAAGAAATTGTGTTAGTGTTAAAATCATCACTATTATCTCTATCCCCCGTCACTTTCGTAACTACAGGTTTTTCTTCAACTTTGTTTAAAAAGCTAAACTCTTGCATAATATACCTCCTTTATTTTGATGAGTATTAATATACAAAAGAACCTGTCCATAATAGATGTAGAGGTTATTAAAAATTTGTAAGATTTTCATACTTAAATCTACCATTCATTTACACAATTATTCAAAAATATTCAACTTAATTTTTCAATAAGTATACATTTTTCGTATAATACAAAAAAGCCTCTAAAATAGTTTTCAGAGGCTAAATAAGTAAAAATAAATGATTATTTATTTGAAGAATTGTTGTGATATCTTACAGGCTATACCAAAACCCCAAAGGGCAGCGAAAAAATGAACAAATAATCCAAATACGGGGATAAAATAAGTACAATAAAGAATTGTGATACCTAAAAAAGCAGAAAAATACAAGTTAGGTTGACTCTTATTTATCATAAATAAAAGTTTCCACCCGATATAAATAGCAAATAAAATTTTACCAACATACAAAAATAAAATTGTTATCAACCCAATAATTATACTTAAGGGTATTGTTAGAATAAGAGCAAGAAGAATAATACATAAAATGGGTACCCCTACTATTCCTACTAAACCTATAGCTAAAGTAACTAAAAAAGATTTATCAACTATTGTTAAATAATTTTGTAAATTATTTTTTAACAAAAGAACTACAAACATGGAAACAATTAATGCTGATAGAAAACAAAAGACAATAAGTATTGCTATTATTTTATCAAATGGAATATCAACTTTATGAATTTTTTCAAAAGTTATTGTCCCTTTTACAACATTTGAATTAAATTCCAGTTTCCTTTTTGAGCTAAGATTTAAATTGCCCTTTATTTCAGATTCGTTCGCTAAAAATAATCTCTCGCTAATCTTTAAATTAGCAGAGTTATTAACTTTCCCATAAAACTCCAATGTGTTACAGTTACCGTATAGATTCCCTTTTACATCACCATAAATAAATACATCTCCTCCAAATACAATAAGGTCACCATCTATCGTAGCCCCTTTTTCAATAATAATGTTTCCACCAATTAAAACAACATCTTTTTTAACAGACCCTTCAATTCTTACTTCACCACCAAGTATCTTTAAACTCCCCTGAGTTGTACCATTAAAATTTACCTTACCACCAAACAGAACTACATTATTAAATTTAGATTCTGTAACTCCTATATCTCCCGAGACTAAATACAAATTTTGAATAATAGAATTTGTTATAAAAGCACTTCCACAACCTGCCCAAACATCTCCGTTAATCTTAGAATAAATAGTGAGCGTTTCACCAGAAGAATATAGATCCCCTCTTATGGAATCCGCAATTATTACATTTTTCCCGGATTTATATTCCCCAGAATAAGTTACAGAAGACAATACAAAAAGAATAGAAATAGTAAATAAAACAAAACGTTTCATAATAAACACTCAAAAATATTTATATATAAATACGAAATTACAAACAAAATGTTGCACTTTTGTTATTACTATTTAAATTCTTTCTGTCTTCTTATATAGAATAAATATTACTCTTAGTTTTCCTTTCTAATATTGAACAGTTTTTTAAATTAAGTAGTCGTAGTTTATTTTTATATCTTATTTCAAGCATTTTGCTACCTACTTCGGCATTTAAAAAAGGACCCTTGAATAATTTGTAATCTTTAAAATCAATTTTATTACCGTTTATTCTTCTTTCTTCATCAAATTTAAAAAACATTTCATTCTTTTCAGAATTTATATACTTTACAATCAATTTATCTTCAAATTCCGATAAATCAATAATATTTGAGGTAATTTTTTCTATAAAACTTTCAAAGTTGTTTTCATATTTCTCAGGTGAAGAAGCTTCGAGAATGCATCCGTTTTTTCTATACTTACTTCTTAGCCTATATGAATGTTCTTCTTCAATCCATTCATACGGTTTAAAAGGATAGTAAGCTATAAATGCTGTATCAGCATTGCAAAGAATCCAACCTGAAGGATGTTCAACTTTTGCAGAAAGATATTTTGGAAAATGTGCATCAATTTCTGGATAAAGAACGCCTTCCTTTATATTATAAATTACAATAATTGAATTTTTATATTGAAAAGTTTTTTCATACGGAGAACCACTTGCCCATTTATCGGGGCTCTTATAAATTTTATGATATTTATGAACTTCTTCCACCATAAACTTTATTTCTTCGGGGAAAAACATTCCAAGCTCCGTAGGATCAGCATAAGGATGTAAAGAAAAGATTGTATTGTATGGTTTACCATTTACAAAAGTAACATCCCATGTGTGTTGTTGAATTGGTTGCAACACTCCACCACCATGTAAAGACCCAAGAGCAAAATTTTTATCCATATAAGTATATTTATAAACAGGAGGATTTTTAATTTCACTAAATCTAAAAATATTTCTTACCCTTTTAGTTTCAGTGTGTACGTATGGAACGCTTCTATCTGTTGCTATATTATAAATAATTTCAGGCAATTCATATTTAGATACTATTGGGAAAAACAAAAGACCATAATCCCTTGAATATTCTGGAAACTCATTTTGTCCAAAAAGTAAGTAAGCCCAAATTGTTATAGGAGAAGTTCTTGGATCGGTTATATTCGGTGGTACAGGGTAATCTCTGCTATGACCACCAACATAAAACCCCTTCAGATGTTCTACAGCAAAATCAGAAATTAAATAGTCTAACATAATTTGTGCTTTTCTTTTCATTTTTTTATCTTTAGCAAAATCAAAAAGAGGGTATAAAGCAACTAAAAACGTAGGTAGATATGTTGGAGAATCAAATTCCCCTTGTCCAATAGTAGTTGTAATATCTATCCATGAGTTAATGTGAGCTTCTGCTTCCTTGAGGTTTTCTTTTGAACTTTTACCATTAAACCATTCAGATCCCGGTAAATTTGGAAACTCCTGTGCATAAAGATAAATACTCGAATAATAAAGCAAGAGATGATTTTCGGTATCTCCTCGATAAAATGTTTTGGTCTTTATTGCATATTTAATTTTATCTTTTAATCTTTCTGGTAATAATTTCTTACAATAAAGATAAGCTGTTACTAGTTGGTGAAGAAAGAACATTCCACCAATTCTATCAGAATCAATAATATTATCAATTTCTTGATAGGCTTTAGGTAAATCTTTATTTAATACTAATTTCGATAAAGGGGTAAAAATACCAAACATTTCATAGTAATTCGATATATATTCTAATAATTTTCGTCTTCTCTCATCATAAGCAGGATCAAATTTACTCTGCTTGTTTTTTCTATTTAGAATTGTTTTGTATTCATTATTACACAAAACTTCCTCTTTGAAAATATAAATTTCACCAATCTGCCCTTTTTCAAACTCGAATCCACTAATATCTTCCCAACTTTTGCCTCCATCAATACTTTTGAATAAACCATCATTATAAGTTCCAACAAATATTATATCAGAGTTATCGGGATGTACTTTTATTGAATGAATTACCAATCCAGAAAGCTTCCCCTCAAGTTTTTGCCATGTAGAACCCATATCAAAACTCTTATATAAACCGGATTGGAACCCTCCGCAATAAAGTATATTAGGGTTGTATGGATCAATTTCGATTGAGTATATTGAATAATGTTCCAAACCATTATTTCTTTGATTAAAAGTTTTACCCCCATCAATAGAAACAAAAACTCCATCATCTTCAGTGCCTACAGCTATTATATTTGGATCTTTTTCAGATTGAATTACTGTTCTAATACCTTTACCATCAAGAGCATAAAGTTTCCAATTTTCACATTTATCTTTAGAGATATATATACCTTCTTCTGTTCCAAGTAATATTCCTCTTTTAGTAAAAAGCATATTTGAAGCAAAGAGCGTTTTACGCCCAATGTTTTTCTCTTTCCAGTGCTTTCCTCCATCATCACTTTTAAATACCCCATAAGCACCAATAGCGTATAAAACATTTGAATTCTCAGGATCAATTTCAACCCTCAACACTTCAGTAATTAAATGGTCAGTAATAATCTTCCACGTTCTTCCCCAGTCATCAGATCTCATAACACCATTACCACAAGCAGCATATATTACCTTTCCCTTACTATTTTTATCTATAGTAATTGTGTTCGTTCTTCCATTTGACCAACCAATTTGAGTCCATAAACCATCATAACCATTACCATAAAAAATACCTACTGGTGGATTTTTTTGTCCAATTTGATGTTTTTTAGTAGAAAGTAGTGTGATGTAAAAAATATGATTATATTGTTTTTTCATTCTTCTCATCTCTCATAATTAGTTAAAACCAGAATAAATGTAGTAATAAATATATTTGTTTTCAACTCAATAATAAAAAAGGGAGCTTGTAGCTCCCTTTCAATTTTTATAAAACATATATTATTTATGTTGCAAAATCTCATTTTTTTCTTGTTTGGTATAATCAATTTCAGAGCCAAGAACACTATGCGGAATCATATAAACTAAGAGTAAAACTATAGATGCAATAAGAGTCCATTTTTTTATAGATTTACCTTTTTTGATAGCTATAAATGCCCCTATCCATGCTATTAAAACAAACAAAGTTTTATTATCAGTTAAATCCATTCCAAAAGGTATACCTGACCAAAACGTGCCAAAAGCATAATACTGTACAATGGGGCCTAAAATCATTCCCCCTACTATAAGTAAAATTAAAGTCCAATATATTAAATTTTTAAGTATCGGTTCTTTTCTAAGTGCTTCAATACCTGCTCTTACAGAAAACAACATCGCTAGAAACATTATTATTATATGTGGAAACAAATAAATTGCAGGAACATACCCTTTAAATCTTATAATAACCCATTCTTCAGGTATAATAACAGAATTTTCATTCTTATATAATTTAATTTGATATTGTATTTTTCCTGCAGGAGGTTGACCAGGTAATTCTGCATAAAGAAAATCACCATCTCTATTCATATTGATATATGCCAGAGTATCATATGATTTAAATCTTTTATAAATTAAAATACCTTTAATATCCTTATCTTTGACTTCAATTTCTACTTTATGATTGCTATTCCCTTCGTGTGAGCGATAAAGCTTATATTTAACTTTTTGATTCTCGAAGTCAATTTCTCCTTTATAAGGATATGTTGGACCCGTCATTCTTTGAAAAACAGCAGCAGCAATTGTTATAACAAAAGCAATTATCCAAAAAGTTATTTTTTTAAACATAGTTACACCTTTAGTTTTTTTTGGTAAATTTATTCTTCTTTACCCTAATTACAAGGGGAAAAAAATTCATTGGAACAAAATGTATTAGTATTTAGTTTAATACATAGTCAATTAATTCTTATCAAAACAAATAATTGACTTGTAATTATCTAAAGTAACAAATAAATTGAATTTTGTATAAACTTATCCATTTCCAACAAATTTAGGAATAATAAAAAAATGAAAAACTCTATTAAATTTTTATGGTTATTCTTTTTACTTGCATTTATATTTATAAATTGCGGTAAAAAAGATGAAGAAACCAAACCCGCAGAAAACACAAATCAAACAGCCACGAGCTCTAATGTACCAAATGATGCAAAAGTATATGATGTAAAATCAGGTATTGTTACTTTTAATGATGTAATTATGAAAGGAATGACCCAAGTATTCTATTTCGATGATTATGGTAAAAAAGAAGCAAGATATACAACTATGGAAATGGAAATTGCGGGCCAGAAGATTAGATCGGGATCTGTAGAAATTAATGTTGATGGTTATCTAATAAATTACGACATCGAAAAAAAGGAAGGCACTAAAACAAAATCTTATGGTAGTATTGGTGGGACTAAAGATTTACCAAAAGAATTGGATAAATTGTCAAAAGAACTTATGGATAAATATCACTTAAAGGAAATTGCTCCTAAAGAAGTTCTGGGTAAGCAATGTAAAGGCTATGAAATAGAAACTATGGGTATTAATTCAAAGGTATGGATATGGAATAATATTATGTTATCATCAGTTGTACAAATGTCAAAAGATTCAAAACCTATTGAAATGACAGCCTCTAAAATAGAAACAGATGTCCAGATTCCACCAGAAAAATTCCAAGTACCTGCAGACGTTAAAATTAAAGAACTATAACAAAGAGGTTAACAATGAAAAAAATTATTTTAATAATAATTGCTCTATCAATAATATTATCTGTTAATCTCTTTAGTCAAGCTAAACCTAAAAAAACTCAAACTACCAAAACAACAACTAACAAAGTTTATGAGAATAAAAGTGGCAAACTTGTATACAAAATGAATTTTATGGGTGATCAATATTATACTTTATATTGGGATGATTACGGCGATAAAGAAGCTAAAATTATGAAAATTGATATTGAGGTATTTGGAGAGAAATCATCTTCAGAAAATGTTGAATTGAAGGTTGGTGGATATATTTATAAATATGATAAATCCAAAAAAGAAGGAACAAAATCTAAAGCATATTCACCATTAGGAACTGCACAAGGAGTGCCCTCTGATATTTCAAAAATGGCTCAAAAAGAAATTGAGAAAATGAAATTGGTTGATCTCGGTACAAAAGAAGTTTTGGGTAAACCTTGCAAAGGGTATCAAATGGAACCTATGGGAATGAAAATGGAAACATGGTCTTGGAAAAATCTTTTACTAGAATCTAAAACATGGATGTCTAAACAAGGCGAACCAATAGAAATGAACGCTATATCTCTTGAATTAGATATAACAATTCCAGAAGATATATTTAAAGTTCCATCGGATATTAAATTTACAGAATATTAATATATTATTATTTGCTCAAAGGAATTTTTTAAAAATTCCTTTGAGCACGATTTTTACTTCAATATTCATTCCATACTTTTTAATTATTTTCTTTTTTTACCCAATTAATAATAATTGCAAGAATAATTGAACCAATAAATATAAAAATTAATTTAATACTTTCAGAGTAATTTAATTATTATATCTAATTTACAGAATCAACAAAATGTTATGTTCAGACTTTTGAATTGATTTTTCCTTTAAATATAAGTAAATTTTATTTCATATTTTATGGAATTAGTAAATAAATATAACGACTTTTTAAAAAGAGTTTCCGATTTTTCCGGTAAAAATTTAAAACACGAAATCGCAGTGAATTTTATTATGAAGAATGCAATCTCTCAAAATAAAGAGAGTGTTTTTAATGATTTAATATTTTATTCAAAATATGTTACAAAATTAAATAGGATACTTAAAAAAAATCCACCATTTGATACGGAAATGATAAAAAAAGAATTTAATACTCATATAGAAAAAATAAAACAACTAATCACTTCCATAACAACATCAGATAATGAAGAATATAAAACACACATTGACAAATATTTTTTAAATTCAAAAGAATCTTTTACAATTCTTGTTGAACTTATAGAAGACTTTTCAATAATTAAGGATTATCAAATAGATAACAAAAAATTATGGTAGTAATAAAACTATGAAAAAACATTTCATTAATTTCTTGCTTTTAATAGTTATTGTTTGTTCGATTTTTTGGTTAGGTGGAATAAATGTTAGAGCAATAGTAGTAAATGAATTATTTTATACTGGAACACTAGAATGGAAAAGCAATTTATCACCTGACTATTATAGTGCTATTTTTAAAGTTATTACAATATCATCAATTTATGCAATGGTATCCTATCTTTTTCTTTTTATTTCGGTAATCTTATACTTATCTTTATCAAAAATAGATCTTAAATCAAAAGGCTGGTTAATGGCTTCGATTATTTTGTTTTTCTTATTCTCTCCAGTGGAAATTTATACTTCGGTATATGATTTTAAATTTATATATGAATACTATTTTGGCACAGCAGATTATTATTATTTAAAAGAACTTTTAACTAAAAGACTAACTTCTTTATCTGGCTTACCTGTTATTGCCCTTTTTTCATACTATACAATACTAATTCTCTTTGTATGGAAACCTCTTGATAAAACAAAAATGAATTCTCAAAATATTTAAAAGGTCAATATAGAAAAGTAAATATGGCAAATATTAAAAGGACAAAGGATGACGAAACTTTAAATGAATTACAACTCTTAGCAGAACAAATTGGTTATAAAGTACGATACGAAAAAGGAGATTTTGAAGGAGGTAACTGTTTATTAAAAGAACAAAAATTAATAGTAATAAATAAAAAACTTGAAACAAAAAAAAAGATAACTATTCTTTCTAAAAACTTGTGTGAAATTGGTATTGATAATATTTACATTAAACCAGCTTTACGAAGTATTATTGAAGATGAACTAATAAAAGAAAAAGGAAATAGATGATAAAAGCTGTAGTCTTTGATTTAGATAATACTTTAGTTGACTTCATGAAAATGAAGAGATCTTCCATTGATGCAGCCGTGTATGCGATGATTGATGCCGGATTGAACCTTACTTACGATGAAATAAAAGCTGGTATCGAAAAAATTTATGAAGAAAAAGGCATTGAATATCAACTCGTTTTTGATGCCTTACTTATGGAATATTCAGGAAAAATTGATCACAAAATTCTCTCAGCAGGTATAGTATCATACAGAAGAGCAAGAGAGGCAAATTTAGTTCCTTATCCTCACGTTACTTTAACTTTGATTAAATTAATCAAAATGGGAATCAAACTTGGAATTGTATCAGATGCACCTGCTAAAGAGGCATGGTTGAGACTTTCTTATCTGAACTTGCAGCATCTTTTTGATCACATCATTACTTTTGATGATACTGGTGAGAGAAAACCCAGCCCTGTACCTTTCAAAAAAATTCTTTCATTACTTGAAGTGCAACCAGAAGAAGCTATTATGGTTGGAGATTGGGCTGAAAGAGACATGGTAGGTGCTGCAAAAGTTGGTATGAAAACAGCTTTTGCCAGATATGGAGATGTATTTAACACAAAAATAACCAATGCAGATTATGAGCTCAATGACATTATTGAATTAATTGATATCATCAATAAAGAAAACACAAAAACAATATGATTATTGGAACAGGGATAGATATTGTTGAAATTGATCGAATATCAAAAACTATTGAGAGTTGGAATGAACATTTTATTAACAAAGTCTTTACAAAAAACGAAATAGAATATTGCTCAAATAAATTAAATAAAACACAACACTATGCTGCAAGATTTGCTGTAAAAGAAGCTTTTTATAAAGCATTACCTAAACACTTTAACATCCCTTTTGATTGGAAGATTGTAGAAGTTTGCAACGAATTAGATGGCAACCCTTCAATTAAAATATTGAAACATAATTCAATTTTAGATAGCTATACTTACCATGTTTCAATATCACACTCGAAAAAAGATGCCATCGCTATAATCATTATTGAAAAAAATTAAATTATCTTTTCCTTCTTCGTTTTTTTTCGAACAACCATCTCAAAAAATCGGGTTCTTTAAAAGCATAAATCCAGCTATCATGTTTAATATTCAAATATTCTGTATATTGTACTAGACCTTCAATCTTTTTAAGCTCTTTAAACATTTTTCTTGAATGTTTAACATTAACAACATCATCTAATGCACCATGAAAAATCCATAAAGGAATATGCTTTATTAATTCTACTTTAGAAGTATCTCCCCATCCACAAATTGGTATAGCAGCTGCAAATTTATTTGGATATCGCATAATAAGATCATAAGTAGCACACCCACCCATAGATAGACCAAAAACATAAATTCTATTTTTATCTACAGAGTATTTCTTTATAATATCATTTAATAATTTTATCACAAGACTTAATTCAATAGACATCTTTTCTGGAAGCTTAGGTTTAGTACAACTTGTATATGACCACCATGATGGTTCAGGTGGGCACTGTGGCGCAAGCACATAACAAGGGAAATTTTTTCTATTATTTTCATCTAGAAAAAGATCTGCAATATATTTTAACTGTAACTCATTATCAGTACCTCTTTCACCTGCACCATGTAAAAATAGAACAAGGGGGTATTTTTTTTGATTTCTTTTTTTTATTGGTAAAAGTAATCTGTATAATAATTCGTTATTTTTTACTTTATAGCTTTTCTTCAAGAATAAATTACTATTCAACATAATGTTTAGAGATTTTTTTATAATTTTAAATTACAAACTTCGTTTAAAGTGGGATAAATCGGGGACATTTTTTTTCGATAATCTTGCATATCAATCAATATTTCATTCAATAATTTCATTGCCTCTATAATATGAGGACCTTTATTTAACATAACACATTCTGCAGATTGAGCTTTTGCTGCGTCAGTAATTTCTGCTCTAGAAGGCATGCCTTTTTTTGCAAGGTTTTCCAGTACCTGCGTTGCCCATATAACTGGAATTCTTGCTGCACTGCAAAACATCAGAATTTCCTCTTGAATTCTGGCCATATCTTTCCAACCACACTCAACAGCAAGATCGCCTCTGGCAATCATCACACCAATTGGAAATGTATTCATGCCATTAAGTAAAATTAAAGGTAAATTCTTAAATGCTTGCTTAGTTTCAATTTTGAATATAATACCTATCTTTGATTTATGTTTTTTAATTAATCTTTGTAGTTCAATAACATCTTTCACATCTTTAATAAAAGAAATACTTGCTACATCAGCATATTTTGAAACAAATACAAAATCATTTTTATCTTTTTTAGTAAGCCCGCTAAAACTTAAATTACTATCAGGAAAATTAATGCCTTTATCAGCCCCTAATTTATAAAGATCATCTTTTGCAAAAATTATTTCAATTACTAATTCATCATTGGATGCTTGCTTAATTATACCCTTCAATGCACCATCATCAAAAAGAACAGATTCACCAACTTTCACATCCTTAAAAATTTGAGGCAAAGTGCAAGAAATATGTGCATATTTAATTACATTACCTTCATTGTCATAAACAGCCGGTTCTCCCGGTGTTTGTTTTCTATGCAAAATTAAAATATCGCCAATTTTTAAAGGTATTTTTTGCTCCGAAGGTAGTAGCTCTCCAACCTCAGTAAATTTTTTCTTTACATTTTCTTTGCTCTCTTCAGTTAATTCCTTCTTTTTAATCAAAGAAAATTTCGTGCCAGATGTTATATAGGCTGTATCATAAGCTTTAGCTATTCTACCTTTACCTTTTTTCTTTTTAACAATTAGTCTTCTTACTTTTCCTCTCGAATCAGTAAATTCAATTTCATCTCCTTTTTTAACGTGTTTTAGCCATGCAGATGATAACGGGATAAAAACATCTACACCTACCGGGGGATCTACATTTGGAGGAGCCAACCATATAGTGGCAGGATTAATAATTTCACCTAAATCATTTCTTTCAGGTTTTATTTGAATTACTTTTGCACCAGGTTTTATTGTACCAGTCCTCAGTTTTGGTCCAGCAAGATCCATAACTATTTTACAACTTCTACCCGTACTTTTACAAGCTCTGTGCACATTATCTATCATTTTTTTCCATGTCTTTTCATTATCTTTTGCACAGTTGATTCTGGCACAATTCATACCATTTGCGACAAGCTTATAAATTAACTGATAATCTTCAGCGGATTCCGAAGGAAGAGTTACCATAATTCTTGTTCTTCTTCCTTTAGGTTTATTTCCAAGAAGAGCTTTTGTATTCTTTTCAAGTATAAGATTTGTATTAGGTATCTTTACAAGAGAATGTTTTTCACTTTTGCTTGAAACAAGCAAATTCAAAAAAAACTTTGTCGAAATAAGACTTGGATAAATATGCCCTTCAATTTTTGAGAGATGTGATAGACCAATTTCACCTAATCTTTCAGAAATAGTAAGAATATCATGATGCCGAAAAGCAAAATAATGTATTAAATTTAAAGCGTCTTCTTTGTACTCTGGATGAATTTCTTTAAAATTATGAGCAAATAATGACTCGTATTGCTTTAAATCGCTGATTACAGAATCAATCCTTTTTATTAAGTAGTCTATCTTTCTTTTATATGCAAACAAGTCTACAAAACCACATTTTTTTTTCTAGATTAAAATGGAAGATCATCATCAGGTTCAGTACCTTCAACTGGAGCATCAATATCATTCCCTGGAACATCAGAAGCAGCCACCTTGGTTGTGTTCTCTTGAAACCCTTTAGAATCTAACATTATCATATCATTTGCTCTTATTTCGGTAATGAATCTTTTTTGTCCATCTTTATCTTCATAAGAGCGTGTTTGTAATGCACCCTCAATATAAACCTTACTGCCTTTTTTTAAATACTCTTTACAAATCTCTGCAAGTTTACCCCAGGCAACTATTCTATGCCAATCTGTTCTTGATTGTAAATTTCCATTTTCATCTTTCCAGTTTGCGGTTGTAGCAAGATTAAAATTTGCTACTTGCATTCCTGTTTGAACAAATTTAGTTTCAGGATCCGCACCCAACCTTCCAATTAGTAATACTTTGTTCAAGCTTTTCTCGGACATATTATTCCCTCAATAAGTTATT
>ENA-UOWE01002965-UOWE01002965.1-activated-sludge-metagenome-genome-assembly--contig:-NODE-2965-length-17978-cov-21.649724_pt1 | contig 17978 bp, 16 predicted proteins | sample MGYA00249841_ERZ761562 | MGnify/ENA primary metagenome ERZ761562 (study PRJEB28883, sample SAMN05720200) | activated sludge metagenome | isolation source: Anaerobic digester | place: Japan... | reverse complement strand
ATAAACCGTCTTTTTCTATTGAAGCGTCTATGTTGAATGTGCCGAAGGCTTTTACATTGTATTCTCTCATGAAGAAAATAGAGTAAGTTCCTGTTGAAGTAGCCGCATTTGATACTGTTATTGTAGTTGCATTGAAATCTACTACATACGTATTGTAAGGTAAATATGGACTTATTATTTTATCGCCTTTTTTTAAGTCTATCGAAGTAGTGTCAAGCGTTAAGATATTACTTCCGCTTACAAGTGCCGCGTTTTCAGTATCGTAAACTGGGTCTACCGATGAAACTAAATTTGAAAGTGTTTTGTATGGTTTTTCATAACTTCCATCACCCTCGCTTGAAACATCTGAATTAGCGTATATAATTGGATACACAATAGCATTTCCACCAAAACTCGTCTTACTTAAATCATCTAACGTATCAGTCGATAGTGCTTTTTCATTCAAAGAAAACACTTCTTTAGTGTCTATATTCTGCACAATTGCATTAATAGGTAAAGTAACACCTAATTCGGTTGTACTATTCGCTATTTCGTATATTGTTTTTCTTTTCATATCTTAAAATAAATACCAAATTAATACTTTTTCGCCTTCATTCAAAGTGTTTAAAGAAATTTTTCCATCTGTAGGCGAATTTTCTGTAAAATTAGTTTCGTTTGCACCATCTCGAAACACCATAGACCTACTTATTTCGGTAGGGTGTACGTCTAAATATCCGTTTGATTCGTCAGTTGCCGATACAGATATTTCTTTTATGTTCAGTTGTTTTGTTGCCATATTAGTAGTTTCCCGTTATTGAAATCTCATTAATTAATAACTGCATAGTTACACCAACTACGCCTACACTTTTATTATTTTCCGTTATTATTATGTCTGTAAACGGATACTCTTTATTGTCGATTATTATTTTTTTGTCTGATACGGTTTTTAACGTATAAAGCATTTTTAATGTATTTTCAGGAACTCGAGCATTAATTATATAGTAGTCGTTTAATTTGAAAAACGAAAAACTTTTTATAGCATCAGAATTTATTTCCTCGACTTCTATATCTGTTTGTGAAATTTTTTCATCAATGTCAATATAAAACTGCATAATAATCCCTTTTGAAAACGGAAATACCACATTGCCCGTATTAGCATCTATCAAGTCTTGCAAATTACCTGCCCTATCTCTATGTATCGCCTCTATTACCATGTTAAGAAATCAGTATCTTTTATATATTTTTTACTTAAACTATCTAATATCGCATTTTCAGGAATCAACTCCACATCATAAATTGCATTCGTATAAAGCTCAACACCAGCGCGAACAAGTGCAACGCGTGGCGAATAAAATTCAATATCAGCCCATTGACCACTACCGCCTGTGAAATTTTCTACTGCGTTATATCCACTACCTCTATTTAAGACTTTTATCCTAACAATTGCACCGTTAACATCAACTTCAGTCACTTTATAAGCTGCACCACTTCCACTAATATCGCCATCCGTAACATTTAATATATCATTAACAGCATACCCTAAACCACCGTAATTTATTGAGTAATACCAAATACTATCCGAAGGAATACCCATAGAAATGCCGCTTATTGGACTCGCACCGCTCAAGTCTAAATATAATCCATTTAGATTAGGATTGTTTTCATAAACGTATCTCAATATTAAATCAATATAATTAAACGGTATAGCATTGTTTTTAAAGTCTAATTTTGAAGTAACACCAGCTAAATAAGGCTTGCAATATTCGTAATCTAAAACGCTCTGAATTAAGTCGCATCTTAAGTCGTTATTCTGCAATATGAGTTCCTCAACCGGGCTAACTAAATTAAATCCATTTAATCCTAATCGAGGAATAAGAATAAATCTATTTCCCGAAAGATTTATATTTTTTAGCTTTGTGTAATATTGAGAATAATAAGAATTTGAAATACTTGTTAATCCTGCATTTTGAATGGATAAAATTTCGCATGAATCGTATAGTGTTTGAACTAATTTAGTTGTATTCACATTTACTTCATCGGCTGTAAATTCTATTATTTCACTTAACGTAAATCTTCCTGTATTAATATCTGTTAGTATTTCTGTTCCTGAAATATCTACTGATTCTAAAGTTGTAATTTGCGAGAAATCAAACGCAGTTAAAGACGTATCACTTACATCTAAATTTTCTAATGAAGTAAAGTTTTTAGTATTTTCAATTTTAGTTAAATTACTCGAATTGCATGTAAAATCAGTTATATTGTAACCGTTTGAAATTTTTATTATAGATGTAGTCCCGGTATATGATATTGTTTGAGGCAACGAATAAGTGCTTATAGTTCCGTTACCGAAATCTACAACTACATTACCACTTCCCACTAATTTAAATGATATATTTCCACTTACATATAATAGTATTAGATCGCCTGTTAATGAATAATTATTCGATTCATCAAAGAAAATAGGATATGAATATAGTATATTAGCGTCGTCTGTTACTTCGAGTATGTAAATTCCCGAAACAGTTGTTAAAAAAGGTTTTGAGTTTTTAAAATAAAGATAATTATCGTCAGTAAGTAATTGATTTGAATCTACTACTGTTTTAAAGTCTATATCGTCGCAGCCACGTAAAGTAATAGTTATATCAGCTAAATCTTTAGAAACAAAGTTAGATATATCTACAAAAAAACCTGTTAATCTATTGTTTGAACTCAATAGTAGGCAATTATTTCTTTGTTCGATAACCTCTGTGTAATTATCTGTAAAGTTTAGGATATTCAATTGAGTTCCGTTGTTCATTTCTTTACGCTATTGCAAATATATACTATTTTTTACACTATATCAAATAAAACTACCCAACCTTTTGAAAAAAGATTATCACGAGCGGTTTCGCCACCTAAATTAAGTACGCCATTTCCTGTAACGTCGATAGTACCGTTAATGAATCCACTTTCATCTAAATCAATAAGAATTTTATTTGGGTTCAAATCGTTAGCAGACAAAATAATTATACTATTATCTAAATTTGTAAAATTAGAAAAATCAAATGAAGTCAATCTGCAACCACTTATTGTTATTGATGTAAAATTATTGTCCGGCAGTATTACTTCATTTAATATACTAACAGTTACCTGAACAGTTTCTAATGAATCGAAACCAGTTAAATTTAAACTACCTATCAGTCCTTGAGCTTGAAAACTTGTACTATTTTCATAATCGTCATAGTCAAGTATAACTGTTCCCGAAGCACCCCCCGAAACAAATCTACTCCACCCAAAAGAATTATTTATAACTCCGTCAGAATGTATCCATCTTTGATTAGTATAAGGCAATAAGTTAATCAAACACAAAACTCCGCTATACGCAAATCTCGGCTGTGCTATTGTAATTATTACCGTGTAAGTTTTAGTAGTTTGCCCGTCTTCCGATGTTACTATTATAGTATTATCAGTCGCATAACTTGAATTTAAAACTGTATATGAAGCATAAGGCGATACTTTAATTATAGGCGTTATTGTGCTTAAATCAGTTCCTAACGCAGCTTGGCAAATTATTAAATTATCAATCATTCGTATATTTGTCGCTTCGTCAAAATAAAAACTTAATATATCAGCATTTTTACCGAATCTAAATTCATTTTGATACATTCCAGAAATAGTTATTTGCTTTTTAAATATGTCGTAGTTTACAGAATCAATTTCGCCAACACCAAATTGAGTATTTATAAATCTCGAAGTGTCGAACTCATCTATTGAGCCTAAACTTAAAATACTTTGACCTTTTTTTATTCGTTTTTCGTATAAAGCTAATTGTGTATTGTCGAATACTCCTTCGGGTGCGTATCTATCGTATAAGTGATATAAGGGTATGAGGTTCGCAAATCGTAAAGCGTCATTCAGATATGTATAAGTTCCTTCGATAAAATAGCCTTTTGATAATATAAAATAATATGGAGGACTTAAAATTTTATCGAATGCAGATATTTGATACATTCCAATTTCAAACTCATGTACTATAACGCAGTTGTTATTTGCATTAGAGCTTAACTCTCCACTAAATGATATAAAAGCATAATAAAATTGCTCTTGATTATAGGTAAACAATTTATATTTACCTTCGGAATCTTTATAAAATTCTTGTGTTTTTTCAGTGTAAATTTCATTTGAAATTTTACAAGATGCCCATGTGTTTGAAATCGTTTTTTGACTTGAATCAGCTATGTATGTTTTTAGTCGAACTCCAACAAATGGATAATTGTATATATCACTTACGTCTTTTGCTCTTTGGTACATATCTGTAGAAAAAACAAATTGAACATTCGAAGGATTATCTAATATAAAAACATCACTAACGAATGTATATTTAGATATAGAAAATTCGTTTGACGACCGCTTAAACTCATTCGAATCATCGGTACGCGTATAAAATAAACCACTTTCGTAAAAGTCGTCTAACTCAAAATTAGAAACAGTAGGATAATTAGTAGTAGTAGAATCAATATTCATACCGTCTGTAGAATATAAGAAGCAATAATTACTGTTAGAATAATCGTCTGTTCGTAAAGTTATTCCTGTTAAGTCTGTATAACCTATCATTTCATATTCTTCGACTTTTCCTTCTTCTTTATATTTCAATGTTTTGTTTTCAAAAAGTTCTAATGAATTATCAGACTTCCAAACCTCACTTTTTACGTCTTCCGTTTCAAAAGAATATGTTTTTTGAGAATCTAAATATCCTGAATAAATCGGCAAAGTAGCATCGAATCCAACGCCGCTATTTATTTTTTCATTCTCGAATGTTTCATAAGGTTCTATTCTTATAGTTTTTCCGCTTATTGACATGCGTATATTGTGCATTATCATTAAATCGTTTATAAGTCTTTTGAATGAGAAATTAGGAAATTTAGTAGCATTATTATATACTACATTATCAACCGCTTTTATTACATTTGAGCTTTGGCAAATATACAACGGTAACGATGTGTAAAAAACACTTGAAAGTAAAAAATCTTGACCAAAACATTCTTTTATCAAAACTTCTAATACTTTATTTACTCTCATGCAGTCTTTTATTTCGCCTGTATAACCGATTCCTGAAAGGTCTGTTTTTATAATATTAAATGAATACAAGTCAATATCAGTATCTTTTCTTTCGTCGTAATTAGATATACCGTTTATATTGTTTGCTTGAATATCATACATTAATTTAAAATCGTCATACGTAATTTCTTTAAAAGTAAACTTAAAAACCTCCTCAAATATACCCTCTGATATTCTTATTTGTGATTCTCCTTGTCTTTTTATTTGACCGCTAAAATCGTTAAATCCTATATTTCTAAATTCGTTTTCATGTATTGAAATAGATATATTCGACGGATAAACGCTTACAAATGTATTATCAGGCTTTTTGAAATCCAATATACATGAAGAAAAATTACTTGGTGTAAACTCGTATTCTGTTCCGGAAATAGTTATATAGTATTTCATCTTCTACGTTTAGTTATATAGTTATTTTTTATAAATATAAAATGTGTGTCGGTTGCTATTTTGTCGCCCTGTTGTAAAGTTTTTGTAAGACTATTCAATGCTGATGTATTTTCGTTTAACCCAGCCATTTTTAAAGTCCTTCCTATTTTTAAGTCGTTCAAATTTTTATCGGTTATTTTACCTTCGTTTATCATTGACGTAAATATAGGTGCGTTTTGATAGGCTGCTTTATTAACTATATATTCGCCTCCTTCCGCTTCGGCAAATTGAACGCCATTATGTACCAATGGAACGCCTCCCTGTTCGTGTGAAGCCCCCTCAATTAATCCACCTTTTTTATATTTCTTTAATGATTGTAGTTTGCTTTCTGTCGCGGCAATTTGCCCTATCATTACCGCTGTTGCTGCAATTGCTTCTATCCACCCATAAGGCTTTTTTGTTTGTTCTTTCCAAATATTAGAAGCTGCCATTCCGTAGTTTGAAATCAATTCCAACTGATTCATGCGTAACATAAGAATTTGCATACGTCTTTCTTTTTCCATTGCTTTTTCTTTTGCTGCTGTTAGCTTTGCGAGTTCTTCCTTCTCTTTTGCGTATGTATTCGCCAATCCTGCCGACATTAATTGAGCCTCGTTGTTAACTATTTGTTGTTGTTCGTTTATTTTATCGGCAAATTTCGAAACTAAATCAGCCCATTTTGATTCATAGATTGACATTATAGAATCTAAACCTGTTGCAAGTTGCTTGTAAGAATCTAATATTTCAGCATTAAATTTAGTATTTTTAATTATATTTCCATTTTCGTCAAATTCAAATTTCGAAGCCCAATCTATTTCGTTTTCTTCTTCAATTTGTGGTAGATTATTAATAGCGTTTTGAATATCATACAATCTCTCTATTTCTGCCTGAATCATATCTTTAGAGAATTTCTCATACTCTTTTATTCTTTCAGCATAGAATAATTTATCCTCTTTTAATGTCTGCATTCCTTTTGAAGTCTTATAATCATTTATAAGCTTTTCATATTTTTGCGTAACAAGAAATCGTTTAAGTTCAGTATCTTCATATCCTTTCAATCTTGATAATTCTAATTTTTTTTCTAATTCAAGATTTTTTATATAATCTTCACGTTGTTTTTTTTCTCTTTTCTCTCTTTCTGTTTTTTGTTTTTCAGATTCTTGTTTTAATATTTTTGTTTTTTCAGCCTCTGCCTCTGCAATTTTAAATAATGCCTCTTCTTCTTTAATCCTTAAATCGTTAAGTATTTTTCCCGTAGCTGTTAATCCATCGCTAACATTTATAACAACTTGCTCTAATGCTTTTCTTTTTTCTTCATCAGCATTTTTTAATTTTTGCGTAACAATATCATTCGCTCTTGCTAAATCGTTAAATTCATCTTCGTAAATTTTTATAGTTTCCCGTATCGCTTCTAATTCTGATTTTCCACCTACAATAGCTGCTTCTATTTTTCCTTTAGCTTCATTGTTTAATTTATCTATTCCTTTTTGTAATTCATCTGTTGAGTTTACCACATCTTTCATTCCTCCTGAAAATTTCTCAATTAAAGGAACTGCAATAATTAAAGCGGAAACAACTAATCCTATAGGGTTTGATTTCATAGCAGTATTTAATGCAGTTTGTGCGGCGGTAGCAGCCCTCGTAGCTATACTCTGAGCTGTAGTAGCGGCATTTACTTTAAATATATTAGCTATATTGGTAATTAACAATGAATTAGATAATTTTAAAGCAACATTATAAGCTATATATGCCAATGTTAAATTTCCAATAACTTTCACGATATTACCAATCGTACTTAAATTTTTATTCAACCAATTTACTAAATTAGTTAAAGCATCAACTATTGATTTTATAGAACTATTCGCTCCGCTTAATCTTAAAATAAGACCATCCCAAGCACTAGAAAGATACGTTACTGAACCAGCAACATTATCCATTTGCGTTTCAGCCATTTTTTTAGCTGAACCTTCTGCGTTTTGATATTTTACTGTTAAATCTTCGACTCCTTTTGCTTGATTAGATAATATAAGCAATGCTGTCGCAGCTCTTTGCCCTACCTCATCGTTAGCATCTGCAAGACTTAATCCTTCTCGAGTAAGCTCTTCCATCGCCTCACGAGTTGGTTTTCCTGTTTTTGCTATTTCTAACAATATTTGACGTAAAGCAGTACCAGCCATTGAGCCATGTATCCCAGCATCTGCAAGTTTAGACATCATAGCTGTTGTTTCTTCTAAAGATATTCCCGAAGCTTTGGCTACAGGAGCGACATACTTCATAGCTTCAGCAAATCTCTCAAGATTTAAAGCCGAACTCGTGAAGCTTGAAGCCATGACGTCAACAACTCTATAAGTTTCATTTGCATTCATTCCAAACCCTCGAATTGTCGCACCAGCTATTTCGGCACTTCTCGCCAAGTCTTCGTCAGTTGCCTGAGATAACATTATCGTCGCCTCTGTTGCATCTAATATTTCTTGCGTTGAAAATCCAAGTTTCGCGTATTCTTGCTGCAATTTGGCAACCTCAATAGCTGTTTTAGACGTTTCTGCACCTAATCTTTGAGCATCATTTGAAAGTTTTTTAAAATCTTCATCAGTAGCATTGGTTAAAGCCTTTACGCCACTCATTGCTTTTTCAAATCCAAATAGCGTTCCGGTTATATTTGTGATTAAAGTTTTGAATCCTTGAAAAGAAATGTAAGCCAAAGCCATTGATTTAGCACCGTCAACAAATGATTTAAAGTAGCCACCTACCTTACCTTGATTTTGCCCTATGTTACTATTCAAACTCTTTACTTCTTTATCGAGTTTTTGAATTTCAGGAAGCATTTTCTTTGCCACATCAGCGGAAGCTCCTCGATATTGCTCACGTAGTCTTTTTAATTGTATTTCTTTTGCTGCTAAAGAATCTTTTGCAACACGCATTAATTTAACCTCGTCTTGTAAGTCTTTTTTGCGTTTTGCATTTTCTTGATTTAATCGCTGTAATTCTTTATATTCTTTTGTTTCAATAGCTACAGCTTCTGCATTAGCTTTTGTTAAGCCGTCTTGAACTTTTGTAAGTTCCTTTTGAAGTGCTGTTGCTTGTTTTATCTCTTTATTGTTTTCAGCTAAAACTTTTTTCATTTGCTCTAATTTTTCAACCGTTGTAGATGTTGAGTTGGTTGCAAAATCAGTCATTGTTTTTTTTAAGTCTTTCGATAAAACGTCATTAAGCAATTTAGCTTGTTTTATAAAATCATCAATATTTTTTATCGCTTCTTCAAACGGTTTATCCGCTGTGATAAAGTCCTCATTCTTTATTGCCATGCTGCATTATTTGAAAGCATTTTAATACACTGTAAACGCTCATTTTCGACAAATCAACGTCTTTGTCTTTAAAGTAGTTACCTATCGCACAAACTATGTCGGTTTGGCTTAATTCGGTTTGCTTAATAGGTTTATAATCGTCAATCATACGCAAATAGCGTGATGTCTTTTTTGGCTCTTTTATCGCCTGTGCCTCCGCAAGTAATATTTCAGCCTCACGAAGCATCATTTTTTTAAGTTCGTCATTTATTCCAAACAAATCTATCCTTTCATTAGAAATCTTTATGAATGATTTATTTGCTTTGTTCAGATTAAATCCAAATCTTATTAGTCTTTTATGGTTTCCTTTTGCAAAATCGTAGTATCTATCGAAAGGGCATTTGTGAATAGAATTATACGTTATCGTCGGTAACAATAGTATAGTCTTCGTGAGGTATTTCGGTATCTCTGAGCAAAAGATATAAGCCTTCACTCGTAACGTAAACAATGTACTTTTCATTGTAAGCAGCCTCGAGCGTAGCCTTAATGACTTGTATTCTTTTTTTACCTTCTTCGCCTCTGTATAAGTCATTGCATTTACACATTTAATAGTTCTTTTATATCATTCTCAATTATTGGCATTATCAACTCTTTACTTATGGCATCTATTTCTTCGCGTGTCAAAGTCGAAATTTTATCTAACATATCTTTTGGACTTGCAAACGTATCTTGAAAATTCTCAAATACCTTGTTAATTTCGTTTGATGTAATTACAGATACTTGCCTTCCTATTTTCAATTGCCAACTATCATAAAAATCGCCTGTAATATATAAGTCAACATGCGTTCTATTTCTCTTTGGGTTGCGTTTTGAATATGCAGCTTGCCCACTTTGATACCTTGCTGAATCTGTTTTTAGTTTCGTGCCTTCCCCTAAGACACCTTGATTGTATATACGCTCTTGGATTATTTGAATTATAGCAAATTGAATATTAGGGTCGTTTAGAATTTCTACCACCCTTACTTTTGGGTTGTATTTCTTCATTCTCGACTTTATCGTTTCCAATTTCGCTATTATCTGATCCATAGATTTTAGTATATTCAATTTCGGCATCTGCCATTACACCGTGTGCTTTAAACAAATCTTTAAATTCATTTAAAGTCGGCTTCCAACCGTCTGCGATTGAAAGCCGAACATTATAATTTAAAACCATTACGATACTGTTACGGTTACTGTTTTGTTATAACTATCAAAGCCAGTAGCCGATACGGAATAACGCACAGAATTGCCAGCTGTTACACCTGTTGACCACGTCAATGAATAAACACCGTTTGACTCTGTAGAGCCTGTTACAGTCACCGCTGATGCTGTTGTTTCATTGTAAACAACTATTTCAGTAGTTACAGAAGAATTTAATCCTGAAATTGGTAAACCTCTTTCGTCCATTAAAGTAACTGTTCCGCCTGTTGCCTTTGCTGTTCCCGAAATGGTATCAATCGGAATCAAAGGCTCACAAATATCAGCTAAACTATATCCTAATTCTTCAAAAGAAGCGATACGGAATAATTTTGTATCTACCGACATATCAATGTCAAATGAGAATTGAACAGCCTCTACGGTTGTAGGAGTAGCCGGAACTAATTTAGCAACAAATGACCCACGAGCAATTTTCATTCCTCTAACTTTTGTTTTTGTTGCAGAATCAGTTTCGTATTGGAACTTTTCAGAATCCATCAATATACACCCCATGTTGAGGTTGTTTAAGTCGTTAAAATTCTCAACAGTAATATTGTCGCCTGTTGAGATTAAACCACTTATAGTTATTACACCGCGTTTTATAAACGCTTTTCTTTGACTATCAAATGTTTGAATCTTTGCATCTCCTTCAGTTGGTTGATAGTTTTCTATATCTTTAATAGGCAACAATCGATTAATCGGATTAGCCGCGTTTATTTTAGCTATAACGTCGGCAGAAGTCATAGCACTTTTTGTTGCCCATTCTATTTCGTTAGTTCCACGTGGCACTAACAAAATATTAGTCACTTCAGGCAAATAATCATTTGCACATCGGCGACCGCCTAAATTACCAGGAATTGTACAGTTCATTTTTTTAACAATTATAAGTTTTCTTTATTTTTACTCTCGCTTCGAGATACACACCTGCTGATTGTGGAACTAATGTTTCGGTACTTCCTGAATCCCCCGAAAAAGTGATACCGAACGGTAATTCCTCGCTTCTGCGAAATTGTGCATCAATAATATATTTAGAATCTTTTACAGCTTGCGAAAATGAAAGCGATAAATCACTCATTTCTCTTACTGTTGATTCGCATATTTCCTCTGTTTGTGTTTTTTTCGTTCCTTTTGGCAGTTCGTATTTATTGATAAATAAAAACTGAAAAGGATAGTCTATAAATGTTCGATTTAATGTATCTACGTCTAAATCGTAAGGCGTTGGTAAAACAAAATAAATCAACGGAAATTCATTCAAGTTGTTTATTGATATTTTGCCGTCTTTCAAATTCCCCCATTGAAAAAACGGTTTTGTTTTTATCGTTCCTAAAGTAAAATTACCTGTATAAGGAACTACTATTCTATTATTCCAAACTTCATTTACTATATAATCGCCTTGCATATCACCGCAATTAATAGTCACATAGTTTCCTTTTGATATTCCTGTCGTTGTGCAAAATAATGTTGTAAAACGTCCACTTTGAGTGATAGACGTAACGTTTACACTACTTCGTAACGTATCGACTATTTCGGAAAATATATCCTTTGGTATTATGTTCTTTAATTCAGACATCTAAATTCTATGTGCTTGTAAATTACACCATCGTAATCTTTAACTAACCACCACGCATTAGTATATATGCTTACTGCTTTATTAAATAGAACGTCTAAACGTCTATTATCTTGAATCGAATCTACCTGCGTTGCGTTTGAAATATTGTCTTTAAATTTACCACTTTCGGTATTACGACCTAATTCCTCACAAAAAGCAACATACGAAAATATTGTACACGCTTTTTTCATTCCTTCAAATTTCATTTTACCTGAATCGGTAGCGATAGTGCAACCGTTCCATAAATCATTCCATTTGTTTGCTTGCGGGTCGTCTGCAAATGAGTCTTCAAATTCTGCAAACTCATCAACTCCTAACATTCGTAACATGGTTTCTTCACATGTTTCCTGAACAAAGTCGTAAAATCTTTGCAGAGAATCTCCCGAAAGGGGAATACTTAACTCCCCTTTCAAAAGATTTTCATTTATTTGGGCTGTGTAGTCCATTACTTAATAGTTGCTGTTTTGTTTATTGTAATCCATGTAGTATCTTGCCAAACTCCTTCCCAATAATCTCCTTGATCATCGAATATTATAGTGTCATTTAAGAATAAATTAGTAGGCACTAAATTATAATCGCCACCGTCGGTTACCATGTAAATAGTTATTTTTTGACCCGAAACCTTACCATTCGGTAAAACAGTATTAACAGGTTTAGTCGTTTTTAAATACAATATATCATACAAAGGAACCGCTGTACTGTCTGTAAGTAATGCAGATTTATTTTTGATAACACTATTAAGAATTATCTTATTTTGAAAGTCAACAGCCTGACCTTCGGCAGTGTACCGTTCTACTTGAGCATTCCCAATTAATGAAAATGCAAGCAATGTTAAAAGTGTGATAAATGTTTTCATTTTTTCTATTTTTTAAATGTTAAAAATTGGGGGTTTTTACACCCCCGTTAAAATTATGCAGTTGTTAATTCAACTTTCACAATGTCGTTTACTTTCGAAGCTAAATCGCTGTTGTAAGAGTATACAACGCCAAAAGAAACACCTATACCGTATTTGATGAGTTTAGTCATCGCGTTAGTTGGACGTGAAGTTAAAGCAGAGCCATCGTATTTAACTCTTTCTTCGTAAAGAAGTGGTTTCATTCCCAACATAGGCAATTCAACAGAGCCAACGCTGAAGTTAGTATCAGCAACAGGAACTAAGTTTTGTAAAAACTCAATAGGATACGAAGGAACTAATTCAATAGCACCTTTTTTAGCCATAAACATAGTTGCATCGCTTGAAGCTGTTACTGACATTTTAGTATCCATGTAAATTTGCGGGAATGCTTGCCCCATTAAATTTTTATCGTTTGCTTGCCCGTATAAACGGTGGTTAGCTATAATATAGCCCAACGAAGGAGTTGCAACACCTACAAATTCGCCATCAATCTCATTTTGAGAAAGAATAGTATTAAGATAATCAAAGAATGGTTTTTCTTTTAATGCGTTCGCAATTGTTACCGCATCGCTTGTTGTATTGAATGCGAATCCCGTAGGAGCACCGGCAGCAGATAATACTTGCGTTCTGCGAGTATTTACGATTGTTCTCAATTGAGTTGCAACTGCACCACCTAATGCTTTGTCGCATTCTTCTATTTTACGCATTTTGTATTCTTCAGCAGCCGCAGCATTGTTTGAAAAATCATAAGGATTAAAATGGAATCCCGTCCAAAAATTGTAAATAGTTACAGTTGTTTTTGCTGTTTCGCCTAAATTTGCATCAATAGTGTAACTAAATGATGTAGCAACCGATGGAGTAGTTTCTTTTAATGCTGAAATATCAACACTACGACCGTTAGCAGTTGCAATCATTTGACGAGTCATGTCGTCTATTTGACCTTTCCCTGTGCCTTCTTTTACAAAGGGGATAATACCGTAAGTCGGTTTTTTTAATTCTGTTTGTAGCTTTTGCGATTGATACGCATTTAAAGCTGTTTCTAAAATATAAGCCATTTTTATAAAGTTTTTGTTTTTCTTTTTACTCTAAAGTTTGGAGGATTTCTTTATTTTGTTCCAAAATTTGAGTCCTTTCAGTATCCCATTTTTTATCAGTTGGTTTAAGTCCTTGACTTTCCAAAATCTCACGAGTTACTGAATAAAACTCATCTTTCGTTTTTACACTCTTTAATTTAGATTCTGCTGGTATTGCAGGCTCTTTAATGTCCGGACTTTGAGTTTGTTTAATTAATGAAGAAAACTCTTTTTGTATAAAGTCTTCTAATACAATATCTCTATGCCCTTGCTTTTCGCCGCCTTTTAATACTGTTTTTCCATCTACTTTTACTATCGGTAAATCCAATAAAGGTTCTATTACTTGTTTCTTTTTGAAATCTAAATAATCTTGATCGTTTGTTTCAAATTGAAATTTGCTGAAAACATTATTTATTTCGAGCATTTTTTCTTTTTTCTGAAGCTCTCCTTTAATAGATTGATTCTCATTTTCTAATTCCTCGATACGTTTATTTAAAGCTGTGCGAATTTCTTCTACTTTTGAAGCATCGTTGTTTTTCATGGCTTCTTCAAGTTCTTTATTTTTTAACTTTATGTCTTTGTATTTTTTCTCTATATCCATTTCAAGGCTTGATTTGTACATAGAAAATGAGTTTTTAAGGAAGTCAGTGGATTTTATTCCATCGCCTTCTTTTGTTGTTCCGAAGAGTTCCATTACAACATTATCAAAGTTTTCATAGGCTCTACCTACTCCAGCTTGATAACTGTCGTCTTTTTCCTCTTTTACCAATGTTTTTACTTTGCTTTGAATTTCTTCTGAAACTCCAGCAGTTTTTAATTCCGATAATAATTGTTCTACTCTACTCATTTTACACTAATTTAAGTTTATTTTTGATTTTCTTTTTGTTCGTCTTTAAGCTTTGCACCTTTTTCAAGTTCTTCAAGTCGTTTTAACAACTCTTCGTTTTGCTTCAATAATGTATCAACTATCGAATCTTTTACGATTGTTTTTTTATCTTTCAATCCTTCAATTGCAGCGTCGATAGTTTCTTTATCTGCATCTCCATAACTTACTACATTTATAATAGAGTAACCCATATCTCGAAGACCTTTTATGTCATCTTGAAATGCTTTTAAAGTAACAAATTTTAAGGTTTGCCCTTCGTTTACTATTTTGCCTTTTTCATCTTTAACAAGCATCGCACTTTCGCGAGTTCGTTTGTATAAACCTAAAACTAAAGGTTTTTCAAATAGTTTAAATAAATCATTCTTTGCCATAATTATAAAGTTTTTGTGTTATAAGTTTAATTTGTTCGTTCATTGTTTTATCGGGATACATATCCATTATGTTTTTTCCTTCCTGTATCTCAATATCTCTTATGAGTCTATTAAGGTCAGTGTATATTAGAAATTCATTTTTTGTTACCTTTCCACTTTCGTATAGTTTTATAACGTCTTCATGTGATAGGTTTCTAAATGGTTTTACCGCTAATTCTAATTCATGTAAAAACAAATATCTATTTCTTGCTTCGGGGTTTTCTTGATATTGCACCTCGATTAAACCACGTTCATAAGTTAGATAATCGTTTATATTTGTCTTTTTAGCTTTCTCGATTAGTTCCTGATATTCCGAAGCTGAAAGTAAATAAAACTTACTGCCTAAACTGACATATGTATTCTCATAACCTTTTGATTTTATTTTCAAATCAAACGTAATAAGTTTCGATAGTAACGCCTCGAATACTTTTTTAAGATTAATTAAAACAGCCTCTTTATCTTCATATGTTGAACGAATACGAACCTCATTATGTTGTTGTTGGTTGTTTAAAGAATCCTGTTTATTGACTATCTTGTTATATATTTGAGTTTCGAGTTCACGTTCTTTTTCAGAAGCAAATTTTAGACTTTCAACAGGCAAATGCTTATAATTAAGAATTGAATCAGCAACTTTTGCAATAGAATCAGCGTCTAAATTATTAGCATTAAACTCTAATACCGAACCAAATCCAACCTCCTTATTACATACCGGACACTTCATTGGTATTTGGTTTTCATCAATTATTATGTTTGGCTTTTCGCCTTCACGAGCTATATATAAGTATCCGTTTTCACAATAAGTATTGCCATTTGCGTAATTACATCCGGCTCCTTTACCTACCTTTTTAGTTTCAATTACATAAGGCAGTATATGGCGATTAATGATATTAGACTGCGTGGAAACTATAAAAAGCTCCTCAATCTTTCCTAAAGACTTAACTAATGGGTTTATTCTTATTAATGGTTTCTTGTGAGAAAGTTTAATATTTGAAATAAAAGCAACAGGACAAAATCCAAAATTATGCTTTTGTTCATCTGTTATTCTATTGTCTTTTATCTTATAAACCGAAACAGAATCAATATAAATTATCTCTTGTTCGCTTTTATAAGCAAATGCGGTTATATCGTTTTCTTCACATTCGATATATTCAACGCATGTAATGTCTACAAAGAATCGTTTAGTAACGTCTTTGTCTTTTGTTGTTACAATTAGTGTATTTGGAGCAACGATAAATCTATCCCAAATTTTAGTTTGCAAATATTGGAATCCTAATGTCTTATAATTTCCCGACGGATAAAATTCGATAGTCTTTCCATCTCCTGTAAATACCTTTGAAAGTGAAGTGAAAATAGTGTTTATAAATTCGCAAGTGCTTAAAGGGTATTGAATATTTTCTTTGAACGTATTAAAAGCCCTCTTATTTGAAATCTTACGTTCAATTTTATCTAATATAGTTTGGTGGTATTGTGGGGCGAATTTTGCTTCGCTAAACGGAATAGAAAAATACTGCAATCGTTCTTGAATTGCAATAGCTTCAATTATTTGGCTCTTATCGAAAGCCTTTAATTTTTCTAATATATCCAAAATTCATTCATATAGAATAGAATTACACTAATGCAAATATACAACTATTTATATTGAATACAAATTTTTATCGCAAAAAATACCATTTACTTACAAATTACAATCAAAATATTTACTTTTACTTTCAAACTATCAATACTCATTCGAGGCTAATAAAATAAATCGTAACTAAAAACACTATTTTTGCTTACACATTGATAATAAATGAATCTCTTTGTATTAAAAAATGCTCAATTGCGTAGGCTAATAAGTCTATCGCCTCATCATGTTTAGCGTTCGGGAACATCTGTAATTCCTGCACAAACACATCATTCCAACTGCCTGCAATTAAATCTACATTACCACTTTGACAATAAGGAGCCGAAGTTTGAGCACGTTCCATTTTTGATGATTTTATAAAGTTCCCCGTATATTCGTTTGTTGGAACTGAAAACATTGCTTGAAACATGCTTACTACGTCTTTACCACTTGCTTTTGGCTCTACTAATATCTCATCTCTACCGCTTATATTATTTTGTTCTGCTATATTTGGGAACTCACGTAATAATTCAGCTAATGTATACCAAACTCGAATATAATTATGTATTAGTATTCTTTTACCATTAAATGACGTTATTAGTATTCCTGTTGGGTCATTCATTTTGTTATTAGTATAAGCACCGTCAATAAATATAACCTTACGTTCGTTTTGATATTCGGATATTTTAAACCATTCTTTTTTGAATAATCCCCCCCCCAATGGTGCCGGGGTTTGTAAAAACTGACAAGCATACGAATAAGGAAATTTTTTAAACTGTTCCAATGTTTCATATCCCATTCTTTGAGGGTCTAATAATCCATCTGTATAAAGCTCTTCATTCGTGCAGCTTGGCGTTATTTCAGAAGGTAAACATATGTGTCGTACTCTTTGACCTGATGCTATAATATGTCCTGTTGGGTCGTCCTGATTTAACCGCTGCATTATTAGAATCTTTGGGACTTTCTTTTTATCCCTTACCCTTGTTGGAATAGTTTCTGTTAAATATCTATTCGCCCTATCTATATGAGCCTTACTATACGACTGTTCGACACTTAATGGGTCATCAATTATAATTAAGTCAGCATGTGATCCCGTTATCGTTCCGCCTGTTGAGGTAGCGAAACGCCCACCACCTTTTTTAGTTTCAATATATCCTTCGTTGTCCTTTGTTAGTTCTATTTTCCCAAATAAATCTACAAATGAACCGCTCTCTATTATTGCTTTTGATTTTCTAATAAATCCTGTAGCTAATGTATCAGAATATGAGCTGTTTATTATAAACTTTGACGAATCGTTTGCTAATATCCAACATGGAAAAATAATTGAACATATAGTACTCTTTGAACTACCGGGAGGAACATTTATAATAACCCAATCATATTCGCATTCTTTTCCTTCTAATATTCCTTTTCCTATCAATTCAAGTTCATTGCAAATAAATTCTATGTGTTTTGAAACTATAAGTGTATCGGGGCTTATTTTATCCCAATATAACTGAAA
>ENA-UOWE01002964-UOWE01002964.1-activated-sludge-metagenome-genome-assembly--contig:-NODE-2964-length-17980-cov-10.228898_pt1 | contig 17980 bp, 14 predicted proteins | sample MGYA00249841_ERZ761562 | MGnify/ENA primary metagenome ERZ761562 (study PRJEB28883, sample SAMN05720200) | activated sludge metagenome | isolation source: Anaerobic digester | place: Japan... | reverse complement strand
CCGTCGCCTGCGGCGAGGATCCTCATACGATCGAGGCCGTCGGCCGGGCCGTCGCCGAAGGCCTGGTCCAGGCCGTCCTGACCGGCAACCGGTCGAAAATCGAAAGCGTCGCCCGGGACAACAAGATCGACCCGGCCTCGTTCGAGATCGTCGACGAGCCGGATCCGGGGAAAGCCTTGGCCCGGGCCGTCGCCCGGATCAAGGCCGGTGAATCCGATTTCCTGATGAAAGGGCTGATCGACTCCTCCCTTTACATCAAGGCCATCATCGACAAGGAAAAAGGGCTTCTCGCCCCGGGCAAGCTTCTGTCCCATGTCAGCGTCATCCAGGTGCCGTCGCGACGGAAGCTCATCGTCTGCGCCGATGCGGCCGTCATCCCTTATCCCGACCTGGAAGCGAAAGTCCAGATCCTGAACTATTGCCTGGCGGTCGCCCGGAAGCTCGGGATCGACCGGCCCAAGGCCGCGATCATCTGCGCCGTGGAAAAAGTGAATCCGAAAATGGTCCCGACCACCGACGCCGCGATCCTCAGCAAGATGGCCGACCGCGGCCAGATCAAGGACGCCGACGTCGACGGCCCGCTGGCTCTCGACGTCGCCCTGTCCGCCGAAAGCGCCGAGATCAAGGGTGTCCGCTCGCCGATCGCCGGGGAAGCCGACGTCCTGCTCTTTCCGAGCATCGAGACGGGCAACGTCTTTTTCAAGGCCTGCTCCTACCTGGCCGGAGGGGAGACGGCGGCCGTCGTGGCCGGCACGGATTGCCCCTGCGTTTTGACATCCCGGTCGGATTCCGAGGATTCGAAATTCTATTCGATCGCCCTGGGCGCCCTCATCTCCTGACGCACGGCCGCCGAGCTGCGTTCTCGTCCTTGACAGCCCGCCGCTTTTTAATTATTTTCAGGGGGAATCGACGGGATCGCGGGAAAGAGCGGTTTTAACCGCCTCTCTTTCCCGGAAAGGAAGGGGATCGCATGAACATCGTCTGGACGGCGCTTCTGGGTTTGGCCGCCGGATTCGTGGCCAAGCTGATCTTTCCCGGCAAGGAAAACATGGGAATCCTCGTGACGATGCTGTTGGGTATCGCCGGCTCGTTCCTCGCCTCCTACGGCGGCCAGTGGCTCAAAATCTACCAGCCCGGGGAATCGGCCGGCTTCATCGGCTCCGTCGTCGGCGCCCTGGTGATCCTGTTCATCTACGGGCTGATCAGAAAGCGCAAGGCATAGGGCCGTTTTTTCCGGCGGCTCCCAACGGCCGGGCCGGCCGCCGACGCGGCTGATTCCGGGATGGCGGCCGGTGCGGGAATCCCCGCGATCGGCGGGATTCCGAAACGGCGGCGTCGGCCCGGCGCGTCCCCCCGCTTCTTGAGAAAAATCTGGGCCGCGGGGCGGAGGGGGGGCCGGTCACGGCATCCGGAACCTCCGCGCGCGTTCCGAGAGACCGTTCCCCGGCCGGGAATCACGCTCTTCGAAAAAACGGCCGGGCGGGAGAGAAGGACAATCGCCGGTTTTGACATCGCCTTCGGGGATGCATTATGCTTCGGCCGATGGACGACGCGAAAGCGGCGGGGCGGTTCGATGGAGACGCAAGCCGGCCTCCCGGGCGCCTGTTCGAACCCGTTGACCTTTTTTTCCTTTTCCTGTTTCTGGCCGCCCTGCTTTTTCTCTTCCGCGGATTTTTCTTCCAGGGCGGCGTTTTCTTCGAGCGGGACGGTGCCGTTCTCGAGATTCCCGCCCGCCGGCTGGCCGTTCAACTCCTCCGCGAAGGCAACTTCGCCCTCTGGACGGATGTCCACGGCAACGGCCAGCCGTTCCTGGCCAATCCCAAGAACGCGGTCTGTTATCCGGGAACCTGGCTCTATCTCATCCTGCCCTTTTTCACCGCCTTCCGTTTTCATTACTTGATCCACGCCTTGATCGGCTGGACGGGAATGTACGGGCTTCAGCGGTTCTTCCGCCTCCGCCGGCCGTCGGCCTTCCTGGGCGCCTCGCTTTTTTTCTTCAGCGGCCTCTTCCTTTCGAGCTTTGAATTCTACAATCACGTCGCCGCGTTCGCCTGGATGCCCTGGATCCTGATCCTCGCCTTTTCGGATTCTCTTCCGCGATTCAAGAAAACGGCTTTTCTGGGGATTCTTTGGGCCCTCCAGCTCCTCGCCGGAACGCCGGAAGCGGTCGTGATCACTCTCATCCTCGCCCTCGGCCAGTCGTTTTTTCTCCCCGGCAAGGCCGGAAAGCGGGCCGCAGTCGTCCTGGCCTCCCTCGTTCTGGGCGCCCTGCTTTCGGCCGTCCAGTATCTCCCCTCCCTGGAAATCTTGGGACGGACCGAGCGGACGGCCGCAGAAACGTCCCTCTGGCCGCTGGAGTTGATCCAGTTGCTCAACGTCCCCTTCCCCGGGATCCTGGGATCGGACCGGGGGGCGGGGACGTCTGATTTTTGGGCAGCCCATCTCTTCGACAAGGGCGCGCCGCTTTATTACAGCTTCTATCTCGGAAGCGCCGGGCTTCTCCTGGCCGCATTCGGACTCGCGGTTAAAACGAACCGGGCCGGGCGGGGCCGGAGATGGCTGTTTTTAATTTTTCTTCTCCTGGCCAGCGGCCGGTATTTCCCCTTGAACGAGCTTCTCGTCCGCGTTCCCTTTCTTTCTTCGATCCGCTACCCGGTGAAATACATGACCGGGGCGATGTTCGTCGCGGCTTTCGCCGCCGGAGTGTTTTTCGACGATTATTTCGTCCGCCGCCGGGTCGAGGCGAGGCGCCTTCGGGGCGGATGGATCGCGGCCCTGGGAATAACGGCCGCTTTGACCGCCCTCGTCCCCGTCTTAAGCCGGGTCCTGGGACGCCTCTTCGTCCTCCGCGACGAGCGGCTCCTCGCCGCGGTCCGCGGTTCCTTTTATGCGGGCTTGGCCGCTCTGTCGGCGGCTCTCGTCCTGATGGGCGCCTTCAGCCTGGGGAAAAAGAAATCGGGGATCTTCGCCGCCTTGTTTCTCCTCCTCGCCGTGGCCGATCCGCTGATCCGGAACAGTTCCATCAATCCCGTCGTCCCCGAATCCTTCTATGATCCGGCCGCCATCCTCGCCGAAACGGGGCGCCCGGTGACCGTGTACCGCCAGGAAGTCCTGCCCGACGACATGAGAATCAAGCTCGGCGGCCGGAGAGCCCAAAGCTTCATCCGCCAGAGCCTCTACCCGTTTTCCGGGATGAGCGACGGCGTCCGCTACGTTTTCAACCGCGATTTCTTCGGCCTCCACCCGAAGGAGCAAGGGGAGCTGAGGACGGCGGCGGCCGGCTGGTCCGAGGATCTCCTGCTCAAACATCTCCGGTCGATCGGCTGCGCGTATCTCGTCGGGCCGCGGCCGTTGCGGGGACTGCCGGCGGAGAAGCAGATCTTCGAGGGAATCCCCCTCGCCGTCCAGAAGCTCGGGCCGGCCGCCTCGTTTCCGTATTTCGTCGGAAGGGCGGTCGTCGCGAAAACGCCGGCCGAAAAAAAAGAGGCCTTCGCGGCCGAAGATTTCGACCCGGCCGACGCGGCCGTCGTCGATCGTCCGGTTCCCGGCCTGGACGGACCGGCCGCGGCTCAAGCCGCCGAAGCCCAAGCCGTCCTCGAAATCCAGGGCCGTTCCGTCCACCGGATGAAAACGCCCGCCCCGGTGATCGCCGTTTTCCGCGGAAATTGGGACCCGGGCTGGAAAGGCCGCCTCGACGGGAAGCCCGTCCCGGTTTTCCCCGTCAACCTCGGGCTCAAGGGAGTCGTCATCCCGGCGGGCGCTCACGAAGTGGAAATCCGTTATCTCCCGGCAAGCGTTCTCGCCGGGGCGGCCGTCAGCGGCCTGACGATTCTGGCCCTGGCCGCGGCGGGCGCGGTTTTCCGGCGCCGCTCGGCCCGGCCTGGACGGCCAGGGAGAACAGCGGCTTGATCAAAACACCCAAAAAACTCCCGCTCACATCACCGGTTTGAAGATGACGGAGAAGGCGGATGACGCTTTCCCCGAGGAGAGCCAGGCCGAACAGGAACCGGACGAGCGTCCACCAGGCGAATCCTCCGGCCCCGATCCGAACCATATCAAGGGCGACGATCGAAAACGAAAGCAGAAGGTTGAAGGCGATCGAGCCGCGGACCCAAAGCCGGGTCTTGGTCCGGCCATAGAAGGCCGCCGCTTCCTGGTCCGCCCGCGGCAGGAAACCCCAGAGCGGCGCCAGCGCATACGCCCGGTCGGCGGCGATGTTGCGCTCGCGCTCCAGAACCGCGTCCGTTTCCGGAAATCCCGAGCCGCCTTTCCGGAAGACATACCGGAAACGACGGCCCTCGGCCGCGGACCGGATAAGCAGGAAGGAATCGCCGCCGCAGGTGATCCCCCCGGCTTTCAGCCACCAGGCCTTGGGCGTCGGCGAGAGGACCTCGAGAACGTCGCCGGCGGGCAGGAACTCGTCACTCATCACGTCGTCCCTCGGCCCCTTGTCGAAGCGGAGACCCAAAAGGGACAAGGGGAGGCTTCCGACCGCTTCCCCCGAAGAGAGGTTGATCACGAGCCGGACAATCCCCTCGATCGCGCCGGCCAGGGCGAAAAATCCCAAGCCTGAGGGAATGACCGGTCCGAACCGCCCGCCCGGGGTTCCGAAGATCTGGAGGAAGAAGAGAAAAGCCGGCGGCCCGGCGGCCAGCGTTTCCAGGAGGGCTGAATAGAGCGTCGCCCGCCCCGGGTCGAATTCGAGGGTTTGAGCCAAGCGTTCCTGAAAAGGACGGGGGAGAAATCCCAACAGAGCCTGGCCGCCCAAAGCCAGGTTTTTTTTGCGCGTCCGGATCCGTTCCCTCCGGAGGCCGGCCAGGAAGTCTTTCTCGGCTGCGTCCCCCCACTCGACGGCGATGCGCGTGACGTTGCCCGCCTTCCATGGCTCCAGCCCGTAGATCCATTCTCGGCCGGCGGAGCATGTTTCGGTCATCACCTCGAACAGATCTTCTCCGATCCGGACCGCCGTCCCTGGATGAGGAGCCGTCCGGGGGGAGCCTTCGACCCGGGGCCTCATCTCCGGATGGGGATGAGGAAGGCGGATCTCACGGATGTTCGATTTCATCGGAATGCCGAAAGACACTATATCCCCGGCTTTCGCGGGGTGTCAACGAGCGGCCCCGATCCGGACGGCCGGGGGGGATCAAACCGCGGAACGGCTTCCGGCCGCGAAGGTTGGACGGCCGGAAGCCGCCCGCTTATCGGAACAAGGGAAGGCTCCGGGAGCCTCCCCGGCGGCCTTTACATCCGGTTGACCCGGATCGATCCGTTGGTCGTTTCGAGCTCGATGGAGGGGCCGCCTCCGCCGATTTGACCCTCGATCCGGTGGCGGGAAGAAATCGTGCCCTTGATGGTGACGGGAAAGTCGACGGTGATCGATCCGTTCGTCGACCGGGCCCGAAAGTCGGCGTTGACCTCGCCGCCCAGGCGCAGGTTGACCGAGCCGTTGGTCGTGTCCGCCCGGATATCGCTTCTCACCTCGTCCAGCTCCAAGTAAATCGAGCCGTTGGTCGTGTCGGCCGAAACCGATCCCCGGAGGTTGCGGGCGCGGATGGTCCCGTTGGTCGTCGCCAGGACGATCCGGCCGTCCCCGCCCTCCATCCGGATGTCGCCGTTGGTCGTGCCGGCTTTGACATCGCCGAAGCCGCCCGAAAGCTCAATGTCGCCGTTGGTTGAGCGGATCATCTCGAGGATGACCCCGGCGGGGACTTTCACCTCGTAATTCACCTTCACTCGAACATTGCGGAACCGCTCATAAACCGTGTCCACCCGGACGTCCGAGCCGGGGGTTTCGACCTCGATCCTCACCCGGTCCAAGTCGTCTTTCCGGCGGGAGGCGATTTTCTGGGCCGTAATCTCGACTTCGTTCCGGTCCCAAGTCGTCACCCGGACATACCCGTTCGTGTTTTTCAAGGCGAATCGGTCTCCCGCCTTTAGGGGAAGGGTTTTCGAGAACGATTCGGTGTGCTTCGATCCATCGAAAAAATCACCGAAGCCGCCGTCCATAAAATCACAGGCGGCGCCGGCGGCGACGGTGATCGCCAGGAATACGCCCGCCAGGCCGGCGGCGAATTTTGATTGTCCGCTCATGTTCGATCCTCCTCCAAGACGTTCACCGGAAAAGACGCATTTCGGGGGAAAAAAGTTCCCTGGGAAGAAAACTCAGCTTTTTCCGGCGGGAAGATCGAAATCCGTCAGCGATTCCTGGGGAATCCCGAAATGATACCCCTGGAGGTAATGGATGCCGCAACCGGTCAGAAACTTGGCGATTTCCGGCCGGTCGACGTGCTCGGCGACGACCTTGATGTCGTTGGACCGGCAATATTCAACCACGATCCGGATCAGGTGCTTGGCCTTTTCGTCGTGGAGGCACTTCCGGGTCAAGCTGCCGTCGATCTTCAGGATGTCCATCGGGAGCTGGATCAAGCGGCTGAGATTGGAGTACCCGGTTCCGAAGTCGTCGATGGCGATCTTGCAGCCGTTGGCCCGGGCCCGCTCGAGGAACGAGCGGCAGGCCTCGTTTTCGACCAGCTCTTCCCGCTCGATGATTTCGAGAATCAGACGCTTGTTCGAGGCCGGAGCGTCTTTGAGATAGGCGAAGAGGGATTTCTCGAACTCCGGCATCAAGAGATCCTTGAACGTTACGTTCAGGGAAACGTCGCAGGGCGTCTTCCGCAAGGCCGTAAAGGCCTCCTTCAACATGAACTCGGTGATGTCCGAATCGAGGCCGGTCGAGGTGGCCAGGGGGAGGAAGGGGCTGGGCGAGACGTAAAAGCCGTCCTGGTCGCGCAGCCGAAGGAGGCTTTCAAACCAGACCACTTCCCCGGTGTGGGTATCGATGATCGGCTGATAATAAGCCCGGCAGGTCTTCCCCTCGAGATTCCGGGCCAGAATGCTGTACAGCTTCAGGGAATCATAAGCCGAATCCCGGACGCTCTCGTCGCCCTTGTAAAGGGAAACGGCCCGGTGGGAGCGGATGCCGTCCTTGAGGGCCAAGTCGGCCTTGGACAGGAAATCGACCGGGGACGCGTCGTTGACGAACGAGGCCCCGAGCTTAATGTTCAAATGGATGTTCAGCCTGCCCCAGGCCATGAATTCGCGGCGGAGGGCGGTGCAGATCCGGTTGAGCAGGGATTCGGCCGCCGCCCGGTCCATCGATTCGCGGGGGATCAGGAGGCCGAAATCGTTGCCGCGCAGCCGATATAAAGAATAGTTGAACTCCCGGCTCCATTGCTGGAGATAGCGGGAAATGAACTGGAGGATCTCGTCCAGCGTTTCGTAGCCGAAGATCGTCCCCAGCTCGCCGAAGTTTTCAATATGGACGATGGCGAACAAGAACTGCCGGTCTTTCGGGATGGAATGGATCAACACCTCGCGGTTCGGCAGGTTGGTGGCCTTGTCGTAGCTCAGCTGGCGAACCAGCTGATCGATGAATTTTTCTTTCTGCCGCTCGTTCATGAAGCTGAAAACGAACATCAGGCTGAAAATGACGAAGGCGACGATGATCTGCCGGATGGTCAAATCGATGTTCCAGGGCCCGAAAAACCCGAACGTGTTCAGAACGAACGTCAACAGGATCGTCAGGAGGAAGACGCCCGTCCAGAGAGTTCCCCGGCGGGCGCCGGTCAGATGGAGGACGATGGGCGGAAAACAGAAAAAGATGATAAGGTAAAGGTCGCGGGAAGGAGGAATGAAAGCGGCCAGGACGAATCCGGCCATAAGCAGAAGGACGGCCGGGGTCGCCAGCCGGAACGTCCGCCCCGTCCTGAGGAAAGAAATCAGCAGCCCGAGGGAGACGGCGAGCCAGATCCCGTAATAGACGAGGTAGGCGGTGTTTCCCCGTCTCAGATCGAGCAAAAGATAAACGAACGCGGCGATCGCGGCCGCCGACAATCCGGTCAGAAGAAGCTGGCGAAGGAACCGTTCATGAATCCCCTCAATCGCCTGGTACCAGCCGGTGTCCTGGAACCGGAACCCTTCCGGCAGCCTTTCCCGGAGTTTATTGGAAAGCATCCCTCGTCCCGCTCCGCTTGATTGCACCCCGTTTTTCCGTTCTCCGCCGGTCCCTTTCCCGAGGACCGGAAGCGATCATTATACAATCGAATCCGGATTAGCCAAAGGAATTTTTTCATGCCTGGACGGATTTTTTTTCGATCCGGTGAAGGCACCGCCGCACCCCGGCATACCACCGGACCGGAGGATGCGCTTCCTTCCGGATCGTCAAGAAAAACCAGGCGATGAACACCGGAAAACCAGCGAGGAAATCGAGAAAATCCCAATAGAAGGAGACGTTGAAAAGAAAGAGGACGGCGCCCTCCCATGGGCGCTTCCGTCGGCCGGCCGCGAAAAGATTGTGAAAATTCAGGCCGCGGTTATGAAGAAAAGGACCGCCCGGCCGAGAAATTCAAGGAAAACAACGCGTTCCAGGAGGAAAATGAAGACGGTGACCAGGGTATCGGGAAATCCCCGCGCGGAAGACCGGACGTTCGGGCTTTAATCCAATCGATTAAAAGCGGACGGGTAAACGGATTATTTAAGGACAGGCCGGTTTGCGTTGTTGACAACATCCGGAAGGCCGATAGAATAATGAACACATGCCTGCCGCGCGTCCCGGGGAAACGAAAAGCCGAAGGTCCACGGCCTCGACTGCCCGCGGGGCGGCCCTCGGGGGCGGACTGGCCCTCTTCGCCGTCTTTTTCGGCCTGACCCGGACTTTCTCCGGGCTCCAAGTGGGCTTTCATCCTCCCTTCACGGCTTCTTCCCCGGGGGAGCTGACCTTCTGGCTGGGCTTTGTCCTGCTCCTCGTCCCGGGCGCCGTTCTCCTCGGCTACGGCCTGAGCCCGGCCTTCGCTCCGCCTCTTGAAAAAGCCTGGTTCCACCTCCGGTCCCTAAGCCGGAGTCAGCGTCTCTGGGCTCTTGTTCTCCTTTTCGTCCTGGCCGCGCTTTCGGCCCGGATGAGCCACCGGCTGATCCTCCGCGACCTCCCCTTCACCGACGACGAGTACGCGACCCGGTTCGGCGGCCAGGTCCTCGCCTCGGGCCGGGTCGCGGTCCCGGAACCCGAGCCGTTCGCCGCGTACTCCAACCTGTTTCTTTTCCGCCGCGGCGGGAAGGTCACGAGCGTGGACTGGCCCGGCCCCGTCGCGGCTTGGGCCGTCTCGGAGGCGACCCGGACCGGTCCGCTCGTCTTCGCCCTGGCCGCGGCCGCCGCCGCGGCCGCGGTCGCCGCGACATGCACCGTCCTCTTCTCGCCGGCCCACGGCCTGGCTGCCTTTCTCCTGTTCTTTCTCTCGCCCATGGCCTTCCTCCTGTCCGCGACGACCCACGCCCACTTGCTGTCGCGGGCAGGCATCGCCCTCGCCATCCTCGGCTTCGTCCTGGCCCGGAGGAAGCCGTCGCCCGGCCGATGGGCGGCGGTCGGCTTTTTCGCCGCCGTCGCCTTCACCTGCCGGCCCGTCGAGGCGTCCGCCCTTCTCGCCCCCCTCGTCGTCGATTTCGCGGCCGGAGCGCTCCGGAAACGGGGGTCGGACCGGGCGGCTCTGGGCTTTTTCGCTCTCGGCGCCGCTCTTCCCCTCGCCCTGTTCTTCCTCTACAACGGGCTGGTGACCGGAAATCCCGCGCTCCCGCCCCGGTTCTTCATGGAAGGCCCCGGCGAGACGATCTCCGGGGAATCGATCGGCCATCGGTTCGGGGCCAACACGGGCTACAACCTCCTGATGCTCGCGATCTGGTTTCTCGGCCCGGCGGGAATCGCGGCCTTCGCTTTCGGCGTCGGCCGGAGCCGCCTGAACCGCCTTCTCGGCCTCGGCGTCGGCCTCAACCTCCTGGCCGGGCTGCTCCACGACAATCAGGGCCTCCACGCCGTCGGCCCGATTCATTACTCCGAATGCGCCGTCCCCCTGGCGATCATCGTCCTGTCCGGCTTGGCGGCGATCAAAAGCCGTCTCGCCCGGGCGGGGCTTCCTCCGCCCGTCTTCGCGGCCGCCGTTTCGGGCCTCCTCCTTTTCGGCATGGGAACCTTCATCGCCTGGCAGGCGGGGGCCTTGAACGCCCAGGCCCGCATTCAAAGCGAAATCTACGACGGGATCGAACGGGCCGTCGAGACCCGGGGAGGGCCCCCGGCCGTCGTCATTGCCCCGCGGTTCGCCGACGTCTGGCGGGCGAACCCGGAATCCCTAAAGAGAGGAACCTGGGTTTTCGAGTGGCGGCGGGCCCGGCCCGACCTGTCCGACGACATCTTGATCGTCCAGGACGTTCCCGGGGCGGCTTGGATTTTCCGGGAAAAGTTCCCGGACCGGAATCTCTTTCGGATGACCCTGGCCGCCGAACCGCCGTACTGGTCCCTTGAACCGGCGAAGCCGTGAGGCTGCTACCGGGGAAGGGACATCCGGTAGATCAGCCGCCGAATCCAGGCGTTGGCGACGGCCCGGATCCTTCCCCGCCGGAGGTCGCCGGTCGAAAGCCCGGACTGAGGATCCCCTCCCAGCCGGTCGAGGAAGTCCCTGAAGTCCCGGCTCTGGGTCGACTTGATCCGCGTGCTCGTGGCCGCCCGGGACACCCGGAAGGAGCAGAGCGGTTCGCGGATCACGGCCAGCCGGCCGTGGCGGAGGAGGCGGACCCAGTAGTCCAGGTCGATGACGTAAAGGTTCGAGGCGTTGAAAACGCCGGTCCGGGCGATGAGGTCGGCCCGCATCAGGACCGCGGCCGGCTCGCCGATCAGGTTCGTCCCCGCCCGGACCGAGCGGCGGATGGCTTCCCCTCCCTGGACCGTCTCCTCTTTTCCGGGGAAAGCCCGGCGCATGAGCTTCCGCCCCCGCTCATCGATGATGTCCCGGGCGCAGCAGACGAGGGCGACGCCGCTTGAGGAGAGGTCCCCAAAGGCGGCCGTCTGACGTTCCAGGCACCGGGGGTAGAGGAGGTCGTCCCCCGGCAGGATCTTGACAAACCGGCCCCCCGCCTCCTTCAAGGCTTTGTTCCAGTTGCCCTCATGACCCAGGTTCCGTTCGTTCTCGACGAGGCGGATCCGGGGATCGGAATGGGAGCGGACAATCGCCGCGGTCCCGTCGGACGAGCGGTCGTCGACGACGACCAGCTCGAAGTCGCCTAGGGTTTGGCCGAGGACGGAGCGGATCACGGCGTCGATGGTGCGGCTGTTGTTGTAGGCCGGGACGCAGACGGAGACGAGCGGCGGATTCATGTCCGCCCTCTATTTATCACAGAAAAAATCGTGGAGACAAGGGCCGGTGATCCCCCGATTTCGTTTGACAGGATTTTTCCCTTTGATTAGGCTTAGCCCGTGAGATACCGCGAAGCCGTTTTCGCCTGGTTCGGTTTTCGGGCCGGAGCGGCCGGCTTCCTCCGCCACGGATTCACCCCGGGCTTCCGAGCGGCCGCCTCGGCCCTCCTCCAGCCGGTCAACAGCTATACCCGGTTTCCCGAGTATCACTTCTTCGAACGGGACATCGCCGACTTCCTCGAAGACCGGCCTGGCGGCGGAATTCCTCCCCTCGTTCTGGATGTCGGAAGTCCAAAGCTGTTCGGCTTCTATCTAGCCCGCAGGCACCCGGTTGACCTTCTTCTGACGGACATCAGCCCGCTCGCCCTCGACCCTTACGAAAAAGCCTGGGAGGCGATCCGGCGGGGAGCCCGTGGGCGCGTTTCCTTCGGGACCCGCGACGCCCGCCGCCTTTCCGACCGGGACGGGACGTTTGACGTCGTCTATGCCATGAGCGTCCTCGAGCACGTCGAGGGCGATGACGGAGATTCCGCCGCGGCCGGTGAAATGCTCCGGGTGCTCAAACCGGGGGGCTTGCTGGTCTTCAGCGTCCCCATCGGCCCGGACTACCGGGAACAGGCGATCCAGGGCCTCGCCCACGCCGTCGAGCGGACGGGGAAAAGCGACCTCCACTTCTTTCAACGGATTTACGACTCCGGGCGGTTCGAGAACCGTCTCCGCCGGCCGCTTGGCGGCCGGATCGAACGCGAAAAGATCCGGACAATCGACCGCCGGCCGTCGGACGTTCTCCGGGGCTATCATTTTTTCCGGAGATACCTGCCGGAAGGGCTCGTGGCCGCCCTCGGCCCGCTCAATCCGGTTGCAAGCGCCGCGTTCAATCGGGACCATCCCGGGCTCGTCGAGCCCGCCGTCACGGTTTATGGGCCGGTCCATCGCTTCGGCGACATCTACGCCGACGCGATCCTCTCCGGCCGGAAGGCGGCGGAACCATGAAAATCCTCCTGGTCAACCCCTACCCCAAGGACCGTCCGCCGGTCGCGCCTTGGCCCCACCTCGGCCTGGTTCTGTTGGCGGCCGGGGCACGGGCCGCCGGCCACGAGGTCCGGGTCGCGGATTACGCGTACTCCCCCAAGGCCCCGCCCGTCGCCTCCTGGATCGCCGGTTTTACGCCCGACCTGTGCGGCCTGACGCTCTACACGGCCCACATGAGCCAGGCCCGGAAAACCATCGCCGAAATCCGCCGGTTGACGCCCGTCCCTATCGTGCTCGGGGGCCCCCATGCTTCCCTTCACGCCGAGAGCCTGGCCGGAGAGCGTCTCGGGGACTGGATTTTCCGGGGCGAATGCGATCGGGCTTTCGTTGAGGAGCTGCCCCGGATTCGCCGGGGAACCGAAACCCGGGTCGTTTCGGCCGAGCCGCCCGACCTCGCCGCGACGCCGGCGCCCGATTTCGGCCCGGCCTTCGGCTCCGAATCGATGATGTCGTACCCCGTCCAGCTGTCCCGCGGCTGCCCCTTTTCCTGCTCGTTCTGCTCGGTTCGGTTCCTGTCGACGCGGAAGATCCGCACCCGCGGCCTCGAGGCGGCCCTGGACGAGATCGCCGGGGCGGTCCGGACCCGGCCCCGGCTCCGGGAAATCCGGATCGTCGACGACTGCCCGACCTACGACCTGGAACGGTTCAAAGAGTTCCTCCGCCTTTACCAGGACCGCCGCTTCGGCCTTCCCCTGCACATCGACAACCTCAGAGCGGACCGCCTCGACGAGGAGATGCTTGACCTGCTCAAGGCGATCGGCGTCGATCACGTCTGCATCGGCGTCGAAAGCGGCAACCGGGCCGTCTTCGAGGCAATTCACAAGGGCGAGACGCTCGACGAAATCGTCGAGGCGGCCCGCCTGGTCCGCGCCCGGGGCCTCCGGCTCTATGTTTGCTTCATCATCGGCCTGCCCGGAGCCACGGCCGCCGCCGAGCGCGATTCCATCCGGCTGGCCCGGGCGCTCAAGCCGGACTGGATTTATTGGAACCTCTTTCAACCCCACCGCGGGACGGACGCCCGGGCTTGGTTCGAACGTCACGGGCGAGTCCTGTTCGAGGAGGACACGAGCAGTTTGATGGGCTTGGATCTCGCCGTAACCGAGGCCCCCTGCGACACGCCGGAATTCCCGGCCGGGGAGCGGGTCCGCATCCACTTGACCGCCGCCCTCGAGTCCGGGGCCTATTGGCTCAATCCGCTGTTCTTTCCGAGGCACCTGAAGCTCGTCGCCGCGTACGGCCTGGGACGGTCGTTTTTCGTGGGGTTGCCGGCGGCCCTGCGGATCAATTTCAAGATGCTTCTCCACAAGGCCCGGCGTCCGGTCCGCCGGCGGGTGGAGGGCGCCGCATGAGAATCGCCGTCATCGTCTCAACCTTCCCTCCCTATCGGGGCGGGATGGGAAATATGGCCCGATCCTACGCCGACGGGCTGTCCCGCCTTGGACACGACGTCACGGTCTTCTGCCCGGCCTACCGGCCGGCGGAGAAGGAACCGGACGCCCCCTACCGGGTCCGGCGGATGAAGCCCCCGGTGAAATTCCGCAACAGCGCTTTTCTCCCGCAGCTCGGGCCGGAGACACGCGGCTTCGACCTCGTCAACCTTCATTACCCCTTCTTCGGCGGGGCCGAGGCCGTCCTTCTCAACAAGAAGACGCTCGGCCGGCGGATGCCGCTTGTCGTCAACTACCAGATGGATCCCCTGGCCGGAGGCTGGGCCGGCGCGGCGATGGCCGCCTACACGAAGGCCGTCCTTCCCGCCGTGCTGAAAGCGGCCGACCGGGTGATCGTGACCTCCCTCGATTACGCGGCCCATTCGGCCGCGGCCCCGGCCCTCCGCCGGCATCCGGAAAAATTCGAGGCCGTCCCGCCCGGCGTCGACACGTCCGTCTTTAAACCCCGGCCGATCGACCCGGCGCTCCGGGCTCGGTACAAGCTCGGGCCGCGGGACCGGGTCGTGCTCTTTGTCGGAGGCCTGGACCGGGCCCACGCCTTCAAGGGCGTCGGCTTCCTGCTCGAAACCTGGGCCGCGGCAAAGCCCGGGAACGCCCGGCTCCTCGTCGTGGGGCGCGGCGACCTCCGGAACCGCTACGTTCAGGCGGCCGCGGATTTGGGGATCGCTCCGGACGTGATCTTCGACGACGGCGTCGGCGAAGACGGCCTGCCCGCCGTCTACAACCTGGCTGACCTATTCGTCCTGCCCTCCCTCGACCGGTCGGAAGCCATCGGGATCGTCCAGATCGAAGCCCTTTCGTCCGGCGTCCCCCTCCTGGCCTCGGCCCTGCCCGGCGTCCGGACCGTCGTCGAAAACGGCCGGACCGGCTTCACCTTCGAGGTCGGGAACCGGGCCGGCCTCGCGGCCCGGCTGAAGGCCGTCCTCGAAGACGAGCCGCTCCGCCGGCGGATGTCGGCCGCCGCCCGGGAGGCCGCCCTGGCGAAGTACGAGCAAGGAGCCGTCTGGGCCGCGGTCGAAAAAACATTCAAGCGGGCGGCGGAAGGACGGTCCTCATGAACGCGGATCGAACAACCGGGCGCCCGGTCCTTCGCCTCGCGGCGATGACGGTCATCGGCATCGCCTCCCTGGTCATCCTCCACCGGCTGGGATATCTCGACCTGGCCCCGGTAGGCTCGGGCTTCCGCCGGGGAGGACCGTGGATCGGCCTCATCGTCCTGGCTCTCATCGGCCTCCTGGCCGCAAGCGCGGTCCGCTTCCACCGCCTGACGCGAGCTTTCGGGATCCCGGTCCGGTTCCGGGACGCGGCGGCCGCGAATCTGATCGGCCAGGCCGTGGGCCAGTGGCTGCCCGGCTCTCTGGCCTTGACCGAGGTTCTCCGGTTTGGAGTGATGGCCGGGACGTCCGCGGGCCCGGGAACCCGGGGGCGTCTCGGGCTGGCCGTCGCGGTCGATCGGATTCTCGGCCTGGGAGCCATGTTCGCCGCCGGAGGACTGGCCGGGTTCGTCCTTTTCGCCCTCGGTAAAATCGGCCGGGGATCCGCCGTGGCCGTTTTCGCCCTTTCGGCAGCGGCCGTCGTTCTCGGCCTGGCCGCGCTGGCCGCTCCCTTCCGCCCGAATCGCAGGCTCGCGCGCCTCGCGCAACGGGCGGCGGGGCCGGATCCGGCCTCCTCCGGACTGTTTCGCCGGGCGGGCCGGGGCGCCCTCCGGCTTCTCAAAACGCTGGAGGAATTCCGGGCCGGGAGGCACAGGGCTTTCTGCCTCCTCCTTCTCAGCCTGGCCGCCGCATTGTTCAATCCCCTGACGCTTTTTTTCGCCGCCCGAGCGACGGGATTCCCTCTTCCGTTCTCCGTCATCCTGGCGGCCGTCCCGCTGACCGCGGCCGCGATCCTGCTCCCCACCGGCCTGGCCGGGTTCGGGGGGCCCCAGCTTCTCGCCGCCGGGGTTTTCGCCCTGTTCGGCGCCGAACCGGCGGCGGTCGTGGCGGCTTGCCTTCTCCAGAACACCGTCGTCTTAGCAGGACAGACTCTCGGAGGAGCCCTCGGCTGGGCCCTCCTGTCCCGACGCCCGTCCTTCAAACCGGGGAGGTTGCAATGAATCCACGAAAGATCGTTTCGGTGATCGTTCCCGTCTTTTCCGAGGAAAAAGTCATCCCCGAGTTCTACCGCCGGACGAAACGCGTCCTGGACGGGCTCGCCGGCCGATACGACCACGAAATTTTGTTCATCGACGACGGCAGCCGGGACGGGTCGGCCGCCCTTCTCCGGGACCTCTGCCGGAACGACACACGGGTCAAGGCCGTCTTCCTGTCCCGGAACTTCGGCCATCAGTTCGCCATCACTGCGGGCTTGGATCACGTCCGCGGGGACGCCGCGGTCATCATCGACGGCGATCTGCAGGATCCGCCGGAAGTCATTCCGGCGATGATCAAAAAGTGGGAGGAAGGGAACAAGGTCGTTTTCGGCGTCCGGGAAAAACGCAGAGGGGAGAACGTCTTCAAGCTCCTGACGGCCAAGGTCTTCTACCGCCTGATTCGCCTGCTGAGCGACATCCGGATGCCGGTCGATGCCGGCGATTTCCGTCTCCTGGACCGCCGAGTGGTCGAGGCGCTGCGGAACGTTCGGGAGGAGAACCGCTATCTCCGCGGACTCGTGAGCTGGACCGGATTCGCCCAAGTCGGGATTTCCTACCGGCGCGACCCCCGCTACGCGGGCAAGACGAAGTTCACCCTGAAGAAAATGGTCCGGTTCGCCTTCGACGGAATCCTGAGTTTTTCGGACAAACCCTTGAAGATCACCGCCTATCTCGGTTTCCTGATCACCCTGGCCTCGTTCCTCATGGCCGGGCGAGTCCTCATCGGGAAGATCCGCCATCCCGAGGTTCTGGTCTCCGGATGGACGTCCCTCATCCTGGCCGTCCTATTCATCGGCGGCATCCAGATGATCTCACTCGGAATCTTGGGCCTTTACCTCGGCCGCCAGTACCGGGAGGTCAAAAAGAGGCCCCTGTATATCGTGGCCGATACGGCCAATCTCGGGGAGGACGGAGCCGAGGCCGGCCCCCGGGATAAAGCGGCCCCGGCGTCATGAACGCGTCCGCTTCCCTTGTCTTCGCCCGGGCCCTGTGCTATCTTTTTTCCGGATCGACCCCCCCATGACCAAACGTCTCTCCTCGTTCGCCGTTCCGGCCGCCCTCCTTCTTCTGATCTCCGGCGCCGCCGGCCAGGTCCGGCTCCTGGATGTTCCCTATGTTCCGACCAAGTTCCCGGTCGTCGACGAAATGCTGAGCATGGCCGGAGTGAGCAAGAACGACATCGTCTACGACTTGGGATGCGGGGACGGGAGGATCGTGATCGGGGCGGCCCAGAAATACGGCGCCCGGGGGATCGGCATCGATCTTGATCCGGAACGCATCCTGGAAAGCGAAGCCAACGCCTCCAGCGCCGGCGTCGCCGATCGGGTCAGGTTCTACACCGGCGACTTATTCGAAGCCGATATCCGCGAAGCGACGGTCGTCTCCCTCTACCTCCTGACTTCGATCAACCTCCGGCTTCGGCCGCGCCTGCTCCGGGAGCTGCGGCCGGGATCCCGGGTCGTTTCGCACAATTTCGCCATGGAAAACTGGAAGCCGGACGCCTCCTCGGAAGTGGAAGTGGACGGCGTCCGCCATGACGTGTTTCTCTGGGTGATCCCGGCCAACGCCAGCGGCGCCTGGACCTGGACGATGAAGATCAAGGGAAAAACAACGACCGTCCGGGCCGATCTGATCCAAAAATATCAGTATGCCAAGGGAACGGTGAAAATCGGCGGAACCGAGGCGGCGATCGCCGACGCGAAGATCCAGGGAGACCTCGTCCGGTTCAGATTCGAGGCGGCCGTCGCCGGTTCCCCGGCGGCCTTTGTCTTTGAAGGCAAGCTCGTGGGCCAGTCCATCAATGGGACCATCCGTTCGGTCGTCGACGGGGAAACCCGGGTTTGGACCTGGAAGGCCTTCCGGAATCCGACCACGGAAAAACCGATCGACGAGCCTCCGGACGCGGGCTAATCGATCCGGATCTCGACGATTTTCCCCAGGGCGGCGATTTTATCCCTGAAGGTCCGGGCCCGGGAGGGGCGTTCCGTTATGACGAACACGAGAACGGCCCCGTTCGTTTCCCGGCGGAAGAAGATTTCGTCGACTTTTTCGCCCGTGGCGGCGGCCAGCCCGCGCAACTCGTCCACCGCCTCGATCCCGGCCACCCGGAGATTGTAACGGACGATGGACCGG
>ENA-UOWE01002959-UOWE01002959.1-activated-sludge-metagenome-genome-assembly--contig:-NODE-2959-length-17996-cov-7.010535_pt1 | contig 17996 bp, 14 predicted proteins | sample MGYA00249841_ERZ761562 | MGnify/ENA primary metagenome ERZ761562 (study PRJEB28883, sample SAMN05720200) | activated sludge metagenome | isolation source: Anaerobic digester | place: Japan... | reverse complement strand
TTCGGGCGTGTGGACCGTCGGCCCACGGGCAGCCGCGGGCTCCCCAACGAACCGTGCGATTCGTGGGCCGAGTTCTACGCGACGCAGCGGCTCCTGCCACTGGCGCGGATCGCCCACGACGAACAGGCGCTCCCCGACAGCCTGATCGCCGGCCTCGAAGGGGTCGCGCGACGACTCGACGAGCTCGACGGCCCACCCGAACCGCCGGCCCGGCTCCACGGCGACCTCTGGGCGGGCAATCGGATCATCGGTCCCGACGGCCGGAGTTGGTTGATCGATCCGGCCGCGCACGGCGGCCATCGCGAGTTCGACCTCGCGATGATGCAGCTGTTCGGAGGCTTCGGTTCGGAGACGTTCGCGGCGTACCGCGCGGCGTACCCGCTCGCCGACGGATGGGCCGAGCGGGTCCCGCTGCACCAGATCGCACCGCTCGTCGTTCACGCCATCAAGTTCGGGGGTGCCTATCGGTCCTCCGCAGCCCGCGCCATCGGCCAATATCAGTAGATGGTCTCCCCCTCCGACGTCCGCCGCATCGCCATCAACACCGGGGGCGGCGATGCTCCCGGTCTCAACGCCGTCATCAGGGCCGTCACGCTTGCCGGGCTCGACCGCGACTGGGAGGTCCTCGGTATCCGCGACGGCTACGACGGGCTGTTCTCCACCGGCGGGGTCATCACCCTCGACCGCGACGCAGTGCGGGACATCACCCACCTCGGCGGCACGATGCTCGGGACGACCAACCGGGGCAACCCGTTCGCCACCGGTCGCGGCCAGGAGGTCGCCGACCGACTCCGTGACCTGCAGGTCGACGTCATGGTTGCGGTCGGCGGCGACGGTTCGCTGTCCATCGCCCACCTGCTGAGCCAGCTCGGCGTTCCCGTCATCGGCGTCCCGAAGACCATCGACCACGACCTCGAGCACACCGACCAGACGACGGGGTTCGACTCCGCCGTCTCGTTCGCCACCGAGTGCATCGACCGTCTGGTCAGCACGACCACCGCCCACGGCCGCATCATGGTGATCGAGGTGATGGGCCGGACCACCGGGTGGATCGCGCTCCACAGCGGGATCGCCGCTGCTGCGAACGTCATCCTCGTCCCCGAGATCCCCTACGACATCGACATCGTCGCCAAGCGGGTCCGCGAACGCGCGGCGCGGGGCCAGGAGTACTCGATCATCGTGGTCGCCGAGGGCGCCAGCGCCGTCGGGGGCGAGACCACCACCGTCGAGGGGTCGACCCGGCTCGGCGGTGTCGCCGCGACGATCGCCACACAACTCGAGTCCCTCACCGGTAAGGAAGCACGCTCGCTGTCGCTGGGCCACCTGCTCCGGGGTGGCTCCCCCACCGCCACCGACCGCCTCTTGGGCCTGCGCTACGGGGCCGAGGCGGTCATCGCGATCGCCGCTGGGGCCCGCAACGTCATGGTGGCGCTCGACGGCGATGAGGCCAAGCTCGTGCCGCTCGCCGACATCGCCGGCCGCGCCAGACTCGTGCCCGACGACAGCGGTGCGCTCCGCACCGCCCGCTCCATCGGCATCTGCCTCGGCGACCGGTAGGCGACACGATGACCGAGCCCACCGCCGTTGCCTTCCACTTCGACGTGATGTGCCCGTTCGCGTACCAGACATCGATCTGGATCCGCGAGGTACGTCGGCTGACCGGTCTCGAGATCGACTGGCGGTTCTTCAGCCTCGAGGAGGTCAACCGCGTCGAGGGCAAGAAGCACCCATGGGAACGCGACTGGTCCTACGGATGGTCGATGATGCGCATCGGCGCGCTGCTGCGCCGGACCGACATGGCGCTCGTCGACGAGTGGTACCTCCGCGCCGCCACGGCGTTGCACGTCGACGGCCACAAGCCCCACGACCCCGCCGTCGCCCGACACCTCCTCGAGACGATGGGGCTCGACCCCACGATCGTGGACCGGGCAATCGCCGATCCGACCACCCACGACGACGTTCGGTCCGACCACGACGCCGTGATCGCCGCCGGCGGCTACGGGGTGCCGACGTTGTGCTTCGAACGGCCGGCCGACCAGGGGATCTCGACCGACGCCGACGGGCCGCACCAGGACTGGCTGTTCGGACCGGTGGTGCTCGACCCGCCCACGGGCGATGCCGCGCTCCGGTTGTGGAGCGCGGTCACCGCGTGGCTCGAGTTCCCCCACCTGTACGAGCTGCAGCGACCGAAGACCGTCGCCGACGGCCACTACATCGCCGAGACGTTCCGGCCGTACCTCGATGCCCGGGACTGGGTCAGCATCGACCGGGGCGAACAGATCGACTTCGGGTCCTACGACCCGAAGTCGGGCTGAACCGGCTCAGGCCGCGAGCGCGGCGCGGCGTTCCGCCCGGCGGGCACGTCGGCCCCGACGACGCCGACGAGCCGACACCTCGGGCGCCTCGGCGACCTCCCGCAGACGCTCGAGCGTGGCGCGCATGCCCGCCTTGACCTCCTCGTCGTGCGACGACGCACCGCCGAGGAGCAGATTGGCGAACACCCACGCAACGGCGGGGCGACGACGGAACATCTCGTGGGACTCGGTCACCGTGGTGCCACCGACCTCCGACGGCTCGAAGCGGTACCGCCACCGCGCTCCGCTCTGCTTCGTCTCGAAGGCGAACTCCCGGCCACGATTCGCCGAGACCACGAGGTTGGTCGTCGACCAACGGATCGGACCCCGCCGGTTGTGGCCCCGGAACCGGGCACCGACCGCCGGACCGGTGGCCGACCCGAGCCACTTGCCACCGGTGCACTCAGGGCTCAGCCGACCCATACGACGGACGTCGGTGACGATGTCGTAGAGGCGATCGGCGGGGGCGGCGATGACCACGGACACGGCGTCGCCCGACGGCGACCCCTTCTGCTTCTTGCGACGGCTCATGGACAGAACGTAGCCAACCTCGTCCCGTTCCGGGCGGCTGTCCGACGTCGTCCTACTCCAGCGCCGAGAGCAGGTTCGAGAAGTCGTCGGTCCACAGCGGCGCCGACCCGTCGGGCTCGACGAGTCGCCACGCCGGGTCTGCCAGCTCGTCCTGCAACGCTGCGGGCGCACGATCGTCGGACAACAGCATCCACGTCGACACCGACGTGCTGAGGCGGTGCGCCTGCAGACCGGCCCGCTCACCGAGACGGCTCACGATCGGTGCGAGGTCGAAGAACCGGTTCGAGATGTGCACAGCGATCACCCCGCCGGGGACGAGGTGCTGGCGATACTCGTCCATGGCCTCGGCGGTCAGGAGGTGTACGGGGATGGCGTCGGAGCTGAACGCGTCGAGCACCAGGAGATCAAGGGGCCGCTCGGACCGGGCCAGTTCGAGGCGTCCGTCGCCGACCACCGTCGAGACCGTGGCCCGGGTGTCGCGGAGGAACGTGAACAATCGAGGGTCGCGAGCGATGCGCACCACCTCCCCGTCGATCTCGTAGAAGTCGATGTGGTCGTCGGGCCGCCCGTACGCCGCCAACGTGCCGGCCCCGAGGCCCACCACCGCGACATCGAGCGCTGCGGGATCGTCGGCGAGCGCCGCGAAGGTCCGCCCCACCCCGGAATCCGGCGTGTAGTAGGTCAGTGGCTCCGTCGTCGGACCGGCCGCGAACTCCTGCTCTCCGTGGATCGTCGTGCCGTGCTCGAACACGTGTCGTCCGTCGTCGTCGACGCTCACCCGGTACACGCCGAAGAACGTGCGTGATTCCGCGAGACCGGACCGACCGTCGACGACGACGGTCACGACGACGAGCGCGGCGAGCGCAGCGGCGATGCGACGTGGGGTCTTCGCGATCACGTAGGCAGCGGCACCGCCTACCGCGAGCACCTGCGCCATCAGGGCGGCGTGTTCGGGTCCACGGCGGGAGAGGCCGACGCAGAGCACCCCGACGGCGAGAACGACGACGCCTGCGAGCACGGCCGGGCCCCGGGACGGCTCGCCCGGAGCCGTCGGGGATCGGGGAGCAAGCAACATCACGACGGCCAGAGCCGCCACGACCAGGAGGGGGTACTCCGTGACCCGCGTGAACACCACGGGTGCGACGAGTGCGACCGAGATGCCACCGACAGCGCCGCCGAACGAGATCCACAGGTAGTACGAGGTGAGCCACGTGGCGTCGGGTCGATCCGCTGCGAGACACGAGTGGCAGACCATCGCGAGCAGGGTGAACCCACCGATGCCGATGGCGACAGCGACGAGCGCCGACCCGACGCCGCTGACCATCGTCGCGATCAGCGGGATGCTCAGCAGCAGCGCTCCCCGCACGAGCTTCGCCGAGGGGGCGGTGCCACGGCGGAACGCCACCACGAAGGTGCCGAGGTAGGCCAACAGCGGGAGCACCCAGAGCAGTGGAACCGCGGCAACGTCGGTCGACAGGTGTCGGGTGACGCCGAGCAGCAGACCCGACGGCACGGCAGCGAGAGCGATCCAGCGGAGACGGGCGACACGACTGGGCGGGGTCTCCGCTCGCGCGGTCGCCGACTCGGCCGCGAAATCGGCGGTCGGGCGTGCCAGGTGCCGGCGCCGGAGCACCACACAGGTGACGCACAAGGCGAGGGCCAACAGGTACCCGGCGCTCCACCATCGCCGCTGGTCCGCCAGTCCGAGGGTCGGCTCCACGACGATCGGATAGGCCAACAGGCCGATCACGCTGCCGACGTTGCCGGCCGCATACAGGAAGTACGGGTCCGCCGCGTGCGGGTGGTCGGTGTCGGCGAACCATCGCTGCAGGGTCGGGCTGAGGCTCGCGAGACCGACGAACGGCAGGCCGACCGACATGGCCAGGATGCCGATGACCCACCACGTCTGCCCGCTCCCCGTCGGCGGTCGCCAGTCGGGCAGCGTCAACGGCAAGGCCACCACACCTGCGGCGATCACGGCGACGACCACGACGCGTCGGCCACGTCCGCCGACACCCGTCCCGCGCTGGGCGAGGTGCGCCACCAGGTACCCGGCGAGCAGGGCGCACTGGAAGAACACCATGGCGGTGTTCCAGACGGCGGCAGACCCGCCGAGGAGGGGCAGGAGTTGGCGGGCCATCATCGGCTCGACCAGGAACAGCAGGGCCGACCCGAGCCCCGCCGTCAGGCTGTACGTCGCGACCAGACCGCGGCCCACCGCGCGCTCCTCCGCCCCGGGACGCGTGGCAGGCAGAGTGGCGGTCACCCCACCTACATCGGCAACGTCCCGGAGTTCTGAAGCGCGAGGAGCGACTCCGTCGGTGCTCCTCGCAGCGGGAACCCCGGCGGTCGAGGAGCCGGGGTCAGCCGTCGACGCGGACGGAGAACTTCGAGGAGACGAAGCGGGCGGTCAGCGTGAACGCCATCACGATCACGATCAGGGTGAGGGCGGCCCCCCAGGCGATCGACTCACCGCCGGGCTGTGTCGCGTTCGAGAAGATCTGCGCCGACAACGTGGTGTTCTGCCCGAAGAGCGAGAAGTTGGTCGAGGACACGACGCCCACCGTGAACAGGATGGGCGCGGTCTCGCCGGCGGCACGGGCGATGGCGAGCATCGCTCCCGACGTGATGCCGGGCATCGCTGCGGGGAGCACGACCTTGGTCGTCGTCTTCCAACGCGGCGTTCCGAGCGCAGCCGACGCCTGGCGCAGCGAGTCGGGGACGAGCCGCAGCATTTCCTCGGTCGATCGAACGACGACGGGCAACATCAGGCACGCGAGGGCCAAGCCGCCGGCAAGCCCCGACCGCCCACTCGCCTCGAAGTTCAGCACCCAGACCGTGTAGATGAAGATGCCCATCACCACCGACGGCACACCCGTCATCACATCGGTGAAGAAGCGGATGATCGTCGCCGATCGACTCTTGCCGCCGTACTCGTTGAGGTAGACGGCAGCGGCGATGCCGAGCGGGATCGACAAGAGGGCGGCGAGGCCAGTGGTGATCAACGTGCCCACGATCGCAGGCTGCATGCCGTAGATGACTTCTTTGACCGGCGCAGCGGTGCCGACGTTGCCGAACGCTTCCTGCGCCTCCTGGCCACCGAGCGCGTTCGACGCGACGTTCGAAGGGATCGGCTTGCTCCACCAGTCGAGGCTGGCCACGAGCGAGAAGCCCTTCACGACCAGGATGCCGAGCACGGCGAGGAGCGGGATGGCGGCGACGATGAGCGACGCGATCATCCAGGCACTGGCGAGGCGGTTTCGCCAACTGCGACCCGTCGACAGGCTGCTCTCGAGCGGGTGCTGCAGCGGCGACTCGCCGGCGGGGTCGGGTGCGGTGTCGATGGTGGCGGTCGCGGCCATCAGCTGGCTCCCCTGGTAGCGGCATCGACGCGTCGCACGAGGACCCGCGCCGAAATGTTGATGAGGATCGTGAGCACGAACAGCCCGACGCCGAGGCCGATGAGCGCCGACTGGTACGTGCCGCTCGCCTCGTTGAGGTTGCGGGCGATGACCGACGGCATCGCCTCGCCCTGGCCGAAGAGGTTGGCCGTGATCTGCGGGCTGGCACCGATGACCAGCGCCACGGCGATCGTCTCGCCCATCGCACGGCCCAGGCCCAGCATGACCGCGCCGACGATGCCACCGGTCGAGTGCGGGAACACGACCCCCTGGATCATCTCCCACCGGGTGGCACCCAGCGCGAGTGCGCCGTTCTTCTCGTTGATCGGGACGGTCTGGAACACCTCCCGCACGATCGACGTGATGATCGGCACGATCATCAGACCGACGATCACACCGGCGGTCATGAAGCTCTGGCCCGAGAGGCTCGGTCCGAAGATGCTGCGGAGTACCGGGATGCCGCTGACCGCGTCGGCGACGCTGTTGTAGAAGTCCTTGAGGTGGGGGCGAAGGATCAGGAACCCCCACAGGCCGAACACCACCGACGGCACCGACGCCAGCACGTCCATCACCGTGGTGATGGACGAGCGGAGGCGTCGCGGTGCCAGTTCGGTGATGAACAGCGCGATGCCGAGGCTCAGCGGTACGGCGACCACGAGCCCGATGGCCGACACGACGAGCGTGCCGTAGATGATCGACCGGGCCCCGAAACGTCCCTGACTCGGGACCCAGTCGTCACGGAAGAAGTACCCGAACCCTTCGGCGCGGAACGCCGGCCAGGCCTTGACGGTCGTGCTCACCGCGATGGCGGCGAGGATCACGAGCACCAGGTAGCCGGCGCCCTTGGCGCCCGCCCGGAACAAGGTGTCCGGGCGGGCGCCGTTGCGATCACCGGCGAGGTCGTCGACGGTGATGGGACGAAGGGACAGGTCGGTCATGTCGTCGACTAACCGATCATGTCGAGCTGGGCGATCGCCTTCGCCTGCAGCTCGGCGGGAAGCGGTGCGTAGCCAACGGTCGGGGCCAGGGTCTGGCCCTCGGTCAGCATGAAGTTGAGGTAGCCCTTGAGCGCATCGGCGACCTTGGGATCGGTCTGCGTCTTGTAGACGATGACCCAGGTCGGCGAGGTGATCGGGTAGGCGTCATCGCCGTCGGCGTCGAGCGGGTCGTACGTGAGGTCGTCGGCGATCTCCGCACCGGCGAGCGCTGCGGACGCCCCGGGGAGCTTGGGCTCCACGAAGTTGCCGGCCGAGTTCTTCACGTTGGCACGGGTCAGCTCAGCCGACACCGAGTCGGCGAGGTCGACGTAGCCGACGGCGCCGTCGGTCGACGAGATGATGGCGGCCACGCCGCTGTTCTTCTCGGCGCCCTGGGTGGTGGCGGGCCAGTTGACGGTGTCACCGGCGTCGAGCTTCCACACCGACGGGGCCGCCTTCTTCAGGTACTTCGTGAAGTTGGAGGTGGTGCCCGAACCATCGGAGCGGTGCACCACGGCGATCGGCGTCGCCGGGAGCTTGGCGTCGGGGTTGTCGGCGGCGATCTTCGCGTCGTCCCACGAGGTGATCTCACCCTGGAAGATGGCGGCGATGACGTCGGCGCTCAGGTTGAGCTCCTCGACGCCCGCCAGGTTGTACGACACGGTGATCGGCGCGGCGGCGATCGGGAAGTACAGGACCTCACCGCCGGTGAAGGTCGCCTTGTCGGCGTCCTTGATCAGGCTGTCGGTGCCGGCGAACTGCACGGTGTTGCCGGCGAGATCGGCCTTACCGGCGGAGGAGCCGGACTTGGCGTAGTTGACCTTCACGCCGGTGGCGACCTTCTCGAACTCGCCCTTCACCGTCTGCTCGAGCGCGTCCTGGAAACTCGAGCCCGAGCCGTTGAGGGTGCCTTCGAGGGAGGCGTAGTCGATGTCGAGTCCGGCGACCGTGGTGGTCGTCGCCTCGGACGCTGCGGCCGTCGTCTCCGACGAACCGGAGTCGTCGGCGGTCTCGGTGTCGTCGCCGCAGGCGGTGACGACGAGGCCCAGGATCGCCAACAAGGCGAGCGGGAGGACGGCGATCCGGCCGGGACGGTATCTACGGGAGTTCTTCAAGGTGTCAGCCTCCTTGGCTGGTGAAGCGGCATCCGGTCACGGCTGCCGCCTGGCAGGGGTGTCTCTGTCAGGAGCGAACCTAGGAATCGCTGGTTGACACCCAGCGGTGACCAGGTGAACGCAAGATGAACGACTCGGAAAGATTCGACGCCGACCCCCGCCGCCCTCCGCTCGTGCAATGCGCGTTCGGATCCGACCGAAGGCCGACCCCCTGGCCGTGCTCGTCGCGCTGCTCGCTGCCCCGCTGGGCGCCGCCAGCTGCTCCGACCCCGGTGACGTGTCCGTGTCGAGATCCGACGATCCCCGTTCCGGCGGCAAGAGCGGCTTCGACGTGACGACGACCGAACGGCTCGGCGGAACCGTCCCCGCCGACGACGTCGAGGCACAACTGACGGCCCCACCGCTTCGGCTGCGGTGGAGGGCAGGATCGGCCCGCTGTCGAACTCGACGGGCGTGACCCACCTGATCGCGCAGCGCAACCTGCCGTTCTCCGGCGAGGTCGCGGTGCGGGTCTACGTCGACGGCGGCGACCGGTCCAACGGCGGCTACGTCCAGTACCTGGCAAACGGCACCCTCGACCGCGTGCAGGCGTAGGCGTCGACCGCTGCCGCCGGGGGAGCGAGATGGCATGATGCAGAGATGCTCGATCAGCAAGAGATCTCCGATCGCCTCGAACTCGTGGACCTGATGGTTCGCTACTCCCACGCCGTCGATACGCGGTCGTTCGGCGATTTCGACCACATCTTCACCGAGGACGCCGTGATCGATTACACGGCCTTCGGAGGCCCTCGGGGCACCGTCGACGAGATCAAGGCGTACCTCACCGAGACCCTCGCACCGTTCCCCACGTTCCAGCACCTGGTCGCGAACCCGTTGCTCGTCATCGACGGCGACGTCGCCTCGGGCCGAACCATGTGCTTCAACCCGATGGGTGTCGCCCGTCCCGAGGGCGAATCGGGCGAGCCACGCATGTTCTTCTGCGGGCTCTGGTACGAGGACCAGTTCGTTCGGACCGGCGACGGGTGGCGCATCCGCGAGCGGTTCGAGGTGAAATCGTGGACGCACAACATGGGCCCGGCGTTCTCGGGCGGCGCAGCGGCCCGGAAGGACTGACGACATGGCGACCATCTGGCAACTCATCGAGCGACGCGCGGGCGAAACCCCCGATGACGTGATGCTCATCGACGAATCCGATCGCCGCGTGACCTTCGGCGAGTTCCGCGACCAGGCCGCCGCCCTCGCCGCCGGTCTGGCCGGCGCCGGCATCGGTTCGGAGAGCCGAGTCACCTGGCAGCTGCCGTCGTCCATCGACGCCGCGATCACGATGGCGGCGCTGAGCCGCCTCGACGCCGTCCAGTGCCCCGTCCTCCACCTGTACCGCAAGAAGGAGCTGGGCTTCGTCCTGAAGCACACGGGCGCCGAGTACTGCATCGTGCCGGGCGAGTGGAAGGGCTTCGACTACACCGCCATGGCCGACGAGCTCGCTGCCGACCTCGACCCGTCCCCGGTGGTGCTGACCCTCGGTTCACTGCCGACGGGCGACCCGTCCACGCTGCCGCCGGCAGCCAACCCCGCCGACGGCGACGAGCCCGTCCGCTGGATCTACTCCACCTCCGGCACCACCTCGGACCCCAAGGGCGTGCAGCACACCGACGCGACCCTGATCGCCGGCGGGCAGGGCCTGGCCGACGCGCTCCAGATGACGTCGGCGGATGTTGGCTCGATCGCTTTCCCCATCGCGCACATCGCCGGCCCCGACTACATCATCATGATGCTGATCGCGGGCATGTCGGCCGTGATCATCGAGGCCTTCGTGCCCGACCAGGCCATCGCGACCTACAAGAAGAACGGCGTCACGATGGCCGGCGGAGCGACCGCGTTCTACCAGATGTTCCTCGCCGAGCAGCGCAAGCAGCCGGGCGATCCGATCATTCCCACGCTGCGCGCCCTGTCCGGCGGCGGCGCACCCCTCCCGCCCGAGCTGTACCACGAGGTGGTGGCCGAGATGGGCATCAAGGTCTGCCACGGCTACGGCATGACCGAGATCCCGATGATCACGCAGGGGTCGCCCACCGACAACGACGACCAGCTCGCCCACACCACCGGCACACCCGTGACCGGAGCGGACGTGCGCATCGTCGCCGAGGACGGCTCGGTGGCTCCTGCCGGCGTCGACGGTGAGGTGCGCGTGAAGGGCCCGATGGTCACGAAGGGCTACACCAACCCGGCGCTCACCGCCGAGGCCTTCGACGACGACGGCTACTTCCGCACCGGCGATGTCGGCCACCTCCGCCCCGACGGCCACGTCGTCCTCACCGGCCGGCTCAAGGACATCATCATCCGCAAGGGCGAGAACATCGCGGCCAAGGAGATCGAAGACCTCCTGTACGCGCATCCCAAGGTCGGCGACGTCGCCGTGATCGGGCTGCCCGACCGCGAGCGCGGCGAGCGGGTGTGCGCCGTGGTCGAGCCGCCCGCCGGTGGCGAGGTGATCACGTTCGACGAGATGGTGGCCTACCTCGGTGAGCAGGGGCTGACCCGGTTCAAGACCCCCGAGCAGCTCGAGATCGTCGATGCCCTCCCCCGCAACGAGACGCTGCGCAAGGTGCTCAAGTACCAGCTCCGCGACACGTTCGCCGCCGTCCCCTGGCCGTGAGTCAGGAGTCCTCGACGAGCGTGGAGCGCACGGCCCGCGCGAGCCGCTCAGCCTGAGCGAGGGCCAGCAACGGCGGTTCGGTCGGGCGATCGGCTTCGAGTCGCACGCGGAGCTGCACCAGCTCGTCGGGCAGTTCCGGCCGGACCTGCTCGCGGAGCTCGGCGAGCCGCCGTCGCGCGTCGTCGCGTTCTCGCCGGATCCGGCCCAAGTCGGTCTCGACCGCAGCGATCGAGGCGAGCAACGCGGCCTGCTCACGTCGCGCCGCGTCGAGTTCGGCGGCGAGATCGGCCAGCTCGTGGGTGGCGCGGATCTCCTGGACCGGGTCCCAGTCGGCGTCGTGTTCCAGGTCGTCGACCAGCGCCAGCAAGCGGTCCCGGAGCCCACGGTGTTCGACGACCCGGAGCACGCGCCGAAGTTCGGCGAGGTGCTGACGGCGGTCGTCACGAGGGGTTGAAGTTCGACGCACGTGACCTCCCGGTGACCAGCGGACTCCCCCACCCAACACGCCGCGCCGCCCCACGTCACGTCACCCGGCGTCACGTCGCCCCAGCGCGCCAGAGCGCCACCGCGCCAACCCCCGGCTTTCGCGGGTAGTTGTGCTCGAGGGGTGGGCACAACTACCCGCAGAACCCGGGGGTGGCGGGAGGGGGCGGGGGATCTAGACGGCGAGCAGCTCGGTCGGCGGGTGAGCGGCGTCCCACTCGTCGGCCTCGTCGGTGGCGCCGGCCGGGCGCAGCGCCGCGGCCAGCACCTCGCCGATGTCGGCGGCAATGTGGAAGGTCATCTGGTCACGCACGGCCTCGGGGACGTCCTCGAGATCACCGGCGTTGCGCTTGGGGAGCACCACCTCGGTCAGGCCGGCCCGGTGGGCGGCCAGCACCTTCTGCTTGAGCCCACCGATCGGCAGCACCTTGCCCTGCAGCGTGACCTCGCCGGTCATACCCACGACCGGGCGCACCGGGCGGTCCGTCAGCAGGCTGACGAGGGCCGTCACCATCGTGACACCAGCGGACGGGCCGTCCTTCGGAACGGCACCGGCGGGGACGTGCAAGTGGAAGCGACGCTTCTCGAAGGTCATCGGATCGATGCCGAGCTCAGCGGCGTGGCTGCGCACGTAGCTGAGCGCGATCTCCGCCGACTCCTTCATGACGTCACCGAGCTGGCCCGTGATGGTGAGGCCCTCGGGCCCGGCCATCGAGGTCGCCTCGACGAACAGCACGTCGCCGCCCACGCCGGTCACGGCGAGGCCGGTGGCGACGCCGGGTGCGCTGGTGCGGTCGGCCGCCTCGAAGAAGAAGCGGGCTCGACCGAGCCAGCCGGCGACATCCGCGGCGTCGACGGTCACCGGGGCCGTCTGCTCTCCCGACGCCAGCTTGGTGGCGACCTTGCGCAGCAGCCTCCCGACCTCGCGCTCCAAGGAGCGGACGCCCGCCTCGCGGGTGTAGTCGGCGACGATGGTGCGGAGCGCCTCGTCGGTCAGCGTCACCTCGTCGGGACGGAGCCCGGTCCGATCGAGCTGGCGGTCGACCAGGTGGTGGCGGGCGATGGCGATCTTCTCCTCCTCGGTGTAGCCGTCGAGTCCGATGATCTCCATCCGATCGCGCAGCGGGCCGGGGATCGTGTCCATCACGTTGGCGGTGGCCACGAAGAGCACGTCGGACAGATCGAGTTCGACCTCGAGGTAGTGGTCACGGAACGTGTGGTTCTGGGCCGGGTCGAGCACCTCGAGCAGCGCCGAGGAGGGATCGCCCCGGTAGTCGCCACCCAACTTGTCGACCTCGTCGAGCATCACGACGGGGTTCATCGTGCCGGCGTCGCTGATGGCGCGAACCAGGCGGCCCGGCTGGGCACCCACGTAGGTGCGACGGTGGCCACGGATCTCTGCCTCGTCGCGCACTCCGCCGAGCGCGACCCGGACGAACTCGCGACCGAGGGCGCGGGCGACCGACTCACCGAGCGACGTCTTGCCGACACCGGGAGGGCCGACGAGGGTCAGGATGGCGCCGGCGCCCCGGCCCTCGACCGGGGCGAGCTTTCGCTCGGCCCGCAGCTTGCGGACGGCGAGGTGCTCGAGGATGCGTTCCTTCACGTCCTCCAGCCCGTCGTGATCGGCGTCGAGGATGCGAGCCGCTTCGGCGATGTCGAGGCGGTCTTCGGAGGTCTCCCCCCACGGAAGTTCGAGCACCGTGTCGAGCCAGGTGCGGATCCACCCGTGCTCGGGGCTCTGCTCACTCGTGCGCTCGAGCTTGTCGATCTCCTTCTCGACGGCGCTGCGCACCTTGTCGGGCAGGTCACGATCGGCGATCTGGGCTCGGTAGTCGTCGGTCGGCGACGCCTCCGAGCCGTCGAGCTGGCCCAGCTCCTTCTTGATGGCGTCCATCTGGCGACGGAGGAGGAACTCACGCTGCGTCTTCTCCATTCCCTCCTCGACATCGGAGCGGATGCGCTGGCGGATCGACAGGTCGCCGAGGGTCTCCTTGGCCCAGCCGAGCACCAGACGCAGCCGCGCCTCGACGTCGGTCGTCTCGAGCACCTCGACCTTCTGCTCGAAGTCGAGGTCGGGCGAGTACCCGGCGGAGTCGGCGAGCGCGTCGGCGTCGGTCACGGGCGGGAGCATCGCGATGACACGGGCGGCACCGCGGGTCTCGAGGATGTTCTCGATGACAGCGCGGTACTCCTTGGCCAACTCGAGGGCGGCGTCGGACACGGGTTCGGGGTCGACGGGCTCGACCTGCACCCACAGGGCGGCGCCGGTGCCGGGCACGCCGGCGCCGATGCGAGCGCGGCGCTCGCCCCGGACGACGAGGCCGAGCGTGCCGCCGGGGAGCTTGCCCGACTCCTCGATCACCGAAACGGTGCCGACGTTGGCGTAGCGCCCGTCGACGCGGGGCACGAGGAGCAGGCGACCGTCAGCGGTCGTGGCCGCCTCGGCGGCAGCACGGGCCTCGTCGGTCTCGAGCGCCATCGTGATCACCATGCCCGGGAGGACGACCCCCGAGGTGAGCGGGAGCAGGGGCAGGGTGTGCGACAGATCCGTGTGGTCGAGATCGGAACGGTCGGATTCGGACGGTGTTGCTTGGGACACGGGGGCCTCCCGGAGAGGTGAAAAGGTTCAAGGCACTCAACCATTGAGCCAGCTCATCCATTCCCGGACGCGACTCTGGAGCGCTCAGGTGCCACTTCTTGGCACCTTGGCGCTCCAGAGTCGGGGCGGATCTCGATTCGGTCAGACCGCGGGGTGGGCGTCCGCCATCTCCCGAAGCTCGTTCTTCGCGACCTTGTCGAGCGTGGCCTTCGGGAAGTCGTCGACGAAGTACACGGCGCGGGGCACCTTGAAGTCGGCGAGGTTCGTCTTGCACGCGGCGATGATGGCGGCGGCCAGCTCGTCGTCGTCCTGGTTCGGATCGGCCTTCACGACGAACGCGACGGCGACCTGGTCGAGCATCTCGTGGCTCTTGCCCACGACCGCGACGTCGGCGATGCCGGGCACGGTGCGGACCTGATCCTCGACCTCGCGAGCCGAGACGTTCTCGCCGCCGACCTTGAGGGCGTCCTTGTCACGGTCGCGGTACTCGAGGTTGCCGTCGGGGCCGAGCAGCACGAGGTCGCCCGTCTGCAGCCAACCGTCGGCGTTGAACGCCTTGTTGTTCGCCTCCTCGTTGTCGTAGTACTCGAGGAACAGCTGGATGCCGCGGGTGCCACGGAGCCAGATCTCGCCGATCTCGCCTTCCTTGACGATCTCCTTGGTCTCGGGGTCGACGACGATCATCTCGTAGCCGGGAGCGACGCGGCCCATGGCCAGGCGGGGGTAACGCTCGTACTTGTTGTCGCGCACGGCGTGGATGACGGTCTCGGTCATGCCGTAGGCGGCGACCACCCGCATCTTCAGCCAGTCGACCAACTCCGGCATGATCAGGCCGAACACACCGACCTTCACCGTGTGGTCCGGGATCGGCTGGGGAGCGACGGCCTTGAACACGAATGGGATGAGCGAGATGTGGGTCACCTTGTGCTTGAGGATGACCTCCCAGAACTTGCTGGCCGAGAACTTCGGCTGGAGGATCACGGTGCCGCCCGCACCGAGCGAGGTCCAGATCGACCAGCTCTGCGCGTTCACGTGGAAGAACGGCAGGTAGATCAGGTAGACGTCGCCCTCGTCCATGTCGATGTTCTGCGGGCCGACCTTGGCGGCCCACAGCGCGTTGCCGTGGGTGTGCACCACGGCCTTGGGGCGCGACGTCGTGCCCGACGTGAACAGGATGCCGGCGGGGAGCAACGGATCGGGGGTGTGACGGGGCGCTTCGGGGAGGTCGTGCTCGAGGAGCTGGTCGAAGCCGTCGTGGGGTCGATCGACGGGCTCGGCGGTCGCGGCGATGCCCGAGTCGTCGGCAGTGACGACGAACCAGCCGAGGTCCGGCACCGCCTCGTTGACCACGGCGGCGAACTGCGGCTGGGTGATGGCGCCGACACACCCGGTGTGGGTGGCGAAGTAGTTGATCTCGGCGGCGACGCTGCGGGTGTTGGTCGTCACGCCGACAGCGCCGATCCGGGCACAGCCGTACCAGGCGAGCACCGCCTCGGGGCAGTTCTCGGCGTGGATGAGCACCTTGTCGCCGAGCTTCACACCACGAGCCACGAGGGCCGAGGCGACCTTCTCGACGTCATCGACGAACTGGCGGTAGGTCCAGGTGCGATCCTCGCCCGACCGCGGTTCCCAGACGAGGAACGGACGGTCGGGGGCCGCGGCCGCCCAGTGGTTCAGCAGCCATGGGATGTCCTGGCCCACGAACTGGAACGCGTCGATTTCCGCTTGCTGCATCGCTACCCCTCGAGTCGATCTGACGATGTGTCAGATACAGCTTCGCGCAGCCAGGGGCGGGACGCGTCAGCGGGCCCGGCCCTCCCGCCCACCAGCTCCCTCCAGGTGGTGTGCACACCTGGAGGGAGCGGGCCGCCGAATCGGCGGGCTGGGTGTTCACCGGATCGGACGGGGTTGGAACCGAGGTGTCCGACCACAGTGAGAAAGGGAGATGGGATCCCTACCCACAATGCTGACAAGTTGTCATCATTGTGTGCCGAAGCATCGTGCCACGTCAGGAGCGCCACGTGTAGTGGCACCCCTGTTCAACTTTTTCCGTACTCCACCGCCGGGACTGATTTGAATTTCAATGTCACACGCCCCGCACCAACGCGAACACCAACTGTGACGACCACCGCCCCCACACCTCGAGGACGGCTGAGCTACCGGGTCGGAGACGACCAGGCCGAACGCTGCCAAGTGCCGCTGTACGACGATTCGGTCGTGACCTTCGGCCGCGGGGAGTCGTGTGAGGCCCGGTTCGGACACGCACCCGTGCGGGACTGGGAGATCCCTCGCGTGGCGGGCTGGCTCGTCATCGCCCACGGACGGATCTTCGTCGAGGCAGCGGGCATGCCCGACCCCCACCGGGGAGAAGCCGGCCGTCCCCAGCCAGTGCGTCGAGCACTCCAGGTGAGCGCCGCAGGTGGGCCACCCGTCCCGGTCGCGGCCGGTTCGGCCTATTCTCCGTCGGAGGAGATCTTCACGATCGAGGTCGTCGGCGCCACTGGCACCTGGGAGCTCGACGTCGTCGCCCGCTCCCGCGACGAGGGCGAGGACCCGACCGTGCACGAGCCCCACACCCACAGCGTGGTCATCGACCTGACCGACGTCCAGCGTGAGGTGCTCTTGGCGTACGCCGAACCGGTGCTCGCGGGATCGGTCGAGCCGGCAACCCACGATCAGGTTGCCGCCAAGGTGTACATGAGCCGATCCCAGGTTCGACGCCACCTGGAACGGCTGAGCGACGAGTTCTTCGCCAAGCGCCTCTGGAGCCCCGACTCGGGCGATACCCGGGTCCGAGTCGTCGAGACCGCACGCCACAACCACATCCTCACCGAGTCGGCCCGACGGCACTCCGACGCCACGTCGCCGGCAGCGGACCGGCCAGCCGGGCATTGACCGAGCAGCTCTGGACGGGGCCCGCGGACGACCCCCGTCGTTACCGTGTGCCACTCGTCGACGGCCGCCCGGTGCCCGAACCCGGTGGCGGCGGCGACGGCCTCGTCTACCGGGCAACCGACCATGAGGGCAACGACGTTGCGCTCAAGCTGCTCCTCCATGCCCGCGCCGCCGACCTCCCCGACGCGGCCGTTCGGCTCGAACGGATCGCCGTACTCGCCGAACCGCATCTCATGCGTCCGATCGAGGTGTTCGTCGGCACCGCGCTGACCAACGACCCCGAGCCCGACATCGAGGAGGCCGACGTCTGTTGGATGGCCGCCGAATGGGTGGACGGTCGGCGACTCGAACACGTCGCGACCGACGACGACCCCGAGCAGAACCTTCGCCACGTCGCCCAGATCGCCCGGGGTGTCGCGGCGCTGCACCGAGCGGGCGGCATCGTGCACCGGGATGTGAAGTCGGGCAACGTCCGGGTCACTCCCGACGGCCGGGCCGTGCTCATCGACTACGGCTCACCGGGCCGGCCGTCGAGCGACGTGCCCGCGGGCACACCCGGTTGGCTGTCTCCCGAGGTCGCCGCCGGTCACGCTCCCGGCCACGCCGCCGACGTCTGGGGCGTCGGCGCGATCGCCCACCACCTGCTCGTCGGGTCCCCGCCGCGCCTCGACGGTGCCGCATGCTCGCGGGAACGACTCCAGTTCATGGGAGCACGAACCGGCCTCCGCGACGCCGACGAACTGGCGACGCACATCTCCCGCCTGCTCGAGAGTGAACCCGGACGCCGTCCCGACGACCTCGACCGGTGGGCCGACCGACTCGACGCCGTCCTCGACGGCCGAGGCCGGTCACACCGGCGACGACTGGTCGCAGCGACCGGGGTCGTCGCGATCGGGGCGCTCGCCCTGATCGCCGTGGTCGGTGGCAACGATGACCCCGAGACCCCGACCGCAGCCGCGTCGGCGTCGGCGTCGGCGTCGAT
>ENA-UOWE01002954-UOWE01002954.1-activated-sludge-metagenome-genome-assembly--contig:-NODE-2954-length-18020-cov-16.736989_pt1 | contig 18020 bp, 13 predicted proteins | sample MGYA00249841_ERZ761562 | MGnify/ENA primary metagenome ERZ761562 (study PRJEB28883, sample SAMN05720200) | activated sludge metagenome | isolation source: Anaerobic digester | place: Japan... | reverse complement strand
AAACCACCGAGACTGCCGGATCATTCCATACAAAATACAAACCTCGCTGTGCCGGTGTCCAATCCCGATGTTCGGATTCCTTCCAAAGGTCACTGATTTCTCTTGAGGGAATGGATACCAACTTTCCGCCCCGTAAAGGTTCCATAATCGTCATTCCCAATCCTTTGGAAAATGCGTAATGCAATCCTTCGGTACCGGCTTGCCTGTTGACGTCTAAATAGTTATATTGAATTTGAGCGAACTCCCAATCAAAAGTATTAATAATTTCCTTAAATACGGATAAATCATCATGAAACGAGAAACCGAGGTGGCGGACTTTTCCGGATTCTTTCGCCTTTTGTAAAAAATCCAACATCCCCAATTCAACCATGCGATCCCAAGTCGGCTTCGTTAAACTATGCGCCAGGTAAAAATCGATTCGATCTGTTTTCAAGGAACGCAGAGAGGCATTCAAAGCTTCTTCAAATTCTTCTTTTTTATAGATATTAAAGGTCGGCAATTTAGTGGCAAAGAATATTTTTTCCCGCTTTGCTCCTCGAAAACAATCACCGAGCACATCTTCGCTAAACCCTTTTTTGACTGCCGGATTCATCGGACGATGATAGGTATAAGCGGTATCAAAATAATTTACACCGTGATCAAAAGCATAATTCAGCATTTCATCGGTTTTCGCCACATCAATCTTTTCGGGTTTCCCATCCAACACCGGCAAACGCATACAACCGAACCCCAGTACCGAAACGGTCTCACCCGTTTTCCCAAATTTTCTGTATTGCATTTTTCGACCTCCCCCGGAAATAAACTCCGGATCAAATGTTATCGATAAAGATTAAGAATATTGTATTTCAATCTTCCGGATTTCGGAAATAAAAAAATGCACTCATCGGAATATTTTTCTTTTCATCCTCTATATTTCAAACACTTAGTATAATAATTTCCTGATGAAGACCATATTCCGATTTTTATTTATTTTCGCCCTGCTGATTTCGATCGGTTCGTGCGGCACAATCAATCAAATGATTCATCCGTCTACAGCCACGCCGACAGCGACATTGACCGCCACCATTACTCCGACCCCCTTACCAACCCTCACACCGACACCGCCGCCGGCAGTGGCAATTGTAAACGGTATTTATATTTGGCAGGAAGATTTTGATATGACCGTTGCCAACCTTCGCCGGGCATATTCAGATACACAATCGATGCAACCTTCCGAAGAAACTTTGAAACAAGAAGCGTTGGATACCTTAATCGATGAAACCTTATTCCAGGCTGCCGCGGCAAAAGACGGGATCATCATTTCGGATGAAGAATTGGATACCCGAATTCAATCTCTCATTGAAAAGGCGGGAGGATCGGATGCTTTTCGACAATGGTTATCCGAGAATCATTACAGTGAAAGCGGCTTTCGGCGAGCATTAACCCGTGAAATTTCTGCCGCCAAAATTCGGGAAAAACTCTTTTCGGAAAAATTAACGGGAATCGAACAAATTCATGCCTATCAGATCTTTACCGCTACCCATGCCGAAGCCAATACCATTAAAACAAAACTGGATTTGGGGCTGAATTTTATCGATCTTGCCAAAACCAACGATCCCATTACCGGCGGTGATTTGGATTGGGTCGCACGAGGCATTTTGGTTTATCCGCAATTGGAAGATGCGCTTTTTGCCCTGCAACCGGGAAGCTACAGCGATATCATCGAGACGGATATCGGATTCCACATCTTGTATGCCGCGGAGAGATCAACGGATCATGCACTGACACCGCAGTCCCGCCAAATTCTCGAACACAAGATCCTATCGGATTGGGTCAAGGAACAAAAATCTTCCGCGGAAATCATCATGCTGAATAAATAAAGATTCTTAAAATGCCGACAACACGATACGATCCGGATCTCCTTGACCGGATAGACAGAAAAAGGAAGAAAAAACGGAGAGAATCTTGTCTGTCTCGCCTGCTTCTGATGATATTGATCCTTTCGATCATTATCGCCGTTTTCTTTGTTTGGGTTCTCACACAAAAAAATAAAAAAAAGCCCATCGAAACACCGGGCATTGAAACCAGTTGGTATGAACAGACTTTTGATGTTCTTTTTTCGTCGATTACACCAACTCAAACCGACACGTTTACTCCGACCCTTCCGACTCCGACCGTCACTCAGACAAATACAATGACTCCGACCGTTTCTCTTACTCCGACTCAAACTCCGACGCCGAGATTAAGAACCCGAACGCCGTCCGGCGGAAATCAGCTCCCTACCAGCACACCTCTTCTGTTATTAAATGCCGCGGAAACGGAAATTGCCAATTTAAAAATCGCCGAGACTTCGATCAGCGCTTCGTCTACGCCCGCTGCCACCCCTGATATGTGGTTTGAAATTCAAGGTCAACCCGGTGCGACGAACGCGGAGATCATCTATCCCAATGCCGAATGCTCTTGGATGGGGGTTGCCGGATTGGTGAATGATGCCAGAGGGGATCCCATCATCGGATTGTATGTCCAAGTCGGGAACTTCCCAGACGGTGAAATCCGAGAAACTCTAACCGGTCTTTTCCCTATCTATGGGGAATCCGGTTATGAAATTACCATAGCCCGACCGGTTATGGAAATTCCGCAGCCTCTTTGGATTCAATTATTGAATGAATCCCATGTGCCGGTTTCGGAAAAAGTTTATTTCAAACCGAGCAACAGTTGCGAGCGCAGTTTGATACTGATCAACTTCAAACGGGTACGTTAGACCGAAGAAAACCGAAAAATCACATTGGATCATCTATCTTCTCTTTAACAAGTCGGAATCGATGATCAACATTACCAAAGAGATCCTTTATAAAGATTTATTCACAATCCGTCGGAGAAGTATGAACCGCCCTTGCTTTGTTTTTTAATTTTCATTGTAAAATACTTAAGGTATGAAAAATAAAGCAAAATATTTGTTTCAATCGTCTTTTCTTTTTTTCTGCCTTATTTTATTGATTTCCGGCTGCAATCTGAAAGAAAAACGAGATCAAAAGTTGGCAACCGAAATCGCGGTTATTTCCACCGAAATTCAGAGCACATTGCAAGCGGCACAGACCCAAACCGTCGCAAGTATTCCGACCGATACTCCGCTTCCGACCTTCACTCCGACTCCACCCGCTACGGAAACACCGACCCCGACCGTCGAATTTTTGCCGACGGCAACTGCCACTCCGGATGTACGACCTTCCGCGGATGAATGGGCAAATTGGCCGATTCTTCCCACTTTATCCGAAAATGCGAAAAAGATTTTCTGGCACGGTGTGAACGATCTGAAAACCAACCCCAAAGTTTTTTCCAAAATCGGGGATTGCCAATCGCGTCCGAACGTTTTTCTGGGGATATATGATATGGGGTATGAAGGGATTTTAGCGGATGAAGATCTTTATCTTCAGGCAGCCATTGATTATTATAAAGGATCGTTCTTGATGGAAAGCTATGCCGTTCATGACGGGATGAATGTCGGATCGGTTTTAACCACCACCTGGGCTGACCCCAAAGCTTGTCATAAAGATGAAAATGCACTGGAATGCGAAATTCGTATTCATAATCCGTCCATTATGTTTGTTAATCTAGGTACGAATTGGGTCAGCGGAGTCAGTACAGACGCCTACTACGATTACCTGGCTGAAATTGTGCAGGTTTTGATCGATCATGGGATTCTGCCTGTTTTGTCCAGCAAGGCAGATAACGTGGAGGGAGACAACAGTATTAACCGGATTACCGCGCAAGTGGCCAGAGATTTTGATGTGCCCTTTTTCAATTTTTGGCTTGCAGCGCAAAGTTTGGAAAACCATGGACTTTCCAAGGAGAAACCCATTTATTTATCTGTCAGTGCTTGGGACTATCGGAATTACTACGCCTTGAAATTGCTCTATAACTTCGGAAACGAACTGGGACTCTTTTAATTCATCGGATCAGTTGATTAAGTAAAAAACCTCTGAAAGATCAGAGGTTTTATTATGAAAATTTTTGCCTTCTTTTCTTTTTCCAGAAGGCAGGAATGACTCGAGCTTTTTTCCCCCTACTAGCTACAAAGTGCTGTTTTCCAATAATTCACAGCCTTTATTATAGTTTTTTGAACAGGCTTGTCAAGAGGTTATAATATTAAAGTTATATTAATCTTTTGAATATAAAAGGATGCATTTTAAACGAATCGTTATTCGAAATGATACTTATTTTCACCGGCTTATTGACACAAGATAATCGGCATGATAAAATGTACGAGTTACAGTCAAGGGCGTATAGCTCAATGGTAGAGCAGTGGCCTTTTAAGCCATTTGTTCTGGGTTCGAGCCCCAGTACGCTCACTCGGCCGGAAATTGCTCTCCTCACTCGAGGAGGGTATTTTTGTTAAATTTTAAATTTTTATATTCTTTTAGATCGAGGTCATTATGACAAACACAATGCTAACTCGCGAAGGCTATGATAAACTGGTCGCGGAATTGGATTATCTGCGAAACGTAAAAAGAGCTGAAGTCTCAGAAAGACTCCGAAACGCTATCGATGGCGGCGGAGATGATCTTCTTGAAAATGCGGAGTACGAAGCCGCAAAGAATGAACAATCATTCATTGAAGGCAGAATCAGTGATTTGGAATATTTGATCGCGGTGGCCAAGATAGTCGACAGCCCGGAAAAAATCGGCGTTGCGGATATCGGTTCGAAGATCAAAATTCAAGAAGAGGGTAGCGACGAAATTGAAACTTATACGATTGTCGGAGCACCGGAAGCGGACCCCAAAGAAAATAAAATCTCGAACGAATCCCCGATCGGAAAAGCGGTGTTGGGACACCATAAAGGGGATATCGTCCAGGTCTCCGCTCCCGTCGGTTCTTATAACGTAAAGATTATCGATATCGAATAAACTACGGCAAATCTCATTCTGAAATAAAGGGAATCATGGATTTTAATGAATTAGAAAAAGTCAGAGTACAAAAAATTCAAAAACTGAAAGAATTAGGCATCCCAGCCTATCCGACTCGTTCTTATATCAGTTCAACAATTAAAGAAGCATGTGAAGCGTTTGAAAAAGCGGAATCGACAGGATCCGATCAACCGATCGAAGTGACGATCGCCGGTCGAATGCGTTCCTTACGGATTATGGGGAAATTGGCGTTTACTCATATCGAAGACGGAACGGGAAGGATTCAGCTCTTTTTGAGAGTTAATGAACTGGGTGATCAGCTTCAGTTTTTTAAAGATTATTTCGATATCGGTGATTTCGTCGAAGCCCACGGGACCGTTATCAGGACGCGATCGGGTGAAATATCGCTTCAGACAACTTCCATTCGGATGCTCGCCAAAGCTATTTCGCCGCTTCCCGCAGCAAAAGAAGAGGTAGTCGATGGAGTGACCGTCAAGCATACCGGGTTGAGCGATCCGGAAATCCGATATCGCCAACGATATGCCGATTTGGTGGTGAACCCCGAAGTCCGAAATATCTTCCGAACGCGTTCAAAGATCGTTTCGGCGTTGCGAGAATTCTTAGACAGTCACGATTTTTTGGAAGTTGAAACCCCTGTATTGCAACCGATCTATGGAGGAGCTGCCGCCAGACCTTTCATTACTCATCATAATCAGCTTCATCAGGATCTTTATTTGCGTATATCGTTTGAGTTATATCTGAAAAGGTTGTTGGTCGGCGGACTGGATCGCGTCTACGAGATCGGCCGTGATTTTCGCAACGAGGGCGTCTCTTATAAACACAATCCGGAATTTACACAGCTCGAATTTTATTGTGCTTATTTTGATTATCTGAAAGTTATGGATTTCACGGAACAGATGATCCGTTATGCCGCAGAAAAAGCACTGGGAACGACCAAATTGAAATACGGCGATGTTGAATTTGATTTGGCAAAACCCTGGAATCGGGTAAATATGCGGGAAGGGATTCTGGAAAAGACCGGAATCGATTTCGAAAAATATCCGACAACCGAATCTTTGGCAGCTGCAATGAATGAAAAGGGGATTCAGACCAAGCCGGGGTTGCAACGCGGAAAATTGATCAATCAATTGGTAAGCGATTTTTTGGAACCGGCTTTCCTGCAACCTACTTTTCTATACGATTATCCGTGGGAAGTATCCCCTTTGGCAAAAAGAAAACCGGAAAATCCACTTATCACCGAGAGATTTGAAGGATTTATTGCCGGAATGGAACTTTGTAACGCTTTTACGGAACTGAATGATCCGATCGATCAGGAAGCTCGTTTTCTGGAAATGGGAAGAACTTATGCGGAAGATGACGAGGAACGAAATCCGATTGATGAGGATTATTTACGTGCGATGCGATACGGCATGCCTCCCTGCGGCGGTTTCGGAATGGGAATTGATCGTTTAACAATGCTACTGACCAACCAAAGCACAATTCGCGAAGTTATTTTATTTCCCCATTTGCGTGAACGAGATAAGGATCAGGAAGACAACTGATGAATTTTGCCGTTCTCTGGGATTTAGACGGAACAATTTCGGATTCGTTCCAATGTTTTTATATGGCATTGGAACGAATTTTGAGTGAACAGAAACCAACGATCAAAATAACACCCGAAGAATATAAATCTCAGTATTTCGGCGCAACTTTTCCCAGCATTTTGGATAGAATGTATCAAGGAAGACTCTCCGATACACAAATTTGGGAATTAAACGAACGCTATTTCAAATATTCCGTTGAATTCGCCAGACAGGGAACCGTCTTTCCGATCCCGGGTGTCGAATCTTTCTTGAAAAAGTTACACGCCGCTGACATCAGGATGGCCATCGCCTCATCCAGCACGGTCGAGATGATTTTTACCGAATTGGATGTTCTGGGATTCATTTCCTATTTCGACAATATTATTTCGGGGAATTTGTTGCCGTCCAAGCCGGCTCCGGATGTTTTCCAAATCGCAGCCGCATCCATCCGAGCGCAACCTTCTCAATGCGTTGTGATCGAAGATTCTGTCGCCGGTATTACAGCCGCGAAGAATGCGGGCATGCGCACCATTGCCGTTACAACCACCAACCCGGCTGATAAGTTCGGGCAGGCTGATCGGGTGACGGAAGATTTTCGAAAGTTCGATCTCGACGCGTTAAAATCCCTTTTTGTCACTGATTTTTCAAATTTATGACAGTAATATCGAATTTATGACATTCGTAATATTCAGATTCCTTTTTGGAAACGAATTTTCTTTTTTTTAATCAGGATCCTAAATAATTCGATCTAAAGGAAGGTTTTTTTGGCTCATTTCCTCGTAAAAATGACCGAATCGGATTTTCCGGAATAATTTCAACCAAGCCGTCAATATCATCATTCTTTGAAATTTCTCTAAAAAAGTCAATTTTTACGCAAAAAATACGTCATCAGTAAGCCATTTTGGCTTGACAAATATACCCATTTTTTTAAACTATTGATATACTTTTGAATTAGTCAAGCGGAATAGGTAGAAGCGCATTTTATTCCGTTCTAATTCTGAAAGAAATTTATTATGGAGGTAATAATGGAAATCGAAGGATATTGTGTAAAATGCAAGGCTAAGCGTACTATTCAGAAACCTACCGCCGGTTTCAATAAACGAGGCAGCGCAGTTGTATACGGTACCTGCCCGGTTTGCGGTACAAAGATTTATCGAATCGGTCGTACCGAATTACATAAAGGAATGGAAGCTCCCAAAAAATAGAGCTTTCTAAAAAAGAAAATGAAGCTGCCATGCGTTTCGTATGGCAGTCATTATTTAAAAGGGAAATTTCAACCGAAATATGGATACTTTGGAACTCGAATCCTTTCTCTCCGATTTGCCGATGGGAGGAATCAAATATTTTGAAATCGTCGATTCTACCAATCGCTATGCATTGGAATGGGCAGAAAAAGGTGCGGAAGATTTCAGTTTGGTAGTCGCAAATGAACAAACTGCCGGTCGAGGCCGGATGGCAAGAAAATGGCTGACAACACCTGGCAACAGTCTTGCGATGAGCCTGATTTTGCGGCCGAGCCATAAAGAACAAAAACAGATTCATCTGTTTTCACCATTAGCCGGATTGGCAGTTGCGGAATCATTGAAAAATACCTATGGACTGAATCCGTTGATTAAATGGCCGAATGACATTCTGTTGGATCATAAAAAGGTTTGCGGTATTCTCTGCGAAGCTGCATGGGATAAAGACAAGTTAAGAGGCATGGTCATCGGGATCGGGTTAAACCTGAAAAAAGAATCGATCCCCACAGATGACAGCCTTCGTTACCCTGCGAGTTCCTTGGAATCGGCAGGTTGCGATTGCTTGGAAGTTTTACCGCATATCCGTAATATTTTGCTTGAATTCCGCCGTTTACGTCCGATTCTGGCAACCTCTGAATTCATCACAAAATGGGAAAGCTACCTGGCATTCAAAGGAGAACAAGTTATCCTAACAGCCCCCGAAAAAGACCCCGAAATCTTCACATTAATCGGATTGGATGCAGAGGGCAATTTGCATGTAATTGATTCCGCCGGAGATGAAAAATTCTTCCAAGCCGGTGAAATTTCCCTCAGACCTTTCAAATCATAAAAAATCCCTGACGAAACAAAAAAGGAAAAGAACCGATCTTTTCCTTTTTTGTTTTGAATTCATGAAGGAGTTATTGTTTCAATAATTCTTCGAGGATCGACTTCGTCAAGACAGGGTCCGCTTTCCCGCGCATCTCCCGCATGACCTGACCGACGAACCAGCCGATCAATGTTTCTTTCCCGCCTTTATACAAACCCACTTCCTTTGGATTATCCGTTATGATACGCTCGCAAACTTTGCGGATTTCGCTGTCGTCACTCACAAGACCGAGCCCCGATTCTTCGACAATCTCTGCGGGAGATTTGCCGGTTTCCTCAACTTTATCCACCAACGTCTTGCCGGTCGATGTATTGATTCTTTTGGAATCAACCAACGAAATGATATCCGCCAGATCCTGCGGAGTGATTCTCAACTCGGAAACCGAGATACCTTTTTCATTGACAACTCGCAGAACTTCATTCATCATCCAATTCGAAACACGCTTATTGTCTTTCCCGTAAATCTTGCAAGCCGCTTCGAAGAATTCGGAGGTATCCCTTTCTCCGGTCAGAATAGAGGCATCATACTCGGGTAAACCCAATTCATTAATAAACCGTTCACGCCGTTGGATCGGAAGCTCCGGCATTTTTGCTTTCACTTCTTCCAGGAATTCTTCGGTAATGACAACAGGCATCAGGTTCGGCTCACGAAAATAACGATAATCCGCCGCTGTTTCTTTGGAACGCATCTTCCGCAGTTCCTGAGCATCGTTATCCCACTCGATTGTCCATTGCTCAACCTTGTTTCCCGCATTCAATTCACGGGTCTGCCGTTCAACCTCGGAATTAATCGCTGCCCGAACGGCTTCGATCGAATTGATATTTTTTATCTCGCATTTTTTCCCAAGTTCTTTGGCGCCTTTCGGTCGAATCGAGACATTGGCATCACAGCGTAAATGGGCTTTTTCCATATTCGCTTCGGAAACACCGATCCAACGCAATAACTGTCTCAGACGCATCAGATAGGTGGCTGCCTCGTCGGCAGAATGTAAGTCCGGTTTCGTGACCATCTCAACCAGGGGTACGCCGCACCGATTCATATCGATCAGACGGATATCGCCTTCATTTTTCGTTTTTCCGGCATCTTCTTCCATGTGTAAATTATCGATATGAACGCGAATTTTCCTTCCGTCATCCATAAAAAAGTCTAAATATCCGCCTTTACCGATCGGCATATCATTTTGGGTAACTTGGTATCCGGCCGGAAGATCCGCATAAAGGTAATTCTTTCGATCAAAGAAAGATTTCCTGTTGATATCCGCATTCATTGCCAGACACAGCATCAGAGCTTTTTCGACCATTGCCTTATTGGTCCGGGGAAGTGTGCCGGGCTGCCCGGTGCAAACGGGACAAATATTGGTATTGGGTTCCTCTCCCCATGAATCGGCTTTGCAGCTGCAAAAAGCTTTGGTTACGGTATTTAATTGGATATGGGTTTCAAGCCCAATAGTTACTTCATATTCGGTCATGATTCTCTTCCCCCTTATCGTAAAACCACCGGTTTGACTTTCCGCCAATCTTCGTCCGACGTCGCCTGTTCGAAAGCGTAAGCCGCACGGAGTATTTTGGATTCGCAGTAATCATATCCGGCAGCTTGGAGTCCGATCGGTAGACCTTCGGAACTGAGTCCGCAGGGAAAACTGATTCCGGGAGTACCGGCAAAATTCATCGGCGAAGTGAACTGATCGGCAAATTGCATCAGAAGCGGATCTGTGGCGGTGACCCCACCGAATTGAAATGCCGGTGTCGGCGTAGACGGTGTCAATAACACATCCAAGCGATATTTGCCATTCGGATCGAAGGCTTCGTCGAAATCATTACGTAACATGGCACGTGCTCGTTGGGCACGCAAATAGTACTTTTCATAAAACTTTTCCTGACTGGCAAAAAGTCCCGTCAGGAGACGGAGTTTCGCTTGATACCCGAAGCCTTCCCCACGGGATTTGTAGTACAAATCATACATATCCTCAACCGGTCTTTTCGTGGTATGCCCGTATTTGAGCCCGTCATATCGTTGTAAATTTGAATAAGCCTCGATTCGGGTTATAACGAAATACGCCGGAACTGAATATTTTGTATTGGTCATCGGGACGTCTTCGATGATTTCGGCGCCCAAATCTTTATAGATTCGCAGAGCTTTCCTGACACAGGATTCGATTTCGGGATCGATCGCCGTGGAAGAATAATTGCCGTTTTCATCCAAATAAGTAATCCTCATATAATCCGGAGAAACGCCGATTCGCATCCCCTTAACGCCTTTTTTCAGTTCTTCCGGATAATTATCCACGGGTACTCTTCCCGTGACACTGTCATTCGGATCGAACCCGGCGATTTCCCGTAATACAGCTGCGGCATCGGCAACCGTGCGGGTGATCGGTCCCATCGAATCCATTGAAGAGGCAAACGGAATCACACCGTAACGTGAAACGCGACCGTAAGTGGGTTTCAATCCCACGGTTCCGGTAAATGCCGCCGGTTCGCGAATAGACCCACCGGTATCGGTGCCCACAGAAATGGCGCCTTCATTTGCGGCAACCGCTGCCGCGGAACCGCCTGATGACCCTCCCGGAACATGATCTAAAGCCCACGGATTGCGCACGGTCGGTTTAAATGCGGTTGTTTCGTTGGATCCGCCAAAAGTAAATTCATCCAAATTCGCTTTTCCGAACAGCACCGCATCCGCCCGTTCCAACCGCTGAATAACTGTGGAAGTGTAAGGAGGATGATACCCATCCAGAATTCTGGATGCGGCCGTCGTTTGAATCCCTTTTGTGCAATAGACATCTTTCGCCGAATAAGGAACACCGGCTAAGGGTCCCAATTCCTCTCCGGCGGCTACTTTCCGATCCACCGCTCGGGCTTTTTCGCGTGCCGATTCTTCCGTGATCAAAATGAACGCATGCACTTTTTCTTTATCTTCCGGTTGCTCAATATACTCTTCCAATGAGCCCGGACGACCATCCACTTTTTTTACTTGCGCCAACGTTTCGTTCAGAAGTTCTTCCGCCGATATTTTTTTCTCTCGGATCAGTCTTGCTTGATCCAAAGCCGACATACTCGTTAATTCAGTCATGATTTACTCCAATGTCTGATGTGGAACATCCGGCGAAACAATATATCCGTCTTGTGTCCTCGGTGCTTGGCTGATGATATCTTCCGGATGCTCAAAAGGAATCCAAACATCCTCTCGCAACGGTGCCTGGATTTCTTCCGGAAACGGGTTCCCATGAATTACAGGGGGTAAATTGCCTTCTAACGGAATGGCGGTCAGTTCGTGAATTACCGTGAGCTGGTCATTCATTTTGGCTAAAATTGACTCAAACTCTTCGGTGCTTAATTCAACTTCCGCAACATGCACAAAATCATCGAGCATTTCTTTTGTTATCGCATCATTGTCCATAAAATCACCTTTTTTATATGGAATTTTGTCGAAGGGATCTTCGAATAATTGCAAATAGGACCTTTTCAAGCAATCAATTCCTAATTCTACCAAATAAAGATGTGATTAACAGATAAAAGATTCAGGTTCAGTGTCATAAATTTACAAGCATCATTCGATAAAAGCAGTGCCGATACCGGGCCGTTTTTTTTTACTCATTATTCCAAAGGATGATCCAAAAGTTCTATGCTACGGGAAAAATCAACGGAACGGAAAAAGATTGAAATGTTATAATCACCCCAATGGAAACCCCTCATAATAACTTGAAGAATATCCAAAAAGTTCTTAAGTATTGCTTTATCTTCATGATTTTTGTTTCCTATTTGACATTTTTAAATCGAGTCGGCAAATTAAACCTTTTTTTCACTCAAAAAGATTTTAAAAACATTCAATATGATGCGGGATATGCTTGGATTGCGGATATTAATGACCCTAAAATAGCGATCGGCTATAATCTGCCGGTAACATTATATGAGAACGATCTCAAAATTTTACGAGATCCAAAAGCGACTACCGAATCGGTTCGAGAACAAGGGGGCGGAAAATTTGTAATTTGGGATAACGGTACGATCTGTTTTTCAACTTCCGATAATTCCAACCCCACTCAAAATGGCAGAACTTATCGGGTGGAATATCCTCGAATTGTCGAAAAGCGGACGGTCAGAATCATATTTGCTTTTACCTTTTTGCTGGGTTTTCTTTGGATCGGTTTTTCACTCCCGGGGAAAAGAAAGAAATTCGACTTACGATCGACGATTCTTGGAAAGAATAGAAAACTTTTTCTCTTTTCTCTGTTGGCACTTATTCCTTTTTTGTATTTTGCAATCAAATTTTTGCTTCCGCAGCCGTTGTGGGGAGATGAGCTTTTCACATTAAAAAACTACGTTTATGCAAAAGACTGGTACTATCCCGCAACTTTTTATGATTATCCAAATAATCATGTATTCTTCAGCCTGATCATTTCCCTTTATTCGAAATTCATAAAAATTCGAACTTTTTGTGATGCGGTACAAAGTCCGTGGAAGATCAGATTACTCCTTATTTTTCTTTCGATCATAACGATTTTCTTTACAACCTTATCAGCCCGGAAAATCAATAAATCCGCGGGAGTGATTGCGTCCATTCTTCTGAGCACTTCCCTTCCTTTCTTTCTTTGGACCACTCAAATTCGCGGTTATGGATTAAGCATGACACTGATGAGCATTCTGATTTATCTGTTAATGCGTGTCCAAACTTCTCCGAATCGGATTTCTTTTGTCAGCATTGCCATTGTTTCAGCCCTTTTCGTATACATCATGCCCACGAACGCAGTTTACATTATCGCAATGGGTTTTTATTTTCTTTTTAAGTTGCTGATTGATCTCGGAAAATATAAAGAATCCGGGGAAAACGGAATTATTTATCGGATAAAAAGGAATCCGGAAGCAAAAATTCTTTATTCCTTTCTTTGGGGCGCTGTTTTTTCAATCATGCTTTACTATCCGATTTTGGATCAAATGATGCATGTATATCTGCCCGAATCAGGGGAAAAGGTTATCATGAGCCGCGAACTGTTTTTCAGGATATTTCGCCTCGGAACCGTTGAAATAATCCGATCATCTTTGGTCGGGCAGCCTCTGCTCTCGGCTTGTATTTTGATCGGTTTCTTTTTATTCTTGCGGAATCCCGGAGAGAATAAGTCTCTGTCAAGGATGGTTTTCGGCACCGGTCTATGTCTCTTAATCATTCCCGATTTGTTCTTCTTTCTTTTAGGTTCTGTCCCCTATGCTCGCAATTCTTTGGCAATTCTTCCCGTAATCATTCTGATTTTTGCATCCCTGATTGCCCCGATACCTGATGCATTATCCGATCCTCGCCTAAAAAATATAAGTTTTTTGGTACTATTGATCAGCTCCGGTGCTTTCTTTTCCGATCACCTGGTTCGTTTGAGCAAAGAACCTCTCAGCTACGGAAACAACTCACTCAATAATCTGACGGAACCTTTTTTTCTCGGGGATCATCTGAATTTCAATGAGGTGCTGACGGAATTGAAAGCCAAAAATGCTGCCGGTCTGCCCGTTTTGTTGAAATCTCCCGCTCCCTATTTCATTGAAAGTATCTGCGATTGCTATCAGCGGGTTTGCTATGGCGACGGATCCGGTGAAGGACAAACTTTATTAAAGAATCACGCTCCATATCTACTGATCCAAACGGATTGGAAAGAATTTTCCGCAAATTCGGAAAAATATCCGGATCTTTCTCGCTGCACCACGATTAATCAAGAGAATCGAACATCTTTTAAGGTTTTTCTATGCAATCCATAAAGGAAAATAATCCGTGACAAAAAACAAAATACTTTTTCCCCTTGCTATCCTTATTTGCCTGGCTCTTTTTGCCGTACCGATCAAAGTTTTTTCCGAAGAATCCATTGAAGTTGTTTTTAATGATCCATTTGGTAAAAATCACGATCCGGCTATTCAAGATCTGATTCTTAATGCTTTTGAAAATGCCGAGAATCACATTTACATTGCTATCTATAACTTTACGGATACCGCTTGCCGAGACGCTTTGATCGACGCGGTGAAACGAGGTGTGGAAGTCCGGCTGGTTATTTATTCGGAAAATGCCGACAACAGAGTCATCGGGGATTTGACAAAGAACGGGATAAAAATTGTCAAGTCGCAATCCAAAGGTTTGATGCATGCGAAATTCATCGTTGTTGATTATGAAACAACGATCAGCGGGTCGGCAAATCTGACACCCGGGAGCTTTTTTTATGACAATAATTTTATGATTTTGATTCACGACAGCAAAGTGAACAAAATTTTTCAGGATGAATTCAATGAAATGTTCATCGAAAAGAAATTCGGCCCGACCGGTCAGCCCACAATACCTCCCACTGCCGTCTCTTTGAAAGACGGGACAAAAATCACGGTGAAATTCTCACCGGAGGACGGCGTTGAAAAAATTCTCTTATCGCTGATTCGGGCATCCCAAAAGAGCATTGACGTGCTGGCTTATTCTTTCACTTCGGATAATCTCGGTAATGCTTTGATTGATCGATATGATGACGGGGTAAATGTGGAAGTTCTGTTTGAAAAAGAAACGTCAAATCAATACGGCAGTGAAGCGGCTTATCTGGTTCGGAACGGCATTCCCACTTACATGGATGGGCTGGAAGACGGATTGATGCATGAAAAAGTGATGATCTTCGATGAATCCGTGGTCGCGGCAGGTTCGTATAACTTTACGCGGGCAGCCGAAACGGTAAACGACGAACAAATTTTGATCATCGATAATCGCAAAATAGCCGATCAATTTGAAGAAGAATTCGAAAAAATTTTAGAAAAGGCAAATTAATCAATTTTTGAAGAATATTTGCGGATCATTCCGATAATATTTGTGAAAATACTTATTAAAAAGAAGTTGTCCTCTGAAAAAAGGACAGCTTCTTTTTGAATCATTCTCTGAGCTTTATAGAGCAAACGTTGAACTCGTCAGCAGTGTGTTTTCCGATAAGATTAATGCTGTGACTTTATTGCCCGCCAAACTTTTTCCGGGTAAATTGGAAGCGAATCAATCCGAGACCCGATGGCGTTCGCTACTGCATTGGCAATTGCCGGAGCGACTCCGTCCGTCGGTATTTCAGCTAACGCTTTTGCGCCGAAAGGACCGGTCTTTTCACCGTCCCCTTCCTGAATGATATAGCTTTCCATCAACGGCATTTCATCCGCTTGCAGAATATGGTAATCACCGAATCGCGGGTTCAACAAATTCCCTTGGTTGTCATAACACATTTCTTCACAAAGGGCATAACCGAGTGCGGTTGTTTGCCCGCCTTCCAGCTGTCCGATAGCGGTCGTCGGATTAATCACCGTCCCCGGGCTGACTGTCATAACCAATTTAATGGGAGTCACCTGGCCGGTTTCGATATCCACTTCCACTTCGGCGAATTCGGTTCCGAAGACCGGCGGACACTCCGGAGAAACATGGGAAGCATAAGCCGCGATTTGTCGCTGATCCTTACGATGCAGGCTGTGCAATGCGATCTCCTCCATGGTAACGTGATCCCCATTCGGAGCGTAAACCTTTTCATCTTTCAGATACAGATCGTCTTTCGGCTGCTGCAGCATCAAGGCGGCTCTTTCCAGAACCTGTTCTTTAATTTTTTCGGCACATTTTTTGACTGCCATCCCGGAAATATAGGTGGTACTGGATGCATAAGCGCCTACATCAAACGGCGTAAAATCCGTGTCCGAAGAGTAGACAACGATTTTTGAGACGGGAATTTTCAGCACTTCCGCTGCCATTTGTGCCAATATCGTATCCGAACCGGTTCCCAGGTCGGTCGCTCCGACATTCAAATTGAAAGAACCGTCGTCATTAATCTTCATCGCTGCGGCGCCCATATCAATTCCGGCAATGGCGGTCCCATGCATCATAATGGACATCCCGATCCCTCTGCAGATATTCGGCTTCGAGGGATCCGAATGGAACTGTTTGGATTTCCTGCGGTTCCAATCGATCGCTTCCATCCCTTTCCGAATACAGGCATCCAATCCGTAGCTGTTAACTTTTTGCGGGACCGGATCGAATTCTGCCAGTTTATCCATAATTTTGATTTTTTCACCGGGACGAACAACATTTTTCATCCGGAATTTAATCGGATCCATTTTTAATTTTTCGGCGACTTCGTCGATAATGCATTCGATCCCGTAAATTCCTTGCGGTCCGCCATAACCGCGAAAGGCTCCGGGGACCGGTAAATTGGTATAAACAATATCCGCATGGAATCGCATGCTATCTGCCCGATATGTGGATAACCCGCGTGTTCCAGTTACATTACAGACAGTAAAACCATGCACGCCGTAAGCCCCGGTATTTTCGATCATATCCATTTCAATCGCTTTAATGCGTCCGGATTTCGTGACGCCGACCTTAAAGCGAATGGTATCGGGATGACGCGAACGAGAGGAGCGGAATTCATCTTGGCGATCGAAATAAAATCGGACGGGCCTTCCGGTTCGCAGCGTTAACAACGCACATAAGTCTTCAAGTAAAACTTCCTGTTTTGCGCCGAATCCTCCGCCGATCCGCGGTTTAATGACACGGATATTTTGAACCGGAACATCGATCAAAGGAGAAATAATTCTCCGAACATGGAAAGGAACCTGTGTGCTGGTACGGATTACCAAACGATCGTTTTCATCCAGCCAGCTGATGACGATATGCGGTTCCAAAGGAGTTTGCTGAACTTGCTGTGTATGGAATACTCTTTCGACGACCAAATCGGATTCGGCAAAATCCTTCTCTAAATCCCCGTAATTCGCATCGATCACATACGCTTTATTATGGCTCGCATCCGCGACATCGATGCAATCCGGTTCGTCATGGATAATCGGAGCGCCGTCTTTCATCGCCTCTTCCATATCAAATACCGCAGGCAGGATTTCCCAATCCACTTTGATGAGGCTGATGGCTTTCTTGCATAATTCCACCGATTCGGCAGCCACAGCCGCGACCCGATCACCGACAAAGCGCACTTTATTGTCGAGACAAACCTGATCCCATGGTTTCGGGTTCGGATAAGTTTGACCGCCGCTACCGTAAACATAGCGTTTCACATTCTTATAGGTTAATACCGCATGAACGCCCGGCAGCGCTTCCGCGGCGGAAGTATCGATATTTTTGATACGGGCGTGAGCATAGGGACTGGTCATTAACATTCCGTGCAACATCCCCGGGAGTTCGATATCATCGGTATAAACCGGCTTGCCCTTAACCATCTTGACTGCATCAACTTTTTGTACCGATTGCCGAATGGCGGAAAAATCGGGACAGGATTCGTTGGTAAATAAAACCGATTCGTCGGCTTTGGTGTACGGCGGAACCGTTTCACCGCGCAAATATGCGGCAGCCCGCATCACAGCATCCAACGGCTGATAATAACCTGTGCAACGACATAAGATGGATCCAAGTGCGTCCTTGGCATCATCCAAGGATGGATATAAATTCTTATCCAGCAGTG
>ENA-UOWE01002953-UOWE01002953.1-activated-sludge-metagenome-genome-assembly--contig:-NODE-2953-length-18021-cov-12.597017_pt1 | contig 18021 bp, 15 predicted proteins | sample MGYA00249841_ERZ761562 | MGnify/ENA primary metagenome ERZ761562 (study PRJEB28883, sample SAMN05720200) | activated sludge metagenome | isolation source: Anaerobic digester | place: Japan... | reverse complement strand
GGACGTTCATCGTCAAGGTCGCCGCCTCCGGGATCATGGAGATCTATTCCAATCATACGTTCCAGCCGAAAAAAACGATGAACCGGGCCGAGATGGCCGAAACGGTCGTTCACCTGGTCGAATACCTGCGAAAAAAAGGCCGGACGATCGTCGTCCAGATCCCGCCCGAACGGATCAACCTGGCCGACGTCCCCGCCGACCATCCCTACGCCCCGGCGATCATCGCGGCCGTTTCGTACCAAATCATGGATATCTTCCCCGATCGCACGTTCCGGCCCGACCAACCTGTGCCCGGCGCGGAGGCGACTCGGATCTTGGACCTGCTGGCCGGCCTGGCGAAAGAATCCGGGAAATGAGCCGGACGGATCGCCCGGGATCGGAAGACTGGGTTTCCTCGGCCCTGACCGTCCCCAACCTTCTCAGCGCCTTTCGGATCCTCCTGGTTCCGCTGTTCATCTGGACTTTCCTCGAACGGCAAACCATCGAGCCCCTGGTTATTTTCTTCATCGCCGCGATTTCCGATCTTTTCGACGGATTCATCGCCCGTCATCTCCACCAGCGAAGCCGCCTGGGCGCCATTCTGGATCCGGCCGGCGACAAGCTCCTCACGACCGCCTCTTATATTCTCCTGACTCTTCCCGGGATCGGCGGCCCCAACCGGATCCCCCTCTGGCTGACGATCATCGTCTTCGCCCGCGATCTGATGATCGTCGGCGGCGTTCTCTGGGCGTATTTGATCATGGGGGTCAAAACCGTGCTGCCGGTCTTTATCGGGAAATTGACGACGGCCTTCCAGGTGGGGACCGTCTTTCTGGTCCTGCTGACCAACCACCTGGGAAAACAGGCCGAGTGGATGATCGTGTTCTATGCCCTCACGGCCGGTTTCACCCTGGCCTCGTGGATTCTCTATTATCAGCGCGGCCTCCGCCTTCTCCGGGAGCGCCGCGCCGCCGAGGAAAGCTGACCGTTCTCAGGTCATCGATTTGTCGATGAATCCCCGCCGAAAGGTCATCCAGATGATCTTCAGATCCAGGGTAAAGGACCAATTCCGCATGTAATAGAAGTCGTGCTCGAGCCGTTTCTCGATGGACGTCCCCTGCCGGAGGCCGTGGACCTGGGCCCAGCCCGTCAATCCTGATTTCATCTTGTGGCGGAGCATGTATTTCGGAATGCTGTCGGTGAATTCCTTGACGAACTCGGGCCGTTCCGGGCGCGGGCCGACCAAGCTCATGTCTCCCCGGAGGATGTTGACCAGCTGGGGCAGCTCGTCGATGCTGTACCGCCGCAGAAGCCGTCCGACTTTCGTGATCCGCGCGTCATCGGGCGCGCACATGACCGGTCCCGTGGCCTTTTCGGCGTTTTGGACCATCGTCCGGAACTTATGGATCTTGAATCGCTTGCCGTCCAGGCCGAACCGTTCCTGGCTGTAAAACACCGGCCCCCGGGACGTCATCTTGATCAGGATCGCGACGATGAGGAACAGCGGAGACAGGACGATCAAGGCCAATCCGGAAACAACGATGTCGAACAGCCGCTTCAGCACCCGCCGGGCCCCGCGGAGGGGGACTTCATCGACCGAGATGACCGGGAAGCCGTCCAGGTCCTGGACGTTGGCTTTCAGGGTGAGGAGCTGGAACAAGTCGGGGATGAGACGAAGGTTGACCGGGTACTTGTTGACGACTTGGAGGGCTTCGAGCATTTCCGGGTAATTCTCCAGCTCGAGGGCGACGTAGACTTCCTGGATCCCCTGGGCCTCGATGACCTTGCCGAGGTCGGAGACGGGCCCGAGAACAGGGATCCCCCCATCGACCTGGATGATTTTCCCGGCCGGCTTGTGGTTGTCGAGAAAGCCTTTGACCACGAAGCCGAGATCCTTGTATTGGAACAGCTTCTGAGCGACGGCCACGCCCATTTCCCCCGCTCCCACGACCAGGACGCCGCGGAGGTTCAGGCCGCGGGCGAACCGCCGCTTCATGAAGAAATAGATTTGGTTGCGGAAGAACGAAATCGTGAAGATCACGCCGACGAAATAAACGGCTAAAAAGAGATGGGAGAGCTTGACGATGTTCACCCGGAAGAGCGGGGCCGTGCCTCCGGAATAGGCGTTCAGATAGCCGGAGACGGCCATCACGACGATCAGCGTCAGGACGGCGTTGATCGTGATGGAGAAGAAATCATCGATCTTGGTCCGACGGAGGCGGCTTTTGTAGAAACCCTGGAGAAAGAAAATGGCCAAATGAACGGCCAGGAACAAGGGCAGAACGAACAAGTATGAGCGCCAGGTCGGGATCCCCTTGGCCGGGTCCACCGGGATGAAATAGGAATGAAAACGGAAGGCGTAGGAATAAATGAAGGTCGCCGTGATGGCCAGCACGTCGCTGGCCACGAAAAGGGCCGACAGTCTGGCCTGGTACCTGGTGATCACCTTGGTTCCTTGAATTCCCGCCATAGGGCGGCCAGGCGGGTTTCCATCTTCGCCTTGAAACCGTCCCGGGAAAAGGTCCGGGCATGAGCGCAAAGGGAGGCTTTATTAAAATTCAACCCCCGGCATTTGTCAAGAACGGCGGCCAAGGCGGCGGGGGACGGCTCCTCGAACAACAAGCCGGTTTCGCCGGGCCGGACCGTCTCCAACGCTCCTCCCCGGGCCAGGGCGATCACCGGCGTTCCGCAGGCCTGGGACTCGACCGCGCTGATGCCGAAATCCTCCTCGCCGGGCAGGAGATAGGCGATCGCCTCTTGGTAGAGCCGGCGGAGATCCTCGCCGCCCACGGATCCCAGGAATTCGACGGTCGGGCCGGCCGCCGCCCGGAGGGACCGCATCTCCGGACCGTCCCCGACGACTTTCAACGGAAACTTGCCCAGGTTGCAGGCGGCCACGGCCAGGTCGATCCGCTTGTAGGGGACAAGAGCCGTCACGGCCAGGAAATACTTCCGTTCGGGCCCGGAATCGGGCGGGACGAAAAATTCCGTGTCGACCGGAGGATGAACGACCTCGGCCGGCCGGCGATAATACTTCTCGATCCGGGAGGCGACCGCCCGGGAATTGGCGATGAACCGGTCCACCCGGGCCGCCGACGTCACATCCCAGTTGCGCAAGCCGTGGATCAAGGGCGGGACGATGAATTTGGCCGGAAAACCGAGCTTGCCGGGACCGAAATAGGCGGCATACTGGTTCCAGGCGTAGCGGATGGGGGAATGGATATAAGACACATGGAGGGCTTCCGGCTTCGGGATGATCCCCTTGGCCGTGCAGTGAGAGCTGGAGACGACCAGGTCGAATCCCTGGAGATCAAACGACTCGGCGGCGAGGGGGAAAAGGGGGAGATACCAGCGGTAATGCCGGCGAAGGAAGGGCATTCCCTGGAGGAAGCTCGTCCGGATGACGCGTTTTTCAATCTCGGGGATCTGGCTTCCGGGGAAATGAAAGAGCGAGTAGATCGGCGCCGCCGGGAAAATCTCCGCTAGAACCTCGAGGACTTTTTCCCCGCCCCGGCGCCCCGTGAGCCAGTCATGGATAAGGGCGACCCGCGCGTTTTTCATGGGAACGAATATTATAGCCCGTTCGCGGCCGCCAGGTCCAGATAGAGGCGCTCGGTCTCGGCGACCATCCGCTCCAGGCTGAACGCCGCCGGGATTTCGTTTCGGGCTCGTTCCGCCAATCGCCGGGCCAAGGCCTCATCCTCCAGCAGGCGGACGACGGCCTCGGCCAGGGCGGCCGGGTCGGCCGGCGGAACAAGCAGGCCGGTCTCCCCGTCTCGGATGATTTCCCGCGACCCGTCGATATCGGTGGCGATGATGGGTTTTCCGAAGCCGGCGGCCTCGATGAGGACCAGGGGCAAGCCCTCCCAGAGCGAGGGAAGGACGAAGATGTCGAACGCCGACAGCAGGTCGAGGGCGTCCGGCCGTTCCCCTGCCAGGATGAAGCGCTCGGTCAAGCCGAGCCGCTCGATCCTCTCCCGGACGCGGCTTTCCAGAGGTCCGCCGCCGACAACGAGAAAAAACGCCTCCGGATGCCGCCGGAGGATGTCCGGCGCCGCTTCGACGAAATATTCCACGCCCTTCTGTCGGTGAAGCCGGGCGACCGTCCCGATCACCGGCGCCCGAAGCTTCAGATCCGAACAAAGCGCTCTCCCCCTCGGAGCGCGGTCCGGATCGGACGCCGCCTCGACGGAGGGGACGCCATTGCGGACAAGACGAAGCCGGCCGGCGGGAGCAAGGCGGTGCCTTCGAGCTTGGGCCAGATCGGCTTCGGAAACGCAGACGACGGCCGAGGTCGACCGGCTCAGGATCCGTTCCAGGAGGACGGCCGCCCGCCGCAGGATCGGATTGCGGTAATGAAGGTAATGGATGCCGTGAATCGTGTGGACGACGACGGGAGTCCCGGCCCGGCGGGCGGCTCTCCTCCCGTAGAGGCCGGCCACGCCGCCGTGGGTGTGAAGCAAGTCGAAGCTTTGGGAGGCGAGCAGCCGGACGAGCGTCCGCCCGGGGCCGGCCGCCGGATTCTTTCTGAATTCCACCGGGTGGAACGTCAGCCCGGCCCGCCGGACCTCCTCTTCCAGCGGGCCGCCGCCTCCGGCGCAGACGGAGACGTCAAACCGGGTCCGGTCGAGATTCCGGGCCAGGGCCAGCAAAACAGCCTGCCCGCCGCCGAGCGACGGCTTGTCGATCATTTCCAGGACTTTCAAGCGTTTCACGGGATTCCCCTGTCCGGCTTCAGCAGTTCCCGGAAAGCCGCCCGCAGGGCCCGCCCGTCCTCGCCCCGGAAACGCCCGAGAATTCGCATAAGGCCGAGATGAACCCGGAGGGAAAGGCGCAACAGGCGGAGGGACGCCGGCGAAGCATGCTTTCGATAAAAGAGCAGCTGGCTTTTCCGGTATTCCAAGCGCGATTCGCGGGGACGCCGACGCGTCGTCGCCCCGCCCGCGTGGAAGACCCGCGCTTCGGGGACGAAACGCAGCCGGCCGCCGGCCTTTCGGAGGCGGAAGCAAAGATCGATATCCTCGAAATAGAGGAAAAATCTTTCGTCGAAGCCGGAGGCCGATTCAAACGCCCCGCGCCGGCAAAGCAGGCAGGCCGCGCTCAGCCAGCCGGCCTCCGCCCCCCGCGGACGGCGGCGAAGCGCCCGGGCCGTCAGGGGATTCTTGATGAATTTCTGGACGAGCTGGCCGCCGAAATCCACCCGGTTTCCAAAGGAAACCTGGATCTTCCCTCCCTCGGAGAACAGGAGAGGTCCGGCCGCGGCCGTCCGCTCGTCCGCCTTCATGGCTTCCAGGAGAGCCGCCGCCGCCCCGGGCTGAAGAACCGCGTCGGTGTTCAAAAAGAGCAGGAATTCCCCCCTTGACTCCCGGGCGCCGCGGTTGTTGGCCGCTCCGAAACCGGGATTGTCCTCGTTCCGGATGATCCGGACGGAAGGGAAAGCGGCGGCATCCTCGAGGCCGCCGTCGGTCGAGGCGTTGTCCACGAGGATCGCCTCCAGGGCGACGTCCCGCCCGGCCGCCTCGATCGACTCCAGGCAGGAAATCAAGTGGGGACGGTCGTTGAAATAAACGAGGATGACGGAAACGAGGGGAGCGCTCATCCGCGGCCGTCTCCCTTCCCCCCGCCGGGGAGAGAAGCGAAAAGAGGCCCTTCCGAGCCGGCCTCAGGCGGAGACGGGCAGAGAATCGTCCGCCCGCAGACCTCCAGCAAGACCCGGCTGACCCCCTGGACCTGTTTCTCGATCGAGAAATCCTCCCGGACCGTCCGGAACCCGTTTTCGACGATGGCCGGCCAATGTTCGGGATGATCGAGGATCTCGGCGAGAGCCGCGGCCAGGACTTCGGGATCCCGGGATTCGGCCAGGAAGCCGTTTCGGCCGGGCCGGATGATTTCGATCGACCCCCCGGCCTTGACCGCCAGAACCGGCACGCCCGCGGCCATTCCTTCCAGGGCCGCCCGGCCGAATGAATCGACGACCGAGGCGACGACGACGACGCTCAGGTTTTGGAGAACCTCCACGATATCGGGACGAAAGCCGGCGAAAACGACGCGCCGGGAAAGATGATTCAGGCGGACGAGACGGCGCAGATCTTGTTCGTACCGGCGATCGGCCGCCGTCCCGATGATAATCAGCTTCAGGTCGGGATACCGGCCGGCGAGACGGGCCAACGCCAGAAGGACTTCCTTCTGCCCCTTGCCCGGATACAGCTTTCCGACGACGCCGACCGCCCGGCTTCCTTCCTCCAAGCCCAATTCGGCCCGAACGATTCCGCGCCGCTCCGCTTCGGCGGAACGGATCTCCACGCCGTTGTAGACAAGGGTGATTTTGTCGGAGGAAGGAAATGCCCGCCGGGTCGACTCGGAATTGACGATCACCCGGGCCGAGCGGTCGAGAATGAACCGGGTCAAAGCCCGGGATCCGCGGAAGGAATGGAGAATCGCGCGGTCGCCGGCAAGGATTTCGTGGATCGACCAAACATGGGGAATTCCCAGGCGGCGGGCGGCCAGGGCCCCCCCGAACGTCGCGGCCGAATTGGAGAGGATGACCTCGGTTTTCCGCCCGCGGGCGATCCGGACGATCCGGACGACGGCCCGTCGATTGAAGAGCCGGGCCGCAGGCTGGCGCCAAACCCTCCCCTTTTCCGTCACCCACCACTTCATCGGCACGATCTCGACGGGCACGCCCGCTAGTTCGGCCGCTGGTCCGAGCGGGCCGGGCCGGGGGATGATCAGGGCCGGAGCGAACATCTTCCGGTCCAAGCGGCGGAGGGTTTCCAAGAGCCAAAGCTCCGCGCCGTTGAGCTCGGCCGAATGAGAAACGAACAGGACGGAGATCATGTCTTTCCCGCCGTCCGCCGGTAAAATCCGAGAGTGGCTTCAGCGGTCCGGCGCCAGGGGAACAGCTCCGCCCGGCGGCGGCCGCGGATTTTCAAGGATTCGCGCGCCGGGCCGTCCACCAGGAGGCGGATGACCGTCCGGGCGATCTCCTCGGGATCCTCGGGATTAAAGTAGAGCGCCGCGTCGCCGCCGATTTCCGGAAGCGCCGACACGCCGGAGGCGGCCGCCGGCAGGCCGCAGGCCATGGCTTCGAGCAAGGGAAGGCCGAATCCCTCGGCCGACGAAGGAAAAACGAGCGCGGCCGCGGTCCGGTAGAGGGCCCGGAGATCGACGTCCGGGAGATACCCCGTTCGGCGGACCCACGCGCCGAGCCCCCGCCGCTCGATCGCCCGATCGACGTTTTCCCCGTCGCCGCCGGACCGGCCGGCCAAGACCAGCGGAATGCGTCCATGCCTCTCATGAACCAGGGCCAGGGCCTCGATTAAGGCCGGGACGTTTTTCCTCGGCTCCAGCGCACCCACGAACAGCAGAAATTCACCGGGGAGGTCGAACCGGCGCCGGACCGCGGCCGTTTCCTCCGGGGCGGCCGGGTCCTCGAAAAAGCGGTTCAGCCCGAGCGGCGTCACCATGATTTTTTCCTCGTCCAGGCCGAATCGTTCGCGGATCGCCCGGGCGCTGTATTCGGAGATCGTGATGACGCCGTCGGCCGAGCGGAGGGAGCGTCCGGTTTTACGGAGAAACCGCCTCCGGGCTTCCCGGTCGGCCCTCTCCGGCTCTTCCAAGAAAAACAAGTCGCAGACCGTGACGATCGCCTTTCCCGACGCCGGAAGCCGCAGCGGCGTCGGGGAATGCGTCACGTCCAGCCGGCCCCCGAAAATCCGGTCGAGCCTCGGGCGGCCGAACAAGTCCCAGGCCGCATTGACCGCCCGGACGGGCCAGCGCTTGTCGACAAACGTCAGCTTCTCGAACGGCGGGATTTTGGCCGGCGGAAAACGATCCTTGTAGGACGCCGAAAACAGGCAGTACTCGTTGTCCCGGTCGAGGGCCGCCAGCTCGAAGAGGAGATTCTTGAAGTAGACGCCCACTCCCGTTTCCTGCCGGAGAAAGGGACGGACGTCGAATCCGATGCGCATTTTTCGTAAATGTATGACATCCCTCCGCGGGTGTCAATCAAAGGCGGGCCGGAGCCGGGCGCGACGAGCCGAGACGTCAGGGCCGTCCTTTTAAGAAGCGGCCCCCAGGCGCTCCGTCCGGCGATCGCCGGGCCTCATCTGCCAAGCAGCCGATTTCAGTGAAGCCGACAGGCTCGGGAGCCCACAGTCTCCGGCGGCGATCCGATCGTTCACGTCCGCCGCGGAACATTTCCGTTCGGCCGCCCGCTCCGGCCGGCTTCGCTTGCGTCCGGAGGAGGGGAGTGCTATAAAGGAATTCCATCAAAAGAAAAACAGGAGACGCGGATGTCTTTCGATAAAATCGCCGCCCGCCTCGACCTTTTCCGTGACGAGATGATCGATCTCCAAATCAAGCTCGCCTCCATCCCGGCCATTTCTCCCGCCTCCGGCGGCGAGGGCGAAGCCCGGAAGGCGGATTTTCTCATCGCCTATCTCCGGGAGTCGGGAATCACGGATATCCAAGTCATCCGGGCGCCTGATCTCGACGCGCCGGCCGGCTACCGGCCCAACATCGTCGCCCGCTACCCCGGCCGAAACTCCGCCAGGACGGTTTGGATCATGACCCACCTGGACGTCGTCCCGCCCGGCGAAATCTCCCTCTGGCAGGGAGATCCATTCAAGCCCTGGGTTTCCTCGGGCCGCATCTACGGCCGCGGCGTCGAGGACAACCAACAGGACCTGGTGGCCTCCATCTTCGCCGTCAAGGCGTTTCACGACCTCGGGCTCGCCCCCGCCGCCAACGTGGGGCTGGCCATTGTCGCCGACGAGGAAACGGGAAGCTCCAAGGGAATCCCCCATGTCCTGAATAATTCCGACGCCTTCCGCAAGGGAGACCTGATCATCGTCCCCGACGCGGGCGGACCGGACGGAACGGAAATCGAGGTTGCGGAAAAAAGCGTCCTCTGGTTGAAAATCAAGATTCAGGGCCGGCAAACCCACGGCTCAACCCCCGAGCGGGGGATCAATGCCTTAAAAGCCGGCGCCTATCTGGCCGTCAAGCTCGACCGTCTCTACGCCGCCTTCCCCGAGAAAAATCCGCTCTTCGTGCCGCCCATCTCCACGTTCGAGCCGACCAAGAAGGAGGCCAACGTCCCCAACATCAACACGATTCCGGGCGAAGACGTGTTCTATCTGGATTGCCGGATCCTCCCCCATTACCGGCTCGAGGACGTCGAGGGCCGCATCCAGGCGGCCTGCCGGTCGATCGAGAAAAAGTTCGGCGTGACGATCGCCACCGAACCCATGCAGAGGGCCAAAGCCGCTCCGCCCACGCCGCCCGAATCGGCCGTGGTCGAAGCGCTGAAACGCGCGATTCAGACGGTCTATCAGAAGGAAAGCCGGCCTGTCGGGATCGGCGGCGGGACCGTGGCCGCATATTTCCGCCGGGAAGGATTCGAAGCCGCCTGCTGGTCGAAAATCGACGATACCGCCCACCAGCCCAACGAATACTGCGTCATCGACAACATGGTCGGCGACGCCAAAGTTTTCGCCCACATCATGATGCAGGAATGAGACCGGGATCTCAATGATCCGGTCCGCCGGCCGGATCGAAGTCCCTCCATTTTCTTCGCCCGAGGATGCCGAGCGGAATCAGGATGGGGATGAAGAACAGCAGATTCCAGGCGGGAAGACGTCTCCCCCTTAATCCGCCGTAAACCCGGATGACCCAAGCCGCCGAGGCGAACAAGACCAGGTAAAGCGGGAGCATGATTTTCCAAAACGCCCGGGCCGGATATCGCCACGGGGCGAGGGCGAAGATGAGGACGACGGCGAGGGCCGCGATCCCCAGGCCGACGGCCCCCTCGACCGCTCGGCCTTGAACGAAAAAGATCACGGCGAAGACAACGACCCAGAGAAACGCTCCCAGCCAGCCGCAGATCCAGCCGATCCTCTCTCCCTTTCGTTTTCCCATGTTCTCCTCCGCGAACGAACGGCCTCTTGGCCGCTTTTCCAAGATAATGCCCCGCGCGGCGCCCTGTCAACCGCGGCCTGGAACGCGGCCCGCATTGACAGCCCCTCGCTAATCCATTTTAATACGCCCATGGATTCCACCGGACAAAATCCTTCCTCCTCCGCCCCTTCCGTTCCCGAGCTGCCCCGCGTCCTGGGGGTTTTCAGCATCATCGGCATCGTCGTCGGGACGATGATCGGTTCGGGCATCTTCATCAATCCGCCTAACGTGGCCAAAGTCGTGGGAACGCCGGAGCTCATGATGGCCGTCTGGATCGTCGGCGGCCTTCTGACTCTTTTCGGGGCGCTGTCTCTGTCCGAGCTGGGGGCCGCCTACTCCCACGCCGGCGGAATCTACGTCTATCTCCGCGAAGCGTACGGACCGATGGTCGCCTTCCTCTTCGGCTGGTCGCTGTTCATCGTCATCGAATCAGGGACGGTGGCCTCCCTGGCCGTGGGCTTCTCGACCAAGTATCTCCCCTATTTCGTCGACCTGTCGCCGTGGCAGTCCAAGATCGTCTCGATCGGCTTGATCGTAGCCCTGGCCGCGGTGAATTACCGGGGCGTCCGAAAGGGCGCGGGCCTGATGAACTTCCTGATGGTCATCAAGTTCGTCGCCCTGATCGGCATGTGCGTCCTTGTCTTCCTCCTGGTCAAGGGAACGCCGCGGAATTTCCTCTCGGCTTCCTCCGGAGCGGGGCCGGCCGGAAACGTCCTGAGCAATTTCGGCGTCGCCTTGATCGCCGCCCTGTGGGCGTACAAGGGATGGGAGACGAGCTCGTACAGCGCCGGGGAAATCCGCAACGCTCAAAAGAAGCTGCCGGTCGGACTTCTTCTCGGCATCGCCGCGGTCGTCTTTCTCTATATCGCGGCCAACCTCGCCTATCTCTACGTCTTCCCCGCGCCCGTCATGGCCGAGTCGCCGCACATCGCCGCCGACGTCATGCAGGCCGCGGTCGGACCGGTCGGGGCGTCGATCATCGCCCTGATCATCCTGATGTCCATCACCGGGACCTGCAACGGCCACCTGCTGACCGCCCCCCGGGTCTTTTACGCCATGGCCAAAGACGGCTTTTTTTTCCGGTCCATGGCCCGGGTCCACCCGCGGTACAAAACCCCCCACGTGGCGATCGTCGTCCTGGCCGCCTGGGGAGCCGTCATCTGCACCAGCGGGACGTTCGAACAGCTTTTCACGTTCGTCATGTTTGGATACTGGATTTTCATGGGCCTGGCCGTGGGCGGCGTGATCGTTCTCCGGAAAAAGAGGCCCGGCCTGCCCCGGCCCTACAAAGCCTGGGGCTATCCGGTCACGCCCTTCCTGTTCATCCTGGCGATGGCGTTCCTGACCGTCAATTCGCTCGTCCGGGCGTTTTGGAACGCGTTCGCCGGCCTGAGCCTCATCGCGGCCGGAATTCCGGTCTATTTCTTCTGGAAATCCCGGGGGAAGAAAGCCCGGGCCTGACCCGCAGGCCGAAAGGAATCACCGGATGCTGAACCTCGACCTCATCCAGACCGTCGCCTTCGCCGGCGTCGTTCTCTTCATCGGATACGCCCTCTGCCGCTGGATCCGCCCCCTTTCCCGGTACAACATCCCGGCCCCGGTCGTGGGCGGCTTGCTGGTGGCCGTCGCCGTCCTGATCGCCCACCAGAACGGGGCGACGCTGATCTCGTTCGACACGACCCTCCGCGATCCGCTGATGATCGCCTTTTTCACGACGATCGGGTTCGGAGCCAGCTTCTCCCTGCTCAAGGTCGGCGGGCCGCAAGTCGTTCTGTTCTTCGTCATCGCCACCGCGGCGGCCGTCCTTCAGAACGTCCTCGGCGCGGGCCTCGCCGTTCTCTTCGGCCTGCATCCTCTTTTCGGAGTCCTCAGCGGTTCGGTGACCCTGACCGGAGGGCCGGCGACGGGCTTGGCCTTCGCCCCGCTGTTCGAGCAGGCCGGAGTGGACGGGGCGGCGACCATCGCCGTGGCCGCGGCCATGTTCGGGATCGTCTCCGGAGGCCTGATGGGCGGACCGGTGGCCACCCGTCTCATCGAACGGAACAAGCTGCGGAAAGCCCAGGCCGGACGGAAAGAAGCGCCGGTGGTCATCGCCGAGCAGGTCGTCGAGGACAAGCTGGCCGAGGCCGAAACGGCCGTGCCGGGCGGCGAGGACAAGGAGGCCTACGTCCTGCTGAAAAGCCTGGTCATCCTGCTCGTCGCCATGTGGATCGGGTCCTGGGTCAGCCGGGGCTTCGCCGCCCTGGGCATCACCCTTCCGGCCTACATCGGAGCCATGTTCGTGGCCGCGATCATCCGGAATCTGGACGACCTGACGCATGTGTTCGGTCTTTCCCAGAGGACGCTCGACGACCTCGGCCATGTCGCCCTCTCGCTGTTCTTGGTCATCGCCCTGATGACCCTGAAGCTCTGGCAGCTGGCCGGCCTCGTGCTTCCCCTCTTCGTCGTTCTCGCCGGCCAGGTTGTTCTTCTCGTTTTATTCTGTCTCGGGCCGGTTTTCAAGTTCATGGGCAAGGATTACGAGGCCGCGGTCATGTCCGGGGGATTTTTCGGCTTCATGATGGGAACGACGGCCAACGCCATGGCCAACATGAAAGTCCTCGTCGACAAGTACGGCCGGGCGCCCCGGGCGTTTCTGGTCGTCCCGATGGTCGGGGCATTTTTCATCGATTTCACCAACACCCTCATCATCACGGTCTTTCTCAACCTGATGAAATGAGGTCCTCCTCTTTTCACGGAGGGAACGGGAGCGTTTATTTCTTCCTCAAGCGCTCGGCTTGCGCTTTATAGTAAGCCGCGGCTTCCGGCTGGGAAAGGGCGGCTTTTCCGGCGGCTTTTTCATAATACGCCGCGGCCTTCGGCCGGTCTTTCATCCGCTCGTAGAGAAAAGCCAGGTTCAGGCAGGCCTGGGAAGAATCGGGATAAGCGTCCTCATTCAAGCGAAAGACAGTCTCCGCCTCGGCGAACCGCTGTTCGCGGATCCATTGAAAACCGCGGCTGGAAAGGGCTTTTTCCGAAGCCGGAATCTCGTATCCGTATTTTTGGGACAATGTTTTGTAGTAAGCCCGAACGGCGTCCCAGCCGGCGGCCGCGGTCTCGGCCGGCATCCGCCAGCCGCGGTAGATCCATTTCAAGCCCTTGAGGTAGGCCGGAAGCGCCGCCGTCCCCTGGTCTTCATCCTCCTCGATCTCCAGCGTCCAGGCCAGGGCGGGCGGAGCGATTTTTTCCAAAAGCTCGTTCAGCCTTTGAAGGCCGGGGATTGTCTCCCGTTCGTTTCCGGAGCCGAGGTAGAGAAACCCGCGGATGTCCGGCCCCGCCAGCTTCGAGGCGGCCAAGCCGAAAATCATCGCGTCGTCGAAGGCCAGGGAAGCGCCGTCGGTAACGAGCCCTCCGAACGTTCCGGGAGATTCCAGGAGGGCGTAGACGGCGAACAAGCCGGAAAGGCCGTGCCCGCAGAGAATCCGGAACGGCCGGGTCCGGAAGCCCGTCTCAAGATAAGGAAGGAGCTCCTCTTTCAAGAAGCGCAAAAACGCGGGAGACCCTCCGCTCGCCGGAAGGTAATCCACTGGAGAGGGCGTCGAATCGCGGTAGTGATGGCGCGGCGTCGGGTCGGGAAGGCCGACGACGATCAGGGGCGGGATGTGGCCGTTGCCCGCCAAGAACTCGGCGATCGCCGCGCTGTAGGCGAAATGCGGTCCGGCGCCCAACTGGATAAGGACCGGGTATCGTTCATCCGAGCGGTCGTATCCCTGGGGGACATGGATCCAGACTTCCCGCGTTTCCCCGAGAATCGCCGAGGGAATCGAAACGACGGTCGCAGCCCCGGGCAAGGACTCGAAAACGACGGCCGTCCCGGACCAAGCGGGACCGGCCAGCGTCGCCGCCAAAAAAGCCAAGACCGGAATCCAGTTTTTCCTGAGGGAGTCATGTCCATCCATCCGCGCCCTCCTTGGACGAAGATGTCAAGGCTCTTTACGCCTTGACGCTTGTAAGAATGAATGCGTCGACCGGCGGACCTGACGTTCCCTTTCGAAAAGAAAAGGCAGCAAGAAATATACCAAAACGGCGGGATCGAGAGAAATAGCGCCCGCAGCCGGCGGGAGAGGATTTATGACTTCCGGGACTCGGCGTCCTCGGCCTCATACCGCTTGCGGATCGTCGTCCAGATGCCGGCGTTCTTAATGCCGAGCTTCTCGGGATCGAAATAAATTCCGGCGTTCCGGCGCTGGGCCTCGTAATCCTTCAACGTGGCCAGGCCGACCTTGGACAACAAGAGGATGGCGATGATGTTCAGCCAGGCCATCAGGCCCACGCCGATGTCGCCCAGGGTCCAGGCCAGCGTCGTCGAGCGGACCGCCCCGAAAAAGGTCATCACCAGGATGAACACGCGGGCGACCTGGATGGCCGTGAGGCTTTTCTTTTTGAAGAGGTAGGCGACGTTGGATTCCGTATAGAAGGCGTAGGCCATCAGGGTGGTGAAGGCGAAGAAAAAGAGGGCGACGGCCACAAAATAGCTGCCGAATCCGGGAAGGAGGGTGTCGATGCCCATCTGGGTCCAGACGGGGCTGGCCTCGACGCCCGGAATGTTGGTGACGATCTGAACGCCCTTGCCGTCGGCGACATTGTATGTGCCGGTCAGGAGGATCATGAATCCGGTGGCGCTGCAGACAAACAGCGTGTCGACATAAACCGAGAACGCCTGGACCAGGCCCTGCTGGGCGGGATGCCGGACCTCGGCCGCGGCCGCGGCCTGGGGCCCGGAGCCCTGTCCGGCCTCATTGGAAAAAATGCCCCGCTTAACCCCCCAGATGATCGCCGAGCCGACGATGCCGCCGAAGACGGCGTCGGCTCCGAAGGCGGAAGCGAAGATCATCCGCAGGACGTCCGGCAGCCGCTTGAGGTCGAGGACGATGATGACGATGGCCATGATGACGTAACCGATGGCCATGAACGGGACCATGAGCTCGGCCGCTTTGCCGATGCGCTTGACTCCGCCGAAGATGATCAGTCCGAGGAGGGCGGCGATGATGATCCCGGAAGCGGACGGGGACAGCTTCGGGATCACGTTCCGGAAGGCGACGGTGATGGAATTGGATTGGATGCTCGGCAGGAGGATGCCGCAGGAGAGGATGGTGACGACGGCGAAGATGACCGCATACCATTTTTTTCTCAGGCCTTTCTCGATGTAATAGGCCGGGCCGCCGCGGTAAACGCCGCCGATCTCCTCCTTCCAAACCTGGGCCAGGGCCGATTCGATGTAGGCCGAGCCCGCGCCCAGGAAGGCGAGCATCCACATCCAGAAGAGAGCCCCGGGTCCGCCGAAGCCGATGGCCGTGGCCACCCCGGCGATGTTTCCCGTCCCGACCCGGCCGCCCAGGGCCATGGCGAAGCCTTGAAAAGACGACACGCCTTTCTTGGAGGAGGTCCCCCTTATAAGCTGGCCGACCATGTCCTTGATCAGCCGGACCTGGAGAAAACGCGTCCGGATCGAAAAAAAGATTCCCGCTCCCAAGCACAGGATGACCAAGGGATAGCCCCAGACGTATCCGTAAACCGCGTCGACGATTTTCTGCAGATCCATGCGATCTCTCCTCGGGCGGGATGCAATGAAAACAAAGAAGCCATTCTATGTGGAAAGAAGAGAACGGTCAAACGATTTTTACTCAATACACAGAATCGGCCCGTCGAATAAGGCGTATTTGGACCGAAGGGAAAATATGCTATCATCTCCCCCCTTGAAACCACATCGTTCGCGCGGCCTCCGGAAGACACTCGTTGCCGCCCTGATCCTGGCGGCCTGCTGCGCGCCGGCTTGCCGCCCGAAATCCCCGGCCGGGCCCGTCGTCTTCCGCTTCATCGACGGCCTGACAACCGCCGGAGTTCTCGAAAGCCCGCTGAAAAACCCGGAAGCCGCGGCTCTGGGCGAGCGGGCCTACCCGGTCAACTCGGCCGTCATGACCGAAGCCGGCGTCGGCGAATCCGCTTTCGGCTTGAAGCGCAAGCTGGCCCTGGGCCTGCTCTCGATGGATCTCCTTTTCGCCCCGCCCCGGAGCGAACTCCGCTACCGGCTTCCCTTCAAGACCGAGGGCATCCTGGATTTCGGGATCGGGATCGTCCATGACGTCCATTCGGCCGCCCGGCTCGCCGCCGCCGGATCCCCAAGCGGCGAAGTCAAGTTCCAGATTATCCTCGAAAACGCCGGCCGCGAGACGATCTTGTACGAACGAAACCTCAAACAGCCCGAGGCCCGGACGTCCCGGACGATCAACCAAATCCGGGAACGCATCCCTCTTCCGGCCCGGACGGGCGAAGCCGGGTTGAGGCTCGTCACGACCGGACCCGGAGGCGTCTTTTCCTACTGGATCCAACCCGTCCTGTACGTCCCGGGGAAAAAAGCTCCGAACATCGTCCTCATCTCCATCGACACGCTCCGGGCGGATCACGTGGGAGCCTATGGGTATGAACGCCCGCTCACGCCCCGGATCGACGCCCTGGCGGCCGACGGCGTCGTCTTCGAAAACGCTTATTCCACCTCGCCGTGGACCCTGCCGGCCCACGTCTCCATGCTCACCGGCCTCCATTGCCTCCGGCACCGTGTTTACGCCGAGCAGGACCGGATGGATCCGCACGCCGTCACCCTGGCCGAGCGGCTTCGGGCCCGAGGCTACGCGACCTGGGCGATCACCGGCGGCGGCTTCGTCAGCCCGATCTACGGATTCGCCAAGGGCTTCGACGAGTATCATCTCGACCAGGCCGACCTCATGGACACGAGTCAAGCGGCCAAGGCCGGAGATGACGCGGCCCGGTGGATCGAAAAAAACACCGACCGGCCGTTCTTTCTCTTCCTTCACACCTACCAGGTCCATTCCCCCTACAAAAGCCCGATGCCGTACCGGACGATGTTCCTCCGCCCGGACGCCCGCTGGAGCCGGGTCGACATCAACAAGGTGGTCGGGGGGAGGGCGGGCGTTTACACGGAGCTCAGCGAGGCCGATCGCCACAACGTGATCGCCCTTTATGACGCCGGGGTCCGGTTCACCGATGAAACCCTCGTCCAGCCCGTCGTGGACGCCCTCCGCCGGCTCGATCTCTACGACCGGACGATGATCATCGTCACCAGCGACCACGGCGAGGAGTTTTTCGATCACGGGGGCTGGAACCACTCCCACAGCGTCTACGACGAGCTGATCCGCGTACCGCTTGTCGTCAAGATGCCGGGCTCGGAATTCCGGGGAACGCGCCGGTCCCCCGTCGTCCGCCTGACCGACCTGATGCCGACGATTCTCGATTATGCCGGCCTTCCATTCCGGGATCTCTCCCTCAACGGCGAAAGTCTCCGTCCGGTCCTGAAGGAGAAAGAAACGGCCGACCGCGTCTTCCTGGCCGAGCTGGCCGACAACATCCTCAACTGCCAGATCCCCCAGCGCCTGGCCATGAACGACGGGCGGACGAAAGTCATTCTGAACCGCCCCTTCTCCCCGGAAAACATGGCCTTCTTCACGGCACGCCCGCCGGCCTTTCCGGCCGTCGAGCTTTACGATCTCACCCGCGATCCCGGCGAAAAAACAAACATCCTCGACCATCCGGACGATCCCGCCCGGATCCGGAGCTTGGTGCAAAAAGCCCGCGACACCGACCGCCTCATTCCCCCGCGCGGCGAGGGCAGGCATTCGCGGGTGGACAAGAGCCTGGAGGAACAGCTCCGGGCCCTGGGATACATCCGGTAGGACAGCCGGCGCCGCTCCGGCCGCGGCCGGGGATTACTTGCCGGTCCGCTTCGGCCTGAAGAAAACGAGATAGACGACCCCGATCACGATCAGCAGGGCCCCCCACCAGACCCCGGCGTGCAATTCCCGCAGGACGACGTTGTGCCGGCCCGGAACGATGAGATCGTAGATCCCGGCCCCGAGGATGAGAACGCCGTAAACGGTCAGGAGCAGCCCGATGAAAAACCAGATGGAAATCATTTTTTTTGCCATGGGCCGGCTCCTTACCAGAAGAGGACGTTGAGGAAAAGAAAGACGACGAAGACGACGCCGGCCCAGAAGGCCGGCCGCCGGAACAAGGTCAAGTGCTTTTCCG